>JADMIO010690577.1_pt1 | contig 11494 bp, 7 predicted proteins | sample 8958161 | NCBI WGS metagenome assembly JADMIO01 (sample SAMN16585339, study PRJNA669376) | soil metagenome | isolation source: Crop rotation soil | place: USA: Cullars Rotation, Alabama | collected 2011
TTTTGACCGCCGTACTGTTCGAAGCCTCGACTTGGTTTCTGGAACGCCCTCAATCGTTGCGGACCCCACGGGACCGGGAACGACGGCCGTCGGCGTGCAGGGCGCGCAGCTGTTGCGCGACGCACATCGCGACATCGCGGTCGTGAGCGACCGCTACTACGATCACGGCACGCCAACGCCGGTGAACGTCTTCAACGTCGCCGACGGCACATTCCAGCAACACCGCCTCGGTATACCCGCTGTGCCGAGCACGATCAGCGCCGACGGCTCGCTCGTCGCCGCAGTGCACTCGGACGTTGACGCGCCGGTCCTCGGTGCGCCGGTTTTCGACCTTCGAAATGACACGGTCGCAACACTGTTGCCAATCGGGGATTACCCGGCGGCATTCGACCCGACGCGCCCGGTGCTGTACACGGTGAACGGGGCAACCGACCTCGTATCCGCGTTCGACACTAACACCTGGACGAAACTGTTCGATCTCCCGCTCGACGGCCACATCAACGTTGCCTACATGCCGGGGATTACGATCAGTGACGACGGGTCGCTGCTTTTCGTGTCGACAGAGTCAAAGCTGGTGACGCCTGGGGGCCTGCGAATGTACGCGCTGAAAGACCAGCCCGTCATCAGTGGCATTCCGGCAACCATACGGCCGGGCCAGCCGGTGACGTTTACGATCACCATGCAGTCGCCAAGTGGCGGCATCGCCAGCGACTTCAGCGGACGGGTGGATTTTCGCAGTTCGGATCTGAACGCCGTCCTGCCGCCGCCGGTGACGTTTACGCCGGCCAACAACGGCGTGCTCACCGCAAGCGTCACTTTCAATAGTGTGAGTCAACTGCCTGCAGAGAGCCGAACGCTGAGCGCGATCGTCAACGCGACCGGGGCCACCGGAACGTCCTCTGCCGTGTTCGTCGACGCCGACGGACCGACGGTTATCGCAAGCGTCGGCGAGTTGGCGGCGGGAGACCAACACACCGCCATCTATGCAAACTTCACCGACATGAGCGGCTTTGATCCGAAGACATTTGGCGATGACGACGTTGTTGTCGTCACGCCGCGCGGGACAGAGATCCGCACGCGTCTGACCTCGCAACACCCCATCGATCAGCTACCGACCTACGGTGCCAAGCCGAAGACGTTGGCGCAATACGATTTTCTTCCGCCAGGAAAGTTCTGGGAGGCCAACGACAACGGCGATTACCAGGTTTACCTTCGCGAGGGCGCCGTAACCGACGCGCTCGGCAACCCGGTGGTCGGCGGATCAATCGGCTCGTTTACCGTCGAGCTTGGTGAGTTCACCCGCGGGGAAGGTGAGGCCGTGCCCGATGCCCAACTCGACGTAAACGTTGCCGGCGTCGGATCGCGCGGCAAGACGTTCTTCACCGGGTCGACGCTCACCGCCAACGTCACGGTCCACAACCGCGGCAAAGGGAAGCTTGGCGGCGGCACGTTGACACTGAACCTTGGAACAGGCGCCCGCGAGGTCCCGCTGGCCGAACAACATCTGTCGCTGGACCTCGGCCCCGGCGGGAAACGCAAGATCAACTTTCAGGTGCAGTTGGACAACACGATCGCTTCAGAGAGTTGCACGGTCGACGGGGTATTCGTGTCCGACGACGACGAGAGCGATCTGGACAACAACGAAGGCTGGTCGTGGAACTTCAGCATCCTCGAACCTTCGAACTCGCTGTGGTTGCAATCATATGCGCCTTTTCAATTCGAGCCGGGCGCGCGGCAGTCCGTCACCCTTCAAATCGAGGGTTTCAGCCGTTACCCCGCCAGCGCGAAGTACGGGCTCGTAATTCGCGCTACCGACCCCACGGATGACAAGCCAATCGCCGTCCTCGCTACGCTGACGAAATCGTTGACGCTCAAACCCGGAAAGGCGAAGGCGTTGACCATCAAGTTCGTCACACCGCGAACCGTGTCACGGGGAGATTACCTGCTGTCGCTCGACGTCATCAGTGCGAGCACCTGAGGGAACTCCGCCGCCCGAATTTGCGCGTTCTCCAGTTCGCCCCACGTTTATCGGGCTCCTTTTCGATACTGAAAACGCCATTTCTTCACTAATGACGTCCGCATTCCGCGCCGATTCAAATGGCGGAATGGGGGATTTCAGGCTTATCGCGGGTCGGCTTACGCCGGGTCGTCGGTTGTGTGAAGGAGGTTCGGAGATGAAGAAGAAGATCCTGTTCATCGGGATTCCGTTGCTGGCCCTCGGGCTCGTCGGCGCGCCGCGGGCGCTCAAGGCCGAAAGCTACGAGGAAAAGTATCAGGACGAGAAGGCCAAAGAAGAGAAACTCGACGCGAAGCGCGACCGCAAGCGCGATCGCAACGAGGAGAAGCGCGAAGTTCGGCGCGACGCGCAGGACGAGAAGGTTTCCGCCCGTGAGGCGGAGATCGACTCGAAGCGCGATTCGAAGGACGCGAAGCGCGACGCGAAGCGCGAGAAGGAGCTCGAGAAGCAGGCGTACCGCGACGCGACGCACCCGCTGAGCGAGGCGCGTCAGGCCAAGCGCGATAACAAGATCGAGCGCGAGGCGATCCGCGACGAGCGGATCGACGCGACGCGGGATTACCGCGATGCCAAGCGTGACGCGAAGCAGGACAAGGAACTCGCCCGCCAGGCGTCTAAGGATGCGAAGATCGAGTCCAAGCGTGACGCGAAGGACGCGAAGATTCAGGCCAAGCGCGACAAGGAGGACGCGGTGAACAGCAAGTTCGAGGAAGCGCTCGAGGCCCGCAAGGCCAAGCGCGACGAGATCTTTGCGGAACACGGTCAGTAATCCCAGTTGACCGCAAGTCCGAAACCCACCGAGGCCGCGCCGGCATTACCGGCGCGGCCTCTCAGGATTCAGCCGAAGCGTATTCACCGCAGATACGCGGAGAACGCGGAGAACGCGCGCGAAAGCAGAGTGATAGCCGCGGTCGGAAGACCGCGGCCTCCCGACCGCGGCTATCAGGTGCCCCAAGCGCGTGTGCGATGAGGTCGTCGATCAAATGACCGTCTTGATCCATGCGCTGACGTCGTCGATCACGTGTTCGAGCGCGCCCGGCGCTACCATCGCGATCGATTCCTGATAAATGCCTTTCCCGTACGTCTCGCGCGTCGGGAGGTAGCCGGGTTGCCAGCCGTCCGTGACGGTTGTGACGAAGATCGTCCTCCCGGCGAACCTTCGGCGCAACTCGGTTTGCAGCGCGCTGTAGTGCTCGCCGGACGCGAAGACCCACGTAGCCAATCCGGTTTGCCACGCCGTGACACGGAGCGGAAACACATCCGCCGATGGCAGCGCTTCCAAGCGTGTGATCTGCCGCGTGTGCTGCTCGACCAAGGCGCGCAAATCGCTCGCGTCGGCGTACCTGCCGGCAGTTCGCGCGGCCTGCTCGTCTTCCACTAGCTTCTCGCGACACGCTCGCGTTTCGGCGAGCGTCGGAAGATCGGTGCGGTACGGCAGATCGACCGTCCAGGAACGTTGTGCCCAACGGGCGAGCGTTTTGCTCACGAATGCCGATAGCGGCCGATGCTCCCACGTCCCGAGCACCGCTCCGGACACGACCGGCCCTGCGTAGCAGAAGTCCTGACCCGCGACAGACGCCGGGATCGATTCCAACGCTGCAAGCGCGGCGAATCCCAACTGCCGTCCGTTGCGGTCCGCGACCGCGGTGTCGCCGGTGTATTGCTCACTCGGGGCGATCTCGCCGGACGCGCCCTGCAAAAACACGCAGGGTGCGGCGTCCGTGTCGCGCTCGATCGTCTCGCGCATCGCGCCCACGAAATCCGGGCTGATCAGCGTGTTCTGCCACGCAAGCGTGGTCGGATGGCACGCGTAATTCACGACGGTCGCGAGCGTTCGCGTGTCGCCGCGCGCGACGACGCGCGCAACCATCACGGTCGTGTCGCCGGGCATCAACCAGTTGAAGCCGCAGACGAATTTCCGGCGCTCCTGATCGAAGAAATCCCGTTGCCACGCGAGTTCGCAATGTCCGGCCGCGTAGAGGATGACGGCGTCGCGCAGCGAGCGCGTGGCGTCGGCGGCGAGCCTCGCGGTCGTGACTGCGAGTTGATCGAGATAGGCCCCGATCATGTCGCCGCCGGGTTGATCGGCGCGGTTACGCATCATGAGGCCGGCGCCGTGCGTGTGCGAGAGCGTGGCATGCACGTCATGCGGCTCGCAGCCGACGGCTTTCGCGGCTTGCGATCGGATGCTCGCGATGTCGTCGTCACCGAGGATGCAGTGATCGAGCGCGATCAGGACGACCCCGGGGCCGTCGTTCGAATTCATCGGTCGAAGCACAAGTGCGGTCGCGAATAGTGGTTTGTGCACCCCGGTCGAGCGATCGTGTGCCGCCGCGCCCCACATGCGGTGGTACATGCCGACCGGCGGGGTGATGTCGCACCGCGCGACGCCGGCTCGGCAGAAGCTTTGGGGGATCGATACGCGGCTCACGCGGGTTCGTCCTCGAACAACGGGCCTTTAGGATTCAGGATCCCCCAGCACACCGCGTCGACCGCGAAGATGCCGGCGAACAGGAACAGCACCGCGTCCCAGTTGCCGGTGTGACGCACCCACCAGCCGATCACCAGGGGGAAGAGCATCGCGCCGAAGTTTCCGCACATGTTCATGACGGCAAAGACGGTCGCGACGCGCCGCCCGCCGAGGTCGATCGCGACGGTGTAGCCGCTGACGCCGCCGAAGCAGCCGCAGAACGTCCCGAGGCTGATGACCGAGACGGCGAGCGTGGTGTCGCGAACGAAATGCGCTGTCAAGATCAGCCCCGCGCACGCGATCATCCCGATGACGGCCAGGCCCTGGCGGCTAAGGCGCGTGTTGCCGGTCATGCGGAACACTCGATCGGAGACGAACCCGCCGATCAGCGATCCGAGCACCGCCCCGCCGCCGGCGAGCGTCGTGAGATATCCGGAATGGGCGATGCTAACGCCGCGCGTGTTTTGGAGGAACGTCGGGAACCACGTCGCGAAGAAGATCATGGCGGCGGCGCGGAGGAACTGTTGTGTGCAGAGGAGCCACACCGAAGTGCTGCCGAGAATTCGTCCCCAGACCCGCTCCGGAGCGGCGCCGACCGTCGGTTCGGCGACGTTCTCACTCGTTTGCGCGCGTCGCGAGAAACTGAAGAACACGGCCGCCCAGACGATCCCCGGGATCGCATAAAACCAGAGGATTTGCCGCCAGTTCAGCCACCGGCTCAGCAGGACGGCGGTAATCGTCGGCGCCAGCGCCCCGCCGATCGCCATGCTCGCGGCGAGCAGGCCGTTGGCGGTGCCGCGGCGGCTCATGGGGAACCAGTCGCGGATGGCTTTCGTTGACGCCGGGAAGATTCCCGCTTGCGCCGCGCCCATCAGCGTCCAAAACGCCAGGAGCGACGCAAACCCGCTCGCGAGCGCCGCCGCGCCCGTCAGGGCCGACCAAAGGATCGCGTACGTCGTGAGCGCGACACGGCTGCCCCAGCGGTCGGCCAGCCAGCCGGAGGGGATTTGCACGAGCGCATAGCCAAGGCTCCACGCCGACATTACGAGGCCGAACCAGAACGTGTCGAGTTTGAATTCGTCGCGGATCGCGTCGGCCGCGACGCCACCGACGCCGGACCGCTGGACGTATGCGATCCCCGCGGCGGCGCAGACCAGCCCGAGCAGCGCATAACGTCCGGAGACGACGCGTCGCTCGGATTCGGGGACCGATTCGTACGGAAGAACCGTGCTGGTCATGATCGCGCAGGGGAGACGCGCCGCGTTATACTTCCCCCCGCAGCCGCAACGCAACGCGTTGCGCGTCTTCGTGCGTGTCTCAAACAATACGACGACGACGCGCGACGGGTTGCCCTAGCCGCAACGCAACGCGTTGCGCGTCTTTCGTCTTCATCGCGATCGAATGAAGACGCGCAACGCGTTGCGTTGCGGCTACATCATGAAAATCACCGCAATCCAAACCCTCGTCTGCCACGCGCGAATGCGCAACTGGATCTTCGTCAAGGTCCTGACCGACCAACCCGGCCTCCACGGCTGGGGCGAAGCGACGCTCGAATGGCACACGCGCGGCGTCGTCGGCGCGATCGAAGACCTCGCGACCCTCCTCGTCGGCGAAGACCCCACGCGCGTCGAGCACCTCTGGCAGGTCATGCACCGCCAGCACTTCTGGCACGGCAACGGCGTCGTGCGCGGCACCGCCATTTCTGGCATCGATATCGCGCTGTGGGACATCCTCGGCAAGATTCACAACGTCCCCTGCCACAAGCTCTGGGGCGGCCCCGTGTGTGATTACATCCGCCTCTACTGCCACCTCGGCGGCGGCCGCATGGAAGACTTCTACTGCTGCGAGCCTTCGGACGCGCCGCGCTTCGCTGACCTCGCGCGACGGAGCGTTGAAGAAGGCTTCACCGCGATGAAGACGATGGCGGTCCCGTCGACGATGCCGCTCGAAGGACTGCAACCCATTCGCTACGCCGAAGCGTGCGTGAAAGCGATGCGCGACGCCGTCGGCGACTCGATCGATCTCATGGTCGACTGCCACGCGCGACCGAGCCCGCGGATGGGCCATCTCTTCGCGAAAGCCCTCGAGCCCTACAACCTCTACTGGCTCGAAGAAATCTGCTGGCCCGAGGCGTACGAAGACATGGCCGACATTCAACGCGCGGTCAAAACGCCCATCGCGACGGGAGAACGCTTAATCGGCGTTGCCGCGTTCCGCGACCTGCTTCACGCGAGGGCCGCGAGCGTGATCCAACCCGACATCACCCACTGCGGGGGCCTCACCGAAGCGCGCCGAATCGCAGCATTAGCCGAGGCGTATCGCGTCGCGATGGCTCCGCATAATCCGCAGGGCCCGGTGAGCACCGCCGCGAGTCTGGAGTTCGGCTTCGCAACGCCGAGCTACGTTATCTGCGAATCCGTCCACAGCGACGTCCCCTGGCGGGCAGACATCGTCTCCGAAGGCTTCACGGTCGAGAAAAACGGACGGATAGTGAAGCCCAACACACGCCCCGGCCTGGGCATTGAGATCAACGAAGCCGAAGTGCGGAAGCACCCGTTCCAGCAGGAAGAAGTCCTCCGCGTGTTCCACAAGGATGGGAGCGTCGGAGATTGGTAAGACGGGTACGAAATGCCATCGCCGCAACGCATCTGCGTAAATCTGTATTCCTGACATTCGTTACCGAGAACGCACCATGACACCGAATCCGAACGACTCGTCTCATACCCCTGCCCCGCCGCATACCCAGCTCATCCAGATGGGCATGGGACATTGGGTCTCCCACATCGTTTACGTCGCGGCGAAGCTCGGGCTGGCGGATCATATTGCCGCCGCGACCGGCGGGGCGATGTCGGCCGAGCAGCTCGCGGTGGTCACGAAAACCGATCCGTCGTCACTTTACCGGCTCATGCGCACGCTCGCGGGGTTGGGGATTCTCGTGGAGAATGAGCGAAAGCAGTTTTCACTGACGCCGCTCGGCGACGCGTTGCGGGCGGGGGCGCCGGGCAGTGCGCGGGCAACGATCCTCACGCTCGCTGGCGAGTGGATCGTCGGGGGGTACATGCACATGCTGTACTCGGTGCAGACGGGAAAGTCTGGGGTTGAAAAACACCTTGGCATGCCGTTTTTCGACTGGCTCGGGCAGCATCCGGAAGACGCGCGGCTCTTCAGTGAGACGATGGTCGGGTTTCACGGCTCCGAGCCGGCGACCGTCGCGGCAGCTTACGACTTTTCGAGCTTGCAGACGATCGTCGACGTTGGCGGCGCGACGGGAAACCTCCTCGCGGGCATCCTCGCGAAGTTTCCGAACTCGCGCGGCGTGCTATACGACCTGCCCCACGTCGTGCGCGACGCGCCAGCACTCCTCGCCGCTCGCGGCTTAGCGGATCGGGTGACGGTCACGCCGGGCAGTTTCTTCGAAGGTGTTCCGCAGGGCGGCGACGCGTACGTCCTCTCGCACGTCATCCACGACTGGTCAGAAACGCAGTGTCTGACGATCCTCGGTCACTGCCGACGAGCGATGAAGCCTGGCGGGCGGGTGTTGCTCGTCGAGATGGTATTGCCCGCAGGAAACACGCCGCACCCAGGCAAGATCCTCGACATGATGATGCTGGTCGGCCCCGGCGGCCGCGAGCGGACGGCGGAGGAGTACGCCGAACTGCTCGCGAAAGCGGGCCTGCGGATGACCCGCGTAGTGCCAACTGCGTCGGCCGTAAGTGTTGTAGAGGCAATGCTTACGGCGCCGTGATCTCCCGGGCTTTCCGCCCGCCGATATAAAACACAATTTTGCTTGCCTTCCGGCGGACGATCGGTTCAACTTTCCGGTTCAGGCTTTGGGTCTTTTCTGAAAATGTAGGGCTTGAGGAGAAAAACCATGCGTCGCGCGCTCGCTGTGTCTGCGCTGTCCGTGTTGGCTTTGGGTGTGGGATCGCAATCCGCGTCGGCGGCACCGCTGCAGGCTTCGGCCTGGTTCGACGTAGACGGACAGCACATCAACGTGCCCATCACGCAAGCGTCGGACGGTACGCTCGAAATCGGCGGCGACACCGGCTGGCAAGGCACCTTGCCCAGCGGGGATTTCATCTCGATCGGCGGTGTCATCGACCCCGACCCGCAGATCGACTTCGGCTTCTCCGTCACCGACTTCGGCGCGCCAAGCACCTTCACCTTCTCGTTCTCCAGCCCCATCACCCTCGCCGCAGGACCGACGGTGGTCTTCGCGTCGCTGAGCGGCGGATTGAACGACGTGACCAGCAACGGCGCGTCCGTCACGCCGGCACTGCCCGACACCGACGGCGACAGCATCTCGGAAATGATGGCCAGTTCCGTCGACAATGGAGGCCCGTTGACGAACATGGGCGTGGACGTCGGGCAGGCAATGGTGCTCCCGCCGGGCACGTTCGGCACGCAGACATACGGCCCGTTCAACGCTGGCCCGCAGGCCGGACCGGCCGGACCGTGGGCCAACCTGTCGTCGACCGTAAAGTTCACCGGTTCCGGCGGCGGGGATATCTTCTCCGCGACCGGACACGCCGAGATCAACAACGGCGTCGTCGCGCCGGAGCCGACAGCGGTCGGTTTGCTCGGCGTCGCGGGCCTGGCGCTCGTTCGTCGACGCCGTTCCGTTCAGATTTCCAAGTAACATTCCAGACTAATGCACAATCGCCTTCTCGCTCTCCCGGTGCGCCGGAAGAGGGCCGAGCTAAGGGTCTTCGATTTCGCGTCTACGGGTAGAACCCACACCCAATCCTTGTATCGTGACCTTCACCTGCGGTGGGATCAGGCATTGCGGCGACATCGTGACCGCTGGTCGTGCGACTCTCCGCGAGCGCGCATGTCCGAAGTCAGCGCACCCACGGCAGCCACGCCGCCAGGTTGCTGGTTGACGTTTCGGTGGCGTGGTAGCGGTACAGGTCGTCCTGGTTGAACCAGGACACCGAGCCGTCGAGGAACGCGACGTTACCGCCGCGAGAGCCGATCTCCTTTGGCGTCGGGCCGGCCCCTGACGCAACCGTCTGACTGGCGACCAGTCCGCCCTTGCCATGCGGCGCCGTCGTTTGTTTCCCGTTGATCGCATTGACGGTGCCTTGCTCGACGCAGTCGGCGGCGAGAATCCACTTGCCGGGCTGACTGGTGCGCGCCGGGAAGTTCAGCACGCTCGGGGGGTTGGTAATGCCCGCCCCCGTCGTGTACGCGACAGAATAGTCCTGCGGGTTGCGGCCGGCGAGCAGGTAGTAGCCCGTCCGCAGTCGCCGCTCCGGCACGCCGGCGACCGTATGGCCGGTATTCTCGTACTTCACCCAGACGTACACGGACTCGTCCATCCGGTTTGGGCACGCGAGTTTGGTGAGATCCATGCCCGCTTCCTTGGCATAGCGATCGGCGAGGTGTTCGGGAATCCACGCGATGTGGTCGGCCTGTCCCACGAGGTACGGGAAGTTCGAATAGTTGGTCCCGTAGTTCGTGATCTCCGCGTCGGACGCGTAGATGTCGCGGTTGGAGAGGCGGAAGCGATTCTTGTTGAAGTTCGCGAGCATGATCGTGCCGTGGGCGAACTGACGGAGATTCGACGCGCATTGCGTCCGCCGGGCCTGCTCGCGAGCACCGGCGATCACGGGGAGCAGCAGCGAGATCAGGATGGCGATGATCCCGACCACGACGAGCAACTCAACCAAGGTGAATGCGCCACGTTTTCGCATGCGGGTATCGGCTCCCCGATTGGAGACTTGCGTGTGTGCGCGGAATGTACACAAAACGCGTCAGGCGGGCCACGCAAATTCGTGCACAACGCGCGATCACGATAGCAGAAGCGTGCGGTAACCGGCGGCCATGCGTTCGAGGCTGAAATGCGTCGCGATCCGCTCGCGTGCCGCCGCACCTTGGCGCGCGCGGCATTCGGCGCAATTGCCGAGTCCGACGAGCGCGTCCGCGAACGCCTTCGCGTCGCGCGGCGGGACGACCCGGCCGGTCACGCGATCGAGGACCTGCTCGGCGGCCCCGCCGACGTCGGTCCCGACGACGGGCAGCCCGGCCGCCATCGCTTCGAGCGAAGCGTTCGGACAGCCCGCGGGCTCGGAGATCATCGCGAAGAGGTCAAGCCGATCGTGGAACGCGGCGACGTCGGAGACGTTGCCGAGCCATTCGACGGGAAGATCGCGCGATTGTTCGCGCAGCGTCGCGACGTATTGCTCGCACGCGTGATCCGCTTCTCCCGCGACGCGGAGCACTGTGCCGCCGGGCAGTCGCGGCAGCGCGAGACGAAACGCGTCGAGCAGGTCCTCGATACGCTTATGGGGATGCAAACGCGCAGCAGTTCCGATGACGAGCGGCCCCCCTGCGGGTTTACCGCTTCGCGCCGGGCGCAGCGCAACACCGTTCGGGATCACGGATACCGGCGCGCCAAGCCGCTCGCGCGCATCAACTGCTTCAGACATGTACTTCACGACGACGCCGGCGAGACGCTCACCGTAGTCGCGCGGTGAACGATACGGCATCCCCCCGCGCGGGCGCGCGAAGTATGCCTCGAGCGAGTCAAAGAACATCTCGCCGGGGCTGACGTCGAAGACCGGCACGCTCAACAGCGCGTCGGCAATCATCAGCTTGTACGACTGGATCGCGTTCCAGAACGTCACCGCGCGCGGCGGGGTCTCGCGCATTTCCGCGAGGAGCATTTCGACCGCGTCGGCCGGGTCGAGCGTGCCCGCCGGCGGGAGGACTGTCACGGGGACGCCGGCTGACAGCAGGTCCTCGCGTCCCGGCGTCGGGTGCTCGGCGTATTCCTGCAACACCGCCACGCGGACGGCAACGCCCTCCGCATGAAACGTTTTGACCAGACGCCGGAGCGATGACTGTGCCCCGCCGGTGCAGAGGTTGTTGGCGACGAACCACAGCGTGTCGCCGCCGCCGCCGCTGCCGCGCGCCGGGCCGTGGACGGCGGCACGATAGAGCCACGCGTAGCGCGACGCCATCCGCTCGCGCGAAAAGTTGCGGCGGACGGCTTCGACGCCGTC
>JADMIO011711209.1_pt1 | contig 11494 bp, 8 predicted proteins | sample 8958161 | NCBI WGS metagenome assembly JADMIO01 (sample SAMN16585339, study PRJNA669376) | soil metagenome | isolation source: Crop rotation soil | place: USA: Cullars Rotation, Alabama | collected 2011
GCCGCGACTTCAAGTCACGTGAATTCCAAGCTTCGGATCCCACTGTGCTGGAAAGGCGTTTATTCGAGCGGCATTACCAGGCCCAGCAGGTGTTCAACTACACAACATCGGGCCACAATCTGAAGTTCGGGGTGGATGTAAACCCTGTTCGCGACACGGTTTCCTCCGAGACTTTCTTTGGTGGGCGCTTTCTGTTCAGCGAACAGATTCCGCTGGGCGCGCTGCTGCCGATTTTGACCGGCGACCCGAATTCGGCCACCAGCCTGACGGCTCTCCTTACAGCACTCGGGCAGCAAAGGCTCGTTTCCAATCTCAGCCAGCCGATCACGTCTCTCCAGGCCTATGACCTGGGCCTGCCCACGCTTTACCAGCAGGGTTTCGGCAACCCTAACTGGAAGGCGTGGACCAAGCGCTTCGGCGTCTTCCTTCAAGACTCTTGGAAACTTACTCCGAATTTCCTGCTGAACGTTGGCGTGCGCTACGACCTGGAGGGTGAGCCTGCCCCGTTGCACACAGATACGAACAACATTGCCCCGCGGATAGGAATCGCCTGGACCCTGCCGGGCGGTCACACGGTGCTTCGCGCCGGCGGGGGGCTCTTTTACTCGCAGATCAACGCCCAGATCGCGAATCTGCCGGCAACGCTGAACGGGGTACAAATCGCGCAAGCGGCCATCACGCCAAACGGCATCCCGGACCTGGTGAACCCTCTTACCGGCCGTCCGCTAACCTCCTTCGACATCTACCAGACGCTGAATGCACAAGGAGTGATCGGAACGCGGACGATCACCGAGCAGGACATTGCCGTCTTCGGCCTCAGGCCTGGACCGCAAGCTCCCGGGCGCGTCATTTTCGGAGTGACCGGCGATTACGTGAATCCCTACTCCGAACAGGCCAGCTTCGAAATCCAGCACGGATTGGGCAGCCTGGCGCTATCCGCCGGCTATACGTTCAACCGCGGCTGGCGCTTGCCCCGCAACCTGGATAGAAACATTTTCCGCAGGGGTACGCTGGCGAACGGGCAGCCTTCATTCGGGTTTTACGATCCCACCATTCTGCAATTCAACGTGCTCGAATCCACCGCGGCCTCATGGTACAACGCGCTGACGCTGCAGGCCGAAAAGCGGTTCCGTCGTTCCTTCTCTCTGAACGCGCACTACACGTTCAGCAAGGCCATCGATTACGTCACCGACTTTAACAGCGACTTCGAGCCGCAGGACCAGACTAATGCCAGGGCGGAGAGGGCATTGTCCGCCTTCGATCAACGGCACCGGATGGTTTTCTCCTCCGTGTATCAGTCCTCAGCCACGAACGCTCTGCTGAAGGATTTCATTCTCTCCCCGATCGTAGTGGCGAGTTCCGGGCGGCCATTCAACGTGCTCACCGGGTTTGACAATCTTGGCGACAATCACCCGACCACTCATCGCCCGCTGGGGGCGGGCCGCAACATCGGCAAAGGTCCGGGCTATTTCACTCTCGATTTCCGCCTCAGCCGCATGTTCCCGTTCGGGAGCGAGGGCCGCCACAACGTGCAGTTCACCGCCGAAGGTTTTAACTTGCTTAACCGGACGAACTTTAAGAGCGTGAACAACATCGTCGGGAGCCTCCCGCTCGCGAGCCTTCCGAATCCGATCACCGGGCTCCGGACAAGTCCGACCGCCCCTCTGGGGTTCACTTCCGCCTTCGACCCGCGGCAGTTCCAGTTCGGCGTAAAGCTCAATTATTGAGGGGAGATGCCGAACCGGCCCGCTAGTTTCGCCAGTTTCAGCACCTTGTAGACGGCAACATTGGCGCCGCGCAGGCCGACGGGAACCGATTTCTCCTCCGCCGCGTGCGCCAGTTCTTCGAGCGCCGCAACCGCGGCCGTGTCGAGGCGGGATACGGAACCGAGATCGACTACCAGATCCACCGCTCCACTCCGCAGTGCCGTTATCGCCTGCTGCAGTGCGGGAACGACTGCATCCGGATCAACTTTGAGCCACGAGGGATTCGCCGGCATACACACCACCTTTAACGATTTTGGAATCGGGCGCGCGCCTCCCCCTGTAAGCGCTCCGAAAGAGCGCCTCCAGTTCGCCGAGCAGAGGCATGCGTGGATTCGATCGGCCGGAAGGATCATCGAAAGCTATATCAGACAGCTGCGGCAGCGCACGCTCGAAGTCTTCTTTCGCGATCCCCATCTCCCCGATTGATCGTGGCATCCCCACCCGGTCCAGCAGCCGTTCGACGGCGGCGATCAGAAGCGCAACCTTTGTTTCGACAGTGCTGCCGCCCAGGTGCAGGGCGTCGGCCATGGCCGCATACTTCTCCGGCGCGAAATACCCACGCTGATTCGGCGACGGCATGAATTTGCTGGGGACCGAAGCGTTGTAGGCCAAAACGTGTGGCAGCATGAGCGCGTTGGCGCGCCCGTGGGAAACGCCGAACCGCGCGCCGAACGCATGCGCCAGCGCGTGGTTTACTCCCACGGACGCATTGGCGAACGCGAGCGCGGCGATGCATGCCGCGTTGTGCATCATGCTGCGCGCCTCTTCGTTCGCCGGCTGTTCATACGCCGTGGGCAGGTATTGAAAAACCAGTTGAAGGGCCTGAATCGCATTCGAATCGGTGAATGGCGAGGCGTAAATTGACACTCCGGCTTCGAGCGCATGAGTCAGGCAGTCGATGCCGGTATCGGCCGTAAGCCCTTTTGGCATCGACAGCACGAACTGTGGATCTACGATGGCCACGTCCGGCGTGAGCGAATAATCCGCAAGAGTCACCTTCCTGCCCGCTTCCTTGTTCAGGAGCACGGCGAAGGGAGTGACTTCGCTGCCGGTCCCGCTGGTAGTCGAGATTGCGATCAGCCGCGCGCGCGGCGCCTGCGCCGCCGGAAACCTGACCGCCCGCTTCCTGATGTCGAGAAACGGCGCGGCGAGTTCTTCCAAGTCGGCCTCCGGGAACTCGTATTTCAGCTTCATGATCTTGGCGGCGTCGATCACCGACCCCCCGCCCAGAGCGACAATCATGTCCACTTGGTGAGCCCGGAGTTGCTCCACGCCGTCAAGCACCACCTTCAGTTCCGGCTCGGCATCGGGAATCGCCAGAACTCGCGTTATCGTGTCGGCAGGCAGGTTCCGGCGCACGATCTTCGCGTGACCAAACTCCTCCAGTGCGGGGTTGGTAACAATCAACGTGGAACGTGACGGAAACTGCCGCAGATTTTCCACCGCGTTGCGGTTGAAATAGATGTGGCTGGGAATGCGAAACCACATGTGAGCCTGTGTCCTCCGGGCAACGCGTTTCATATTCAGGTAGTGATAGATGTTGACATTGTCGGTGGTGCTATTCCCTCCCCCGGTTCCGCAGCCGAACGAAAATGTGGGCACCATGTCGTTGTAAATGCCGCCCAGTGCCCCGATCGAGCCCGGCGAGTTCACAATGATACGGCCTGCGTTCATCAAGTCACTGAATTTGCCGATTATCTCCTCGTTTTTCGAAAAGATGACTGCCGTGTGTCCCAGGCCGCCGGCATAGTTGATGTCAATACAGACTTTGAGCGCCTCAGCGGGAGATGCCGCGCGATACACCGTCAGTAGCGGGAATAGTTTCTCTGCGGAAAGGGGATGTGCCCGGCCGACGCCGCGGATCGGCGCGACGAGCAGTTTGATCTCCGGTTTGACCTTGAGCCCGACGGCACGGGCGATGTCGGCGGCCTTCTGCCCTATTGCCATCGGCCGCGGCATACCGGTCTCCGGGTCGATCAGCGTACGGGCCAGCAGATCGGCCTCCCGGTCGTTGCACACGTAAGATCCAAGTTCCGCGAACTTCCGGAGCGCCGCTTCATAGATCTCGTCGTCGATGACCACGGTCTGCTCCGAGGCGCAGATCGTGCCGTTGTCGAACGTCTTCGAGGTGATAATGTCCACCACCGCCATGTCGAGGTCGGCGGTTTTTTCGAGGTAAACCGGCGTGTTCCCGGGTCCGACTCCCAAGGCGGGCTTGCCGGAATTGTACGCAGCCTTCACGGCGCCCTGCCCTCCCGTCGCATCGATGAGCGCAACATCTTTGTGGTGCATCAAATACGCGTTGTCCGGAATTGTGGGCTCTTCCAGGCACTGGAAGACCTCCTGGGGAGCGCCGTGTTTCACCGCCGCCTCGTACATAATGCGAACGGCTTCGCGGCAGCAGCGCCATGCCTTCGGATGAGGCCCGAAGATCACTGCGTTGCGCGTCTTGATTGCCATGATGCACTTAAAGAGCACGGTGGAGGTCGGGTTCGTGATCGGCGTGACCGAAAAGATGACTCCTATCGGCTCGGCAACTTCGATGAGACCGCGTTCCGGAAATTCCCTGATCACACCTACGGTCCGCTTGTCGCGGACGTAGTTGTACACGAACTCCGTCGCGACCATGTTCTTGATGGCCTTGTCTTCGAGCACGCCCACCCTGGTTTCCTCCACGGCGAGACGTGCCAGGTGCTGCGCGTTTTCCATTCCGGCAATAACCATCGGTTTGACGATACGGTCCACGTCCTCCTGGCTGAACTGCGTGAAGACCGCCGCCGCACGCCGTGCGCTGCTGACAAGCTGCTCCAGGTAAGCCAGCCGCTCTTCCGGCAGCACGGGCGCGTTTTCCTCCATACTGACTCCATTCACAACGGATTATAACGCCTGTAACTCCTATTTCGAAAAGCCGTTTGCCGCCGGATGTATGGCCGCGCTCACACGGGCTCAGGCGCGTCCCGTCCAATTCGCTTCCGAGGCCCGGGGAATACAGCTCATGGCCCGTTCGGTGACGGCGCAGATGGTCAGGCTGGGATTTACTCCAAGGTTGGCCGACAATACCGATCCGTCGCAGATGTACAGGTTCTTGTAGCCGAACACGCGGCTGCGGTGATCCACCACTCCCTCCGAAGCCGTTTCCGACATCACGCAGCCGCCGAGAATGTGCGCCGTACCCGGCATGTTGAAAAGAATCTCGGTGACCATGCTCAGCGCCGTGCCCCCAACAAGCCGGGCCATTTTGCGCGCGAATTCGTTGGCCGCCGGGATGAAGGTGGGGATACGCGCCCCCTGCGACACCAGGACTTTCGTCCAGGGCCGGTACCAGGGACGCTTCAGGCGCATATTGATATGTCCGTCGAGCGACTGCATGCAGAGTAGGATGATGCTTTCGCGGGCGAACCCGAACGGGTGCAGGCAGCGCATGGTACGCCACGGATGCCGCAGCAGCGCGCCGGAAAGAGTCGCCAGCCAGCGGAGGATGCGCCCCCGTCCGGCATTGCCGCCGGTCAGCACGGTGGCCAGCAGTCCCATCGCATCCGACCCCGCGGGATAGCGGGTGGCCTCGATGTGCGTATGCTCGTCGATGTACACGCCCGACCCTATGGCGACACCGGCGGAGAGGTCTTCCCGGGTGTGCGGCACGCGAACGCCGATGAGCGATTCGGCATTCGTGCGCACCCGGTTGCCTAGTTCGCCGCTGAGGTTCGGAAGACTGCCCCGCTGCTTGAGGCGGAAGAGAAGTTCCATGGTGCCCAGGGCGGAAGCCGCGAAGACAACCCCGCCGCAGGTAAACGAGCGCGGCTCGCGCCGGAACCACGCAGTGGACCTCTCGGTGCGCACTTCGTATCCGGCGCTTCCGTCAATGCTCCCGCCAAGCGGTTTCACATCGATTACCCTGGTGGCCGGAAAAATCTGTGCTCCGTGCTTCTCGGCGAAGTACAGATAGTTCTTGTCGAGCGTATTCTTGGCGTTGTAACGGCAGCCCATCATACAGCCGCCACAGCCGATACAGGTAGTCCGGTCCGGTCCCTCGCCCCCGAAGTACGGATCCGGATGAGTGACCCCTGGCGCCTCCCCGGCCGGCGCCTCGAAGGCTGCCACCCGGGTCGAATAAAATGTGCCGCCAACGCCCGCATTCTCCGCGGCACTTTTCAGAATATGATCGGCGGCGCCGAAGATGCGGTTTTCGGTAACGCCCAGCATGCGTAGCGCTGTGCGATAGTGGGCCGGCATTTCCGCCTTCCAGTCAGCGAGGCGCGCCCAAGAGCCGTTGTTCCAGACCGAATCGGACGGAACCAATAAGGTGTTCGCATAAGTGATCGATCCGCCGCCCACCGCGCAGCCATGGAGGATCAGCACGTGGCGGAAGAGATGCATGTTGAAGAAGCCACGCAGGCCCAGGCCCGGACGCCAGATCCACCGCCATAAAAGCCAGTTGGTCGCAGGCAGATTCTGCGGAGTCCAGCGGAGGCCCATTTCCATCACTGCGACGCGGTAGCCCTTTTCCGTGAGCCGGTGGGCGGAAACGCTGCCCCCGAAGCCGGAGCCGATCACGATGAAGTCAAAGTCCCACTGCGAAGCTTCCATTGGTTATATTCCAGATCTTATTATCCCTCTTAACAGAAATGGAAACCATTGCGGAACCGTGTGCATGCGGCTACCGTAGTGTTCGCGCGAAGGAGGCCGGTCGATGCAAAAGCTGCACCTGGTCGAAGAAACAAAAGCGCTCTTCCGCGAAGCCCAGGCTTGGTCAATCTGGCGATGGCTCACGGAAAAACGGCGGATGCGGGCTGCCGCCGACACCGCTACTGAGGCTCTCGAAAAACTGGAGAAGAAGATCAAGGCGGGATGGAACGAGGAGTTGAAGCAGATGTACCGCGAGTTGCGATCGCATTCGCGGAATGGAGCGTCGGCAACCCCCGATTCGCCGCTCCGTGCCGCCGTCAAAAAGGTAAAAGAAGCCGACGATGCCGCGTACGCCGCCCGCATGGACGCCGAGGAGACCTTCGATCGCGCCGAGCGCCGTTTAAGCACAAGCATGGCAAAGCAAGGGGCGCTTAAGGCAATAGCGGCCTACGAATTGCGCGAGAAGGCAATCCGGCGCGCCGGGGCCGCAGCAAAGTTGAGCATCGACCTGGACGCGAACTCGCCGCGGCGGTAAACACCGGTTTAACTCCACCGGAACTGCCTGCAAACTACACAGCAAGATCGAACGCGCCGGAACTGCCGCCGGATGTTGTATAAATATGGATGCACTCATCCCTCGTCGTACGGAAAGGAAAGTTTATGCGCCCCATTTATCTGACCGCGCTGGCTGGTCTCTTGCTAATACCGGCTTTGATCTTGGCCCAACCGTCCGGCGGGGCGCCGGCCCGGGGCAGCAAGGGGCCGAATTCGCCGGAAGCGCGCGAAGCGGCCGCGCGGTATGCCGCAGCCGACATTCGTGTGATGGCCCCCGGCGTGGTCTACAATGCAGGCCTGTTGGACCTGGCCGCCTCTTATGAGAAGGAAACGGGCAAGAAGGTGGCAGTGACTTCGGTCGGCATGGGGACAATCGTCAATGCGGTGAAGACCGCAAATCCTCCCGCCGACGTGATTATGCTGCCCCACGAGTTGATGAGCACTCTGGATCTCGATGGAGGGATCGTGCCAAACACCTTCCACCCGCTTGGCCGGGCGGAAATGGGCCTCGCGGTGCGCGCCGGCGCGCCGCACCCGGATATCTCCAGTGTGGACAAACTGGCCGCCGCGCTGCGAAGCGCCAAAGCGGTAATGCGTTCCAATCCGGCCAACGGCAGCATGGTGGCGAAAGTGATCGAGGACCATGTCATCAGGCGTCCGGAATTTGCCGGAGTGAACAGCCCCGTCAGCACGCAGGGCGAAGGCGGGCAGGCGCTGGCGCGGGGCGAAGGTGATATGGCGCTCCAGGCAATCTGCGAAATTCTTCCTTACAAGCAGATCGAACTGGTAGGCCCGCTGCCGCGGGAACTTGCGGCGTGGATCGATATGTCCACTGCAATCTCTGCCCGGGCCCCGCACCGGGAGGACGGAATGGCGTTCATCCGGTACCTGCTGCGTCCGGAGTCCGAACCGGTGTGGAAGGCCAAGGCCCTCGAGCGGTTTAAGTAGCGTGAGTGGCGGCAGCCGCCGCGAGCGCAAGATCGGCCACGAGATTCGAGAACAGCATCGCTTGAGTCGCAGCTTCAGGGCTCCGCAGGACGGCGGACGGGTGATACGTCACCACCACCCTTGCATCGCGCTGTGAAACAACCGTGCCGCGCTCGGCCGAGATTCGCACCTTTCGGCCGAGCACCGATTCCGCGGCGCTTGCGCCGAGGCAGACGACCACCGCGGGACGGATCGTCTCCAATTCCGCGCGAAGCCAAGGCCGGCAAGCGCTGATATCGGAACTGCGGGGCGTCTGATGAATTCGCCGTTTCCCGCGCTCCTCGAATTTGAACGCCTTCACCGCATTCGTCACGTACAACTCCGGCCTGGACAATCCGGCATCACGCAGCGCGGAGTCGAGCACGCGGCCCGCCGGTCCGACGAATGGCCGTCCCGCTCTATCTTCCTCATCTCCGGGCTGCTCGCCGACGAGCATGATGCGTGCTGCGGGGTTTCCTTCCCCCCACACCGGCTGGCTTGCGCGACTACACAGGCCGCAACCGCGGCATTGCCGCACGGCATCAGCCAACGCCGCGACGTCGTCGGGGCGTTGGGGGACAAACGCGGTGGCGGAGACCGAGTTCGCGCCCAGCATCTGGTCCACGCGGCCGGCAGAGAGGCGCACCAGTTCGGGAATTGTGCGCGCCTCCGGCAGGTCCTTCCAGCGCGCAACCGGCAGTTGCGGGCGCATGGCGCCCACATTCAACCGCGCGGGATTGTAGATCGTGCGGTAATACAGTCTCCACAAATCTTCGAGTTCGTCTTCCGGCGGCGCACCCCGCCGGGGCACACCGGGACCCGTCTCGAGCTTCTTGAGGTTCCACATCAGGCTGGCTCGCGGTGTCAGAATCGCCCAGCGCATCGATCCGAAGCGCTCGATGAAAAACAGCGCGTTGGACTCGAGGATATGATGATCCGGCTCGTACCACGCAACGAAGCGCTCGCCATCTTCCGACTGCACCTTGCGGAAGCGCACAAAGGCTCGCATCCGGTACATATCTTTTTTCACGGCGCGCCGCATTGCTTGCAAGGCCGCAATGTCCTCATCGATATCGACTTCGAGCAGGTGGCGTTCTCCGTGCGTGAGCCGCCAGGCGACCCTGTACAACAGATCCCAGCGCACGGGATCGGAATGATGAGACACCTCTTCGGCGACTCTTAGAAACTGTTTCGGAATGAGCGGAGCGCCCGGCAGTTCTGAAGTAGCTTCTTCGATAGGAAAGAGCGCTTCCTGCAAATTTTCTGCGCTGTTCCAAAGCACATCGCCCGGCCGAACGCCCATTTGCAGAAACCGCCGGGCGATGGCCCGCCACTCGCCGAAACTGCGTACCTGCAACATCAAAATTCGCTCACTGCAGCGAAATTCATGGCGCCGCGCTGTAAATCGAACAACGGCAACTGCGCGGCTTCGGCGGCGATCCGCTGCTGAAGATCGCGCGCGTCCAAGTGCGTTGCTCCTTGTAAACCTGCGGCCGTAAGAAAGTGCCGCGCCCGACGGACGGGAACCCGCAATTTGATCAAATCCGGAAGAGTGAGCCGGTGATACCGCCGGATACGAAGAATACGTTCCACCGTACGCGCGCCCAGTCCGGGGACCCGGAGCAGGGCTTCTCTTGACCCGGTGTTCAGGTCAACGGGAAAGAAGTGGCGGTTACGAAACGCCCACGAAAGTTTCGGATCGGCGTCCGCTGGAAGGTTCGGCTCTTCGGGCGTGGTGAGTTCGTTCGCGGAGAATCCGTAAAACCGAATCAGCCAGTCAGCCTGATACAGGCGGTGCTCGCGCAGGAGAGGGGCCGGCTTAGCGGGCAACTCGGAAGCGGCATGCGGGATGGGGCTGAACGCGGAATAGTAGACACGCCGCAGTTCATGTTGGCGATAGAGTTCCGCCGCCTTCGCCAGAATTTCAGAATCCGGCGCCGCAGTGGCCCCTACTATCATTTGTGTGGTTTGCCCAGCCGGCGCAAATTTCGGAGTGCCTGAAGGGGTTTGCTCGTCCCCTGCTTCGAGCGCTGCTTCCCGGATCTGATCCATCGCCCGCCGGATCTCGACGTGACACTTCGCCGGAGCAAGCCGGTCCAGATCTTGTTGCGAAGACATTTCGATATTGACGCTTAACCGGTCTGCGTACCTGCCGGCCTTCGCAAGAAGTTCCTTAGCCGCGCCCGGTACTCCTTTTAGATGGATGTACCCGCAGAAGCGCCGTTCCGTGCGCAGTTCGCGCGCGACGGCGACTAGCTGCTCCATCGTGTAATCCGGGCTTTGGATGATGCCGGAACTGAGAAAAAGCCCTTCAATGTAGTTGCGCTGATAGAAGTCCATCGTGAGGTTCACGACTTCTTCCACCGTAAATCTTGCGCGCGGCGTATCGCTCGAGACCCGGTTCACGCAATAGGCGCAATCGTATACGCAGTAATTGGTGAGGAGAACCTTCAAAAGCGAAACGCAGCGTCCGTCCGGCGTAAAGGAATGGCAGATGCCGACTGGCGCCGCGTTTCCAAGCCCTCCGGCGACGCGGCGCCGCACCGATTCACTGCTCGCGCAGGCCGCGTCGTACTTGGCGGCGTCCGCCAGGATGTGGAGTTTAGTCGAAAGGTCCATCGTACCGCCACTTCGCGCATCTCCAGTGTAGCGAATAAAAGGCGAAGCTGCTTAAGGTGGCTCATGATGGGAAACCGCTCCGTCATGCCGAGCTTATTCCTCTCCTGCTCAGGTCCCATGAAGCTCAACAGATCCTGGTGCGGATGTATGTTGCGTCTGCTGCTCGGCGCGATCGTCTTGGGTCCTCCGCCCGCCGGCCGGCGCACAGCCCCCAATCAGTTTTTCGCGGGTCCGCGAGCGGGGCGGGGCGGCAGTGTGCCCCCTTCAGCGAGAGTCTTCATGTTCTCCAGCGCCCGCGTGAATTGGGCAGTTCTTTGGGCCTTATCCCGCTCCCTGGCAGCATCGTCAGCGAGCATGGAGTTGTCATATATGAGGGTATAGAGCAGCTTGGACGTAGTCGGCGAAACGGGCCGGGCTTCCAAGGTTCCGTGGTAGAGGTTGTATGGGCGGCCCTCCCGAACGGGCTGTGTATAAGTGTAGGACAACTCCGTCTTGCCTACCAGAACCTCGTTTGCGACGGAGCGAACCGCGCCCACTTCACCATCTTTGCCTGATGTGATCGTGCAGGGGATTTGAAACCACTCGCCGATATCGCAGTACTTGCCGATGCGCTTCCAAACTTCCGCTGCGGGTCGGTTTACGCCCATCTCCAGCGAAATCACCGCATATGTCGGGTTGGGGATGGCCAACGGCGGCGTAGGCGACTGCGCCCAGCCGGCGTACGCCAGACAAAGCAACGCGAGGCAACAGGCCAGCGAATTCCGATCAGACTCCTTCATGAGAGACCTCCCGTTCACGATTTGACTGAATGGTCGAAGTTTACCAGACCGAAGGCAGATCCGGTTACACTCTTCCGGCGGGCGAGCCTCCATCGGGTAGCCCTGCAATCCGATCGCTGTTTTCGAAACAAAACCTACTGAACCACGATGGTGGCGGTGGTGTCCGGGATGAACGGAGGAGCG
>JADMIO010852452.1_pt1 | contig 11493 bp, 7 predicted proteins | sample 8958161 | NCBI WGS metagenome assembly JADMIO01 (sample SAMN16585339, study PRJNA669376) | soil metagenome | isolation source: Crop rotation soil | place: USA: Cullars Rotation, Alabama | collected 2011
CTTTCCCGATGCCACCGCCGGCCATCCAGCTCGTGAAGCCGTACGAGTTGTGGTCGCGCCCGCTCCCCTTCGCGTACTCGGCCGTCGGCTGGCGGCCGAACTCCCCGCTCCACACGACGATCGTCTTGTCGAGCAGCCCGCGCTGCTTGAGGTCGGTCAGCAGGGCGGCGATCGGCCGATCCGTCTCGCCAGCATGCAGATTGTGATTGAACTCCAGGTCGCCGTGCGCGTCCCAGTTGTCGTCGTTGTGCGAGCCGCCGCAGTAAAGCTGGACGAATCGTACGCCGCGCTCCACCAGCCGCCGCGCGAGCAGGCACTGGCGAGCGACCATCGCGCACTTCGGATCGTTGAGGCCGTACAGCTCCTGCGTGACGGCCGTTTCCTGCGTGATGTCGACCGCCTCCGGCGCATGCAACTGCATCTTGAACGCCAGTTCGTAGCTCGCGATTCGCGCCGACAGGTTCGAGTTGTCGCTCCGGGCTGCGAGATGCTCCTCGTTGTAATCCCGCAGCGTATCGAGCAATTGTCGCTGCGATTCCAGTGTGAGTCCTTCGGGCGGCGCGAGGTCGAGAAACGGATCCCCCTGCGAGCGCAGCACCGTCGCCTGGTACGTCGCCGGCATGAATCCGCTCGACCAGTTCTTCGGTCCGGAGATCGGTCCGCCGCGCGGATCGAGCATCACGATGAACCCCGGCAGGTTTTCGTTCACAGTGCCGAGGCCGTAGTTGAGCCACGACCCGATGCACGGACTGCCGCTGAGGATCCGCCCCGAGTTCATCATCAGCATGGCCGAGCCGTGAATCGGCGAGTCGGCCGTCATCGAATGCAGAAAGCAGATATCGTCGGCGCAGTTGCCGAGGTTCGGGAACAGGTCGCTGATCAGTTTCCCGCATTCGCCATACGGCTTGAACTTCCACCGTGGCTCGACGATGCGGCCCTCGTTCTTGTGCCCGCCGCGCCCGAACGTTTTGACTTCGACGGTCTGCCCGTCGCGGCCGTACATCTCCGGCTTGAACTCGAACGTGTCGATGTGGCTCGGCCCGCCGTACATGTAGAGAAAGATGCACGCGGTCGCGGCCGGATCGTGATGCGGAGGCTTGGGGGCGAGCGGATTGACGAACGGCGTGCGGCCGTCGGCCGCAACGGCCTGCTGCGACAGGAACCCGTCTCCCGACATCAGCCCGGCGAGGGCCGTGCCGCCAAAACCGGCCCCCGTCTGCCACAGGAACTCACGCCGGGTGCGTCCGCAGAAATTCGGTCGGGTCATGGTCTCGTCACTTCACAGCAGAAAGGGACCGCTAATGAACGCTAATTTACGCTGATCCAAATTAGCGTCCATCAGCGTTCATTAGCGGTTCCCTTACTTCTTTCGCACTTTGAAATCCGTGCCGAACACCATTCTAGGGCCATGGTGAATCACCTCGCCACCCGAGTGATCATTCCACGGTGCTGTCCGTGAAGGTTCTCCGGGATCGCAGCCCGGTCGCAGTTTGACTCATCAACCGTTCCTGATACGCTGGGAGCACGTCCTGTTCACTCGAACCGGAGGCTGACGCCGTCCGGCTCGCCGACCGATTCACCGGCTTGTCCTCGTTCCCGGAGTCTCTCCATGCACTCGTCACGCCGCAACTTTCTGAAGTCCGCAGCTGCCGCCGGATTCGCCACGTTTGTCATCGGCGGGACGAAGGCCAGCCGGCCGGTGCTCGGAGCGAATGACCGGATCCGCGTCGCGGTTTGCGGCATCAACGGACGTGGGCAGTCGCACATTCGCGGCTTCAGTGACGTGGAGGGAGTCGAGGTCGCAATGCTGGTCGATCCCGACAGCAGGCTGTTCGGCCTCCAGGAGAAAGCACACGGTCTCCAGGCCGTCCAGGACGCGCGGCATGCCTTCGACGACAAGAGCATCGACGTCGTCTCGGTCGCAACCCCGAACCACTGGCACTCGCTGCTGACGATCCGCGCCTGCCAGGCCGGCAAGGACGTCTACGTCGAGAAGCCGCTGAGCCACAACATCTATGAAGGCCGCAAATGCGTCGAAGCGGCCCGCGCTCACAAGCGTATTGTCCAGCACGGCACGCAGAGCCGCAGCGACGACGGCTGGGCGAAGACCGTCGCCGCCGTGCACTCCGGGAAGTACGGCAAGCTCCTCGTCTCGAAGGGCTACTGCTGCAAGCCGCGCTGGAGCATCGGCAGCAAGCCGACGAAAGCGGCGCCGTCGGAACTCGACTTCAACATCTGGCTCGGCCCGGCGCCGGAGCAGCCCTATCACGAGAACCTGGTCCACTACAACTGGCACTGGTTCTGGGATTTCGGCAACGGCGATACCGGCAACCAGGGCGTGCACCAGATGGACATCGCCATGTGGGGCATCAAGGACGCCACGCTGCCGACTCGCGTCTGGAGCCTCGGCGGGCGCTTCGGCTACGAGGACCAGGGTCAGACGCCGAATACGCAGCTCACGGTGTTCGAATACGGCGACACTATCCTGCTGTTCGAAACCCGCGGCCTCGTCAAGAAGAGTGACGGGCCCGACAAGTTTGGATTCCCGCCCAAGGTCACCAACGAGTTCTACACCACCGAGGGCATGATCACCGAAGGCCAGTTCCAACCGCACGGCGGCGGTCAGCCGCAGCCGCTGGAAGTCGCCGAAGAGACCAGCGTCACGCCGGGCGGCCCCTTCGGCAGCTTCATCACGGCCGTTCGCAGCCGGAAGGTCGAAGACCTCAACGCCGACGTCGAGGTCGGTCACTACTCGAGCGCCCTGTGTCACCTGTCCAACATCTCGTACCGGCTCGGTTCGCAGGTCCCGTTTAGCGCCAGCACGCAGTCGCTCGGCGACAATGCCCAGGTGGTCGAGTCGTTCGAGATCATCCGCGCCAACCTGCAGGGGGTCGGTGTGAAATTGGAAGAGACCGAATACCGCCTCGGCCGCGACTTGGCCTTCGACCCGGCGGCAGAGAAGTTCGTCAACGACGACGAAGCGAACAAGCTGCTCACCCGCGAGTACCGCAAGGGCTTCGAAGTGCCGGCGAACGTGGGTTGATGGTTGATGGTTGATGGTTGATCGAGAAGACACTTGAGCCGGCGGGTTTACCCGCCGGCTCTTGCTTCGCGCGAACTGCTCTCCTCGTTCCCAAACTTTGTTTGGGAACGCACTGCCCCGAAGCTCCGCTTCGCGGCCCACGGTTGCCTGTCCCCCATTCATTGTTCGCCTACAATGCGGACCAAATGCCGCCGTCTCCCCCCGCCACCCCTGCGCCCGCGTTTCAAACCGTCGCCATCGTCGGCGTCGGCCTGATCGGCGGTTCCATCGGTGCAGCGGTCAAGGCGCGCGGAGTAGCACAGACGGTCATCGGCCTCGGTCGCAACCACGAACGGCTCGAAGCAGCACGTCGCGCCGGTGTCATTGACCGCGTTGCGACCGACGGGGCCGGGATTGCCGATGCCGACCTGATCGTCGTTTGCACGCCAGTCGATCGGATTGCGGCCGATGTCGTGGCACTTACACTGCATGCCAAGCCCGGAGCGGTTTTCACCGATGCAGGGAGCGTGAAAGGAACGATCTGTACCGCGCTGCGCAGCGAGCTGCCGGCCGGTGTGTCGTTCGTCGGCTCGCACCCGCTCGCCGGGTCGGAGAAGGCGGGATTCGAACATGCGGATGCGGACCTGTTCGCCGGGAAAGTCTGCGTCGTAACGCCCGAGGACGGAACATCGCCCGAAGCGCTGTCGCGCGTGCGGTCCTTCTGGCAGGCGCTCGGCACGCGGGTCGTTGAGATGTCACCGGAGCGACACGATGCGATTCTCGCACTGACGAGTCATCTCCCGCACGCGGCGGCGGCGGCACTGGCATCACTGCTCGACGGATCGGAGTCCGAGTTCGCCGCCTCCGGTTTCCGCGACACGACGCGCGTCGCTGGAGGCGACCCGGATTTGTGGAGTGCAATCTTCAGCGCCAACCGCGAACCGGTTGTCCACCAGCTCGATCGGTTCATTACCAAACTGACCGACCTGCGCAATGCCATTGATGCCGACGATCAGCGACGTGTCTCAACGCTGCTGAGCGATGCGAAACAGCGCCGCGATCAATTGAACTGACGAGAATCCGAAACAGTTTCCTCCTCGCTATCACGCTCCTCTGTCGAGTCGCGGCTAAACTCGTTCACTATTCCCTATTCTCCATTCCCAATTCCCAATGTTCGCCGTCGCACCCTATCAGCCGTCCGACGAATCCGCTGTCCGCGAAGTCTGGATGCAGGCCTTCCTCACGCAGGCGGATTACTGGGCGACGTTTGTCCGGCGGGTTGAGCCGGAAAACGTCCGCGTGCTGCGAACTGGAGGCGCTCCGATCGGCATGCTGGGGCTGTACCGCATGTCGCAGTGGTTCGGTGGGCGCAGTGTGCCGTGCGGCGGTTACGCCGCGGTCGCCATCGCACCGGAGTATCGGCAGCGCGGCGCGGCGAAGCATCTGCTCATGCACACGCTGCGGGAACTGCGCGACCAGAACGTTCCGCTGGCCGCGCTGTATCCGACGTCGCAGGCCGTCTATCGGGCTGTTGGTTTCGAGCAGGCCGGGTCGCGCTGTCACTACGAATTGGACGTGAAGCATATCGGCCTCGGCGAACGCAGCCTGACGGCGAAGCGCGTGCCGTCGACCGATGCGGGACCGTTCGCCGAGCTGCATCGCCGCCGGGCACAGCAGGAGAACGGCAACCTCGAACGCTCATCCGGGCTGTGGGACCGGCTGTTGGTCAACCAATTCAACCAGCCGCAGTACGCATATGTCGTGGAGGAAAACGGCCAACCGTCCGGATATCTTTTCTATTATCTCGACGATGCCGGACACTCGAGGCCGACGAAAATCTGGATCCGCGACTGGTGCGCATTGACGGCCGGCGCGGCACGGCGCCTGTGGACGCTGCTCGCTGACCACGGCAGCGTTGTTGAAGCGGTCAACTGGTTCGGCCCGGAGAATGACCCGCAACTCGCACTTGTCGCCGAGTGCAAACCGTCGAAGATGACGCTGCAGCGCTGGATGCTCCGCATCACCGATGTGGCCGCCGCTCTCCAGCAGCGCGGCTATCCCGGTGTCTCGGGCGAACTCCACCTGGAGGTGACCGACACGCTCATCGGCGAAAACAGCGGGCGGTATGTGCTGAAGGTCAGCGACGGCAGCCCCAGCGTGGAGCGTGGCGGCCGCGGCGACCTCAAGTGCGGCGTCCGCGGCCTCGCCCCGCTCTACACCGGCCTGTTCCGCCCGGCAGTGCTCGCTCAACTCGGCTGGATCACCGGAACGCCAGAATCGCTGGCCACAGCTGCGAAGTTGTTCGGCGGGTCGGAACCGTGGATGGGCGAGTATTTTTAAGGGGCTGAGGGTCAAAGGTTCAGAGGGGTAAAGGGAGAGAATTCAGGAGTCGGGAATTCAGACGGCGATGTCCGGTTCCAATCGAAAATCCAAAATCGAAAATCCAAAATCCCCGCACGTCATCCACGTCCCCGATTCGCTCAGCAACCAGACGCTGGTCGCCGCGCTGCGGGAATGGAAGTCCGACCTCTCGTGGGCGGATGCGAAGCAGCTGCTGACGTCGCGCCGTGTCTCGGTGAACGGCGCGATCTGCGTCGACCATGGCCGCCGCGTAAAGAAGGGGGATGTCGTCCATCTTTTCGACACTCCGCGCACGCCGCAGCCGACGGCGGCCGATGTCGAACTGCTCTACTGCGATCCGCAGGTCGTCGTGGTTGTGAAGCCAGCGCTGATGACCACGCTCCGGCACCGCGAGGAGCGCAACTGGCCTGCGGACCGCAAAAATCTGCAGCCGACACTGGACGAGGTCCTGCCTCGACTGGTCCAGGAGTGGCAATCGCCGCACGGTTCGCGACCCCAACGCGGACGACCGCACGGCGGCAAGCGCGGGCCGACGCGTGGCCCGGACCGATCCCGCGCAAAGCTGCCGAAAGTGATTGCCGTCCATCGGCTCGATCGCGATACCAGCGGAGTGATGGTCTTCGCCCGCACGCCGGCCGCCGAGCAGAACCTGGTGAAGCAGTTCAAGAAGCACTCGAACGAGCGGGTCTATCAGGCCGTCGTCCACGGGCATCCGGCGGCGCAGACGTTCGACACGCGATTCGTCCGCGACCGCGGCGACGGGCAGCGCGGCAGCACGAACGACGAAACCGATGAGTCGGCCGAGCGGGCCGTCACGCATGTCCGGCCGATCGAGCGACTCGGCGACTACTCATTGATCGAATGTGTGCTGGAAACCGGGCGCACGCATCAGATCCGGATCCACCTCTCCGAAGCCGGCCACCTCGTCTGTGGCGATCCGATCTACCGCAAACGGCTCAACGCTCCGCCGATCGACGATGCCAGCGGCGCACCGCGCCTCGCGCTGCACGCGGCGCGGCTGGCGTTCGATCACCCGGTCACAGGCGAACGCCTCGATTTCGAAGCTCCGCTGCCGGATGATTTGGAGCGGTTCGTGAAGCGGCTGCGGCGCAAGTAGGTCAGGCTGCGCCTGACATGATCCGTATGATCGCCACACGGGACGACGGATGTTTCAAGGCATTGGTACGCGGTCTATGTCAGGCACAGCCTGACCTACGAGACGATCAACGCTGCGCCGGTTGCTATACTCCCGGCGCTGCGCGTGAACGCACATCACGTTCGTGCGCCGCAGCGGGCATGTCGCGACTCACGTCTTTCATCACCTCCAGGGAGCGATCCGTATGAGCCTGTTCCAGGAATTCAAGAAGTTCGCGCTGAAGGGGAACGTCATCGACATGGCGGTCGGTATCGTGATCGGCGCCTCGTTCACGAAGATCGTCAATTCGCTGGTGGCGGACATCATCACGCCGATGATCGGAGCGGTCAGCCAGGGCAAGAACGTGGCCAATGAGTTCGTCTGGTTCGGCAGCGGCGACAAACCGGCGACGTTGGCGTTGGCGAAAGAGAAAGGCGAGGCGTTCCTGGCGTGGGGGAGCTTCACGCAGGCGACAATCGACTTTGTGATCGTCGCGCTGGCGATGTTCCTGGTGATCAAGCTGATGAACCGCGCGCAGGACATCTTCGATCGCAAGAAGGCCGAAGAGCCACCGCCGGCGCCGCCGGAAGACATCCAGCTGCTGCGTCAGATTCGCGACGCACTCGTCGCGCAACACTGATGCGGCAACTGAGAGTAGGCGGCTCACTCCGTGAGCCGCGTCCGTTCACGGAGTGAACGGACTACTTTGCTGGCGTTCCCGCCGCCCGTCGGCCAAACCGCGCGGCGAGGCCGGCGATGACGACGAATCCACACGCCAACGCGCAGGCCCCGGCGAACCAGTCGCCGAACCGGACGTACAGGCTGCGGCGTGGGTCGAGCGGGACGTTGGCGATCAGCGCCGCGTTGAGCTGCTTGTGGAACCGCCCGGCCGCGTCGCGCATGCCGTTGCGAGGGCGCGCATTGTTGCGGCGCGCGTCGAAGTCGATGAAGACCTCCGGATCGCGGATCACGCCGTTGCCGTCGATGAACGCCGAGATGCCGGTGTTCACCGCGCGGACCAGCGGCGTCCGGGTCTCGACGCAGCGAAACGCCGACGTCACCAGGTGCTGGTCCAGTTCGCTGGAGCCGTGGAACCAGCCGTCGTTGGTCAGGTTGACGAGGCAGTCGAGCGGCTGTTCCTTCTCGGCCGCCGCCACCATGTTGCGGACCAGGTGCGGCACGGTGTCTTCGAAGCAGATCATCGGTGCGAGCCGGAACCCGTTCGATCGAAAGACGTGGAACTTCTCCCCGGCGGAGATGCTCATGGCCCCCGCGAATGGGAAGAAGTGCTGCAGACCCGGGAACGTCTCCGCCAGCGGGATGTATTCGCCGAACGGAACGCGGTGCACCTTGTCGTAGCGACCGGCGATGGCACTGCCGTCGTGATCGACGAACACCGCCGCGTTGTAATGCTTAAGCCGGCCGGGGGCGGCGTCGAGCGCGTCCGCGCCGATGATCATGTCGGCCCGCGCCTGGTCGCCAAGGGTGATTAGCTCACGGCGCGACTGGGCTTCGCTGTCTCGCCAATCTTTCGCCTTGAGTCCAGGATGCAGGGCCTCCAACTCTTCGTCGGTCATATCTGGATCGGAAGTTCGTACGCCCCAGCGGAACATGGTCTCCGGCCACACCACCAGGTCCGGCTGATGCTTGACCGTTTCGCCGGTCAGCGCCACGTGCATGGCGTAAATGTCGGCGAATGCCGATCCATCATGCTTCAATGACGATGTGAAGTTCCCCTGAATCAATGCAATGCGCGGGCCCGGCTTGAACTCCGTCTCCGCTCGAACCGTGCCGTACACCAATGCTGCGGCCAACACGGACAGCGTGGCAGCGATGCCGATCCACTGCTGCTTCGTACTGGTCGCCGGATGCTGGTCCATCGACGCGGCGCCGAGACGCTGCAGCCACGGCCACGGAACGCACGCGGCCAGCGCCGCATTCCCCATCGCCACGAGAAAGCTGACGCCGTACGCGCCGGTGAGGTCGCTGATCTGGATTAGCCGGTTCCATTCGAACTGCGTGTGCCCGAGGAAGTACCAGGCGAACCCGCTCAAAATGTGTGCCCGCGCAAACTCCAGTCCGACCCAGATCGTCGGCACCGCGAGCACGAGCGGCAAACGCCACTTGTGCACGGCCGCCCGCGACAGCCCGACGAACAGCGGGAAGTACAGTGCGACATACGCCGCGAGCGCCAGCCAGGCGGGATACATCCAGGTGTCGCCGAGCCGCATCCACTGCAGAGCGAAGAGTGAGAAGATCAGCCCGCCCAGATAGACGAGGCGGTACATCTTGGGAGTCGGTCGCTCCAGTCGCACGAGCTGAATCAAAGGAACGAGGCACACCCAGCCGAGCGGTCCAACGGCCAGCGGAGCGAATGCGGCCCACATCAGTCCGGCGGTGAGCAGCGAGAGCGACAGTGCTCCGCGTGTGGGGGCTGGAGCCGAACGAGCCCGGTCGATGATGTCTTCGACGCTGGGAGACGTCAGGCGGTGCGGAGCATCGGAGCGGCGCGTCGGGGGCATGAGGGTCGCGGGCATCGTCGGTTCCTTCCGTGGACTGTTGACCGGCGCCGCTGTGCCGGAGTCGTTCGCAACGACAGGCATCCCGCCTGTCGGGTCGTTCAGCGAGTGTCAGTGCAGTTCGTGTGTCGATCCGCGCTCGCCACGACCATCGCTGCGCGAAGGTCATGCCACCCCGCCGGATCATTCAGTTTTGTGTTGCTTCACCAAGGGTAGACGTCGACCACATCTCCGATGACGTAATTCTTTGTGCCGGGTGGAAAGAGTGTCATCGCGTTCGCGTCGACGGTGGAACGGAGGTCGGCCGAGCCTTTCCAACCGACGGGCGTAACGCGCGGGCCGTCGAACGTGAACTCCAAGTGTGAGGGGACGAACGTCGGACGGTCGTCGTGGTGCGAATGGGCCGTGACCAGACGTGCGGAGACTGGAACCGGTCGCGATGGAGAGCCGGAGAGGGCCCGGATCGCCGTCAGCACGAACAATTCGCAGCAAACCATACTGCTGACAGGATTTCCGGGCAAGCCGAATATGCAGCGTCGGCGGCCGTCGGGACCGTCGTAAACGCCGAACCAGACCGGCTTTCCGGGCTTCAGGTGGACCTTGTGGAACACCTCTCGCACGCCGCACCGGGCGAGCGTCGCGGGGACGAGGTCGAGTTTCCCCATCGAGACTCCGCCGGACAGGCAGAGGATGTCGCACTCGAGACCCTCACGGATCTTCTGCTCGAGGATCCGCTCGTCGTCGCGGGCGATTCCCAGTGGTACGGCCACGCACCCGGCCCGCGCAACCTGCGCCGCCAGCATGGTTTCATTCGAGTTCCGGATCTGACCGGGACCGGGAACCTGATCGACCGGCACCAGCTCGTCGCCGGTCGCCAGCAGGGCGACAGTTGGTCTTGGGATGACCGAAATTGTCGATCGACCAAGCTCCGCCAGCAGACCGAGTTCCTGCGCGCGGAGTTGCCGGCCAGCCGGAACGACGACCTCGCCGGTGCGCATCGCTGTCCCGCGCCGCAGAATGCTGCGTCCAGCCTTCACCGGTCCGCCGCGCAGCCGGACCGAGTCCCCATCAATGGTCGCGTCCTCAACCCGGACGACCGCGTCGGCGCCGTCGGGAATCGGGGCGCCGGTCATGATCTGCATCGCCTGGCCCGAACCGACCGGGTGCGTCGGCACCTGACCGGCCGTCAGTTCGCCCACGATCTTCAAGCAGACCTCCGCCTGCTGCAGATCGGCAGAGCGGATCGCGAAACCGTCCATCAGCGCCTTGTCGAACGGCGGGGAATCGCTGTCGCTGACGATGTCTTCCGCCAGGACGAGTCCCAGCGAGTCGCCAAGCGGGAGTCGCTGAGCCGGCCGCGGTCCGACGTTTTCTTCGATCAGGTCGAGAGCTTGTTCAACGGTGAGCATATTCCGAACCGCAACTTGCGTTTGTCCCACGAAGTATGGGTGCCACGGGCTTTGCCCGTGCCTTTCGTCCGACGCGATGTGTGTTGATGCACTGGCGGAGCCAGTGGCACCCCGGCCATCCGCCTCCCTACAGATCATTGCTGCCGATTCGCCCTGCGTCTACGATCGCGCGATGCGTCCCCATCGTTCGAAGAGTCCACCGCCTTCCACATCGTTCGAGCCGCGTACCGCGCCGAAGCTCCCCCTGTCGCCCGAGCACCTGCGGCAGCGCACGCTCGCACTCCCCGAGGACGGCGTCCTGCCGCAGATTCCGGTCCGGTCGCCGACACGGCATCCGTACCTGTATCGCAAGCGGCTCGGCACCTTCGACCGTCGCGCGCGGCACGGCGATCTTGTGCAACTGGTGCTCGATACGGGCGAACCCTTCGGCTACGGGTTGTTCAATCCGCGTGCGGAAATCACTGTCCGGCTGCTCACGCTGGGCGAGGAACTGCCGCGCGAAGAATGGTGGACAGCGGCGCTGGCGGATGCGGTCTCGCTGCGGCGCGACACGATGGAACTGGACACGGTCACGAACGCGTATCGCGTCGTGCATGCCGAGGGGGACGGAATTCCCGGGTTTGTCGCGGACCGGTTTGGCGACGTGCTGAGCATCGAGGTGTTCAGCCTGGCGATGTATCAGCGCGTCGATGCACTCGCGCCGATGCTGGCCGAGCTATGCAACGCAAAACACTGGGTCATCCGGGCCGCTCCGCAGAGCCTGGAGCACGAAGGCTTCACCGCGGAGCCGTACGGATCGCCCGGCCACCCGGGACATGTGATCATCGAGGAGTTCGACACGCGGTTCCGCGTCGACTTCGAGCAGGGGCACAAGACGGGGTTCTTCTGCGATCAGCGCGACAACCGGCATGATGCGGCACAATTGTGCGAAGGCAAATCCGTGCTCGACGTCTGCTGCTACACTGGCGGCTTCGCGGTGCAGGCGAGTGTGCTGGGTGAGGCGGCGGAGGTGACCGGCGTTGATCTCGATGAGGAGGCGAGGGAAAG
>JADMIO011426308.1_pt1 | contig 11493 bp, 9 predicted proteins | sample 8958161 | NCBI WGS metagenome assembly JADMIO01 (sample SAMN16585339, study PRJNA669376) | soil metagenome | isolation source: Crop rotation soil | place: USA: Cullars Rotation, Alabama | collected 2011
CCGCCGTTCTTCCGTTGACATGTTTAACCTCCGTGCCATAGCCGGCGGCCCGCTAACCGGTGGCATTTCGGTTAGTTCTCGTTCTGATTCTTATTGGGTGGACTCAGCCCTTCCCGCGGACCCGGTTGCGCCCCACGCGCCTAGTTATTATATTGGAAGCGCCCGGGAGGGCGAGGATTTCCGAGCCGACGGCTCCGGAATCACCGCTAGCGAAGCGACAGCAAGCGTCCGAACTGAAATGGATCCCAGCCGGGCTGGCAAGCAAAGCGCCGCCAAACGACCCCGAGGCGGGTCGTAGAAAGTAGCCCCGGGTCGCAGACCCGGGGAGGGCCGCCCAGACCACTAGGCCCGTAGATGGAACCGCATGCGACGAGGGCGATCGCCCGAAGGAGGTGCGATTCCATCTTCGGGCCCGCCGCCGCATTTCCAACCGCGGGCAAGCGTAGAATAAGATAACTTGCCTCGACTCCGCCTACCCGTGTCGATCCTGTTCTGCCTGGCCTTCCTTGTCCAGGCGTTAGCGGGCGTCACCCTGGGCAACAAGCCATGCGCGCCAACCTCCAAGCCGAAAGCTTGCGCCTGCTGCAAAACGATGGCGGCGAAGAGCTGCTGCCCGATGACGGGCCATCGCCAAAGGGATAACTGCCTTAGAGTCCCGAAACCTGAGTGTGGATGTTGGTCGGCGACGCCCCCGCCTGCGAAGAGCTCGGCGAACTTCGTCGCCCCGACCATCGCCGCCCTCATCGTTCCGCGCCTCCTGATCGGGTCGGCGCCGACTGATGCGGGCGCGGTTCCCCTGGCAACCGACTCCAGCCCCCCGCCCCAAAGGCCGCCCCCGAAACATCCCGGCCGTGCTCCTCCTGTTGCGTGAACGAACCTAAACTCGCCGTTCACGACCATCAGGAAGCACCAAAATTGAACCTAACCAACCTCTACGCTCTCGCGGCAATGCCCGCGATCATTCAGGCCCAGGGCCTTGTCATCAAGGCCAAGCCTCTCATCCCCACGGTGGGAGAGAACACCCTCCAGTTCACCGTCCTCGACTCCGCGGGCAAACCCGCTAAGGACCCGAAGATCACCCTCGGCGTCTTCATGACGAACATGGACATGGGCACCGCCCATCCCGAGGCGACTTCGGTCGGCGACGGACTCTACGAAGCCAAAGTCCGTTTCGGCATGAAGGGTCCCTGGCGCATCACGATCGAAGCTAAGACAGGCAGCCTAACCGCCAAGAAGAACATCGACTACGCCGTCGGTAAAGAGGCCCCCATGGACATGGGAGGCATGAAAATGGGGGATCAAATGGATATGTCCATGGCCGGACGCTTCGGCCCTTGGAGCATGTCCCGCGAAGGCTCCGGAACCAGTTGGCTCCCCGAATCCTCCCCGATGCGCATGCTGATGCTGCCCAAACGCGGGGCCTATGACGTCAGCGCGATGGGTTTCCTCACCTTCAACTTCAGCGACGCGGGCGGCCCGCGCGGGGATAGCCGGTTCTACTCCAACTCGATGCTGATGCTGATGGCGAACCGCCGAACGGGCGGGGGCACGTTTGGGTTGAGCCTCATGGCTTCGCTCGACCCCATTTTCAACGGCGAGTACGGGTATCCCGACCTCTTCCAAACCGGCGAAACCGCCTACGGCAACAAGCTGACGGATTACCAGCATCCCCACGACCTCATCGCCGAAGCCGCCCTCTCCTATAGCCATCCCATCGGAGGCGGGGCCAACGCTTTCATTTACGGCGGCCCCGTCGGCGAACCCGCCCTCGGCGGACCGACGTTCATGCATCGCCCCAGCGGGGTCGAGATTCCGGAGGCCCCGATCACCCACCACTGGTTCGACAGCACCCACATCTCTTGGGGCGTCGTGACGGCCGGGATCAGCACGGATCGGTGGCAGTGGGAGGGAAGCTTTTTCAACGGCCACGAGCCTGATGAAAATCGCTATTCCCCCGACAACGTCGCCCTCAACTCGGCATCGACCCGGGTCACTTTCAATCCAACCCGGAACCTGTCCCTGAACGCGAGCTACGGCTACCTGAACTCTCCGGAGAGTACGGAGCCCGGGGTCGATCAACACCGTCTCACCGCGGCCGCGATCTACAACCTCCCGCTGAATAACGGGGCGAACCTCAGCATGACCGCCGCCTTCGGCCGGAACATCCTCAAAGGCAAGAACTCGGACGCTTTCCTGGCGGAAGCCACCTACGAGCGCGGCCCCACGTCGATCTTCGCCCGCTGGGAGCATGTCACCAAAGACGAGCTCCAGGGCATCCCGGCGGGGGATTATACGATCAACAAATTTCTGATCGGGGGCGTGCGGGATGTGGCGAAGTGGGAGGGCCTGAATGTGGGCATCGGCGCCTACGCCGGCTTCTATGGCTTCCCCGATACCCTTCGCCCGTTCTACGGGCGGTCACCGATGACCCTGGGGGCGTTCGTGCGGATTCGGCCATAGGCGGGCCATTTAGAGTGCGGTGCTCCTGCACCGCTTTCACCGCGCTGCACCCAGCTAAGGAAGGCCACGGGATGCCCGTCCCCGTGGCTGGACTAGCGCGCCGAATTCCAGGTTCACAATCGTGGGCGCAGGTCGAAGAACGATGTTTTTCGAACCTGAAATTGACATTTTTCAATTCCTGGTACACGTTTTTTCTGATGGGCTTGGGGTCGTTCCCGGAGGCAAGAATTGTGTGTTTTTCAAATTTGTAGTACATCGCCCCTTCTTGCACCCGATCTTGCCCGAGGCGCTTCGCAACCTCGGACTACAGCTTTGCAAGGGACTCACTTACAACCGAAAAGCGCGCTCGAGCGCGCGCACTCCGAAGTTTCCGGCGCGGTTTTCCGCGCTCTGATTGTCAAGGTACAGGGGCAGAACAGTAAACAAATGACGGGGTGTTTTAGTTCCCGATTCGGGCCCTATTTGCGGGAGTCTTGGGGCCGGGGCCCGTGGCGTTGCACTCGGTCTGCGCAGGTCTTGCCGCAGGTGATTCGAGCGGTGCACGCTGGGCAGACTCGGAACTCGCCGCCGCACCAATTGCATTCGCGACGGTCCTCGGCGGGGGCGCCGCAGCCGGGGCAGATGGCGTAGGTGGTGGTGGGTTCGAGGGTAGGGGTGAGGGCGACGCGGTCGTCGAAGACGAAACATTCGCCTTCGTAGAATCCCTCGGGATACTCGGCGAGGTAGCCGAGAATGCCGTCCCGGAGTTGGAAAACCTTGTCATAACCTCGGGCGTGAAGGTCGAGCATGACCTTCTCGCACCGGATTCCGCCCGTGCAGTAGATCATGATGGGGGTGTCCTTCGGGAGATCGGCGGAGCCGGCGTAATCGGGCCATTTCGAGAAGTGGGGGATGCCGGGATCGACCGCGTTTTGGAAGCGGCCAAGACGGATTTCGTAGTCGTTACGGGTGTCGATTAGGAGCTTGGGCTCCGGGCTTTGGAGCATAGCGTGCCACTCCGCGGGGTTGAGATGGTGGTCCTCGTCGGTTAGGGGGGCGAGGTCGGGGCGCTTCATGCCGACGATCTCATCTCTGATTTCCACGCGGATGTCGCGGAAGGGTTTGAGTTGGCTTTGGCTGTCTTTGAAATGGGTTTGGGGGAAGCTTTGTTCGACGGCTCGCTTGATGGTTTCGATGGCCTCGCGGCTGCCGGCAACGGTGCCGTTGATCCCCTCCGGGGCGAGGAGGATGAGGCCGACCATCTCTTTGTCCTTCATTTGTTTTTGAAGGTCTTGCTGGAGGTCGGCGATTGCCGCCGCTTCGAGGGGGAGGAAGCGGTAGAAGCTGGTTACGTGCCAGGTCACGGGGTTCAGGGTACCAGCGGCGGCCGCGCGAAGCGGGAGTCGCATGCTTCTCCGGGCTATCGCCCTCCGTCCTTTGCGGCTCCCGCTTCGCGCTTTGGTAGCTGGGCGGCCTTCCCCGGGGTCTTCGTTCGGCCCTTTAGGCCTCACTCCGACACCGGGGCTACTTTCCGCGGCCCCCGTTCGGGGTCGTGGACTCGCTTTGCTCGTCCTGCCACGGGGACGGGCATCCCGAGGCCTACGTTAGCCGCGGGCGTAGCGGGACCGGCGGTCCCGACCTCGGGTTGGGCGACTCAAGGGGTGGGCAGCGCCGCGCACGGCGCAGTGAAAGCGGTGCAGGAGCACCGCACTCTAAATGGGCAGGGGAAGGCGTGCAGGAGGGCCGCACCCTACGTGGCCAACGGGCGGCGATCACCAAGAGGGCAGATCTTGGCAGCAGTTGCGAATGTCCTCCGCCGTGGACGGCGGCGGGGTGTTGGAATCCCCCGTCATGTAGCGGGAGGTCACGATCTGGCCGGCGTGATACGAGTCGTGGTGGGTGATCATCCGGATCACCTTCCAGATGGGCCAAAGCCTCCCGCGGAAGTGGAGCACCTCGGTGCCCAAATCCTCGGCTGTCACGTGCGCCCAGCACCCCATCCAATACTCCTGAGCCTCGCGCAGATACGCCACCGAAGCCTCCCAAGAAGGCTCGAACGTGTCGAGCCGATCCGCCAAATCCCGCCATCGGATCTCGGTGTTGCGAAAGGCGACGCTGCCATGAAGGACCTTCCCCGTGGCGATGTGCAGCACCAAACTTTGCACCGAACCGTCCGTGTGTAAATAGTCATCTTCCCGGGCCGGCAGGGTCGCCCAGGCTTTCGGCTCGGTTACCCCCTCGATAGCGTCGAGAACTTCTTGGTGGGCCATTTCAGCCTGATGCCGGAGCAGGGTCATCACGTCCATCCCGACAGTTTAATCCGGTTAAGCGATCCCAAACGCGACGACGGGGTACGGTTTGCTCAGCATGAATCGGCGAGACTTTCTTCGCGGCTCCGGCGCTCTCCTCGCGGGCGCGGCCCTGGCTCCGTTCGTTCGGGCCACGACCTTCGATCTCGACTCGCTCCCGTTCGACGAGCAAGGCAATCGGATCGCCGAAGGTTATGTCTTCCGCGACCGGAACGGCTCCGGAAAACGCGAGCCGGGCGATCCCGGGATCGCCGGTGTATGTGTCTCGAACGGCCGCGAAGTGACGGTCACGGATAAGAACGGCCGCTGGCGCTTGCCTGTCGATGAGGACACCGTCCTCTTCGTGATCAAGCCCACCGGCTGGAAACCGCCCGTGAACGGAGACAACCTGCCTCTGTTCCACTACGTTTACAAGCCGAACGGCTCGCCCGATTACAAATATCCCGGCGTCGCCCCAACCGGCCCCTTGCCGACTTCGATCGATTTCCCCCTCCAGCCCCAGCGTGAATCGAGCAAGTTCCGCATGCTCCTCTTTGGCGATCCCCAGCCTCGAAACCAGACCGAGATCGACTACATCGCGCACGACGTGGTCGAGCAAGCCGCCCGCGATGCCATCGTGATGGATTGCAAGTTCGGCCTCAGCCTCGGTGACGAGATGTTCGATGTGCTCTCCCTTTACGACAGCCTCAACCGGACCGTCGGCACGATCGGCCTGCCTTGGTACAACACCGTCGGCAACCACGACATGAACTACGACGCCGTGGATGACGCCTCGTCGACGGAGACCTTCCACCGGATCTACGGCCCGAACTACTACGCCTTCAACTATGGGCCGGTCCATTTCATCGTCCTGGACAACGTCTTCTGGCAAGGCACGGCCAACCCTGGCTACCACGGTGAGCTGACCGCCAAGCAACTCGAGTTCGTCAAGAACGACCTCGCCCACGTCGCCATGGATCGCCTCGTCGTCGTCGCGCTCCACATCCCGCTCGACGACGTGACGAACCGGGAAGACCTGTTCCGTCTCATCGAGAACCGTCCCCACGCGTTCTCCCTCTCCGCCCACACTCATGTTCAGCAGCACTTCTTCTTTGGCGCGGCCGAGGGATGGCGAGGCGCCCAGCCCCACCACCACCTCAACCATGCCACCGTCTGCGGATCATGGTGGGAAGGCGCTCCCGACGAGCGAGGCATCCCCCACGCCACCATGAGCGACGGGGCGCCGAACGGCTATTCGATCATCGAGTTCGATCGCACGAAGTACAAGGTCATGTTCCGCGCCGCCAGCCGGCCGGAAGAGGAGCAGATGGCGATCTGGCTTCCCGAGGAAGTGACTTCGATCGAAACGGAAACCGTGGAGGTCGTCGTCAACGTTTTCGCCGGCTCTTCCCGCTCCGTCGTCGAGATGCGTGCCGGCAACGGAGCGTGGACGGCGCTCAGGAATGCCGAAGGCTTCGACCCCTTCTTTCTTGCCCTGAAAGAACTCGAACGGGGCCCAAAACCGCCGCTCGGCCTGAAGCTTCCAGGCGCGAGCAAGACGAAGCACCTTTGGCAAGGCCGACTCCCTCGCCTCGCCCCCGGCACTCACGCCATCGAGGTTCGGGCGACCGATATGTTCGGGCAAGTCCATACCGATCGCCGGATCGTGCGGGTCGTTTAGGAATGTCGATGATGCCTAGATAAAGTTTCCGGCGTCAAAATGACGCCATGCCGAAAGTTGCTCTCACCCTTGGCTTTCTCCTCGCCGGTGTCCTCGCCCACAGCCAGGTCAAGCTCGATTCCTATCCTGTCGATGAGACGGATAAGACGCCGATCCCCGAGCTGCGTTTGCGCCGCGCCCAGATCAAGCAGACCTTGGGGCCGGGCACGGTGGGTGTTCTCTTCACCAACCCCACGCGAAATCGGAATAACGACGTCGACTTCATCTTTCGGGGCGATTCGAACTTCCTTTATTTGACGGGATTCGAGGAACCGGACTCGGCACTGATTCTCGCTCCCGACGGAATCGAGGTGGACGGGCGCAAGGCGACTGAGATTTTGTTTGTGAACGAGCCGGACATGGCTTCGATCACTTGGCTGGGCTACCGAATGGGACCGGCGAACGCGGAGAAGATGCTTGGTGTGGAGATGGCGCTGCCAAATAAGCGCTACTTGGAGGTCCTGAATCTAGCCCTGAAGGATAAACCGAAGGTGTCGGTGATGAACCGCCCGGATGGCCCGGCGGGATTGGTGGGTGTGATGATGGAGCAGACGAGAGGCGCGATCTCCTCTGCCAGTCTGGGCGAAGGCCCGCGCACGGGCAGCAAGTTCCGTGGCATGCGGGGGATCAAGAGCGCCTATGAGATCGCGATGCTCAAGAAGGTGTGCGATATTTCGGCGAAGGCGCATGTGGAGGCGATGAAGAGCATTAAGCCCGGCCAGCATGAGTGGGAAGTGGCGGCTATGCAGCAGTTCATCTTCGCCAAGAACGGGTGCGAGTTCTACGGCTATCCCTGCATCTGCGGCAGCGGCCCGAACAGCACCATCCTCCACTACGAATCCAACCGGCGGCAGATGTTGGATGGCGACATCCTTTGCACCGATTCGGCGGGGGAGTATCACGGCTATAGCGCGGACGTCACGCGGTCTTATCCGGTGAACGGCAAATATACGCCGGCTCAGCGAGATATCTACGAGGCGGTTTACAACGCCCAGGAGACGGGGATCAACATGTGCAAGGCGGGAGCATCCTATAACGATATCTCGAACGCGATCTCGAACTCGCTTGCCGATAGCTTGATGAAGTTGGGCGTGATCAAGGATAAGGCGCAGCTTGGCTTGTACTACATGCACGGGTTTGGGCATGGGATCGGTTTGGATGTTCACGACGCCTTGCCGGAGCCGCTGGTGGCGGGGGCGTGTATGACGGTCGAGCCGGGCATCTATATCAAGGAAGGTAGCCCCTGCGATCCGAAGTGGTGGAACATCGGGGTTCGGATCGAGGACGACATTCTGGTGACGGATGGCGCGCCGGTGAACATGTCCGCGGCGGCGCCGCGGAAGTGGCAGGATATCGAGAAGTTGATGGCGAAGAAGGGGTAGTAGTCGTTTGGGTACGCCGTGGTGGCGCGTACCCAGGGAAGGCTCTTAAGACCCGAACCCTAACGGCCCCAGCCAGCCCTGGGTCATGGCAAAGTCGATATCGGCCGGGAAGGCAAGGCCTGTTCCGCCGTCGCCAACATCCATGATCTTTCCCTTCGCGCTTACCCTGTGCACCATGTCCCCCATGTGGCGCCATCTCTCCACAACGACCATTTGTCCCGTATCGGTTCGATAATCCACGAGTTGCTGCCAACCGGCCAAGCGCCGAACCGGCGTACGCCGCTGAGCCTTGAGTTCCCAGATCGTCGTCCATCCATCGTAATCCGGCGACGTCGACGTCTTCACGTAGTTCCCCACGAAAACTCGTCCGTTGTGAGTGATGGTCATTCCCGAGAACTGGCCCTTGAACGAGGCCAGCCGTTCAAGATATCTCGGCGAGGTCTTCCACACGCTGAAAGACTCCCAAGGCTTTCCAGCCGCGACAAGGAGGCCCCTCCCCTTACGCTCGCAGAACCCAGCTAAGGCTTCTCCGCCTAGCTGTCCCCTTGCTTTGCTTTTCGGGCGAATCCAATGATGCGGGGATTTGCGGCTGATGCGGATCGAGTCTCCGAAGCCGGTCGGGGCGAGGATGGCATCGTTCTCAAGCGCGTTTGAACTCGGCTTGACTTGCCGGCCGGATGCATCGAAGACCCAGTGGAGTGGCTTGCACCGATAGTGAAGGCGGCCATCCTCGACCCAAGCCTCTCGGCGCAGGTCTCCATCTTCGGCCATTTGTTTAGGAATTCCCGTTAGGACGAGGTCCTTACCCACGCCACGTCGCGAAACTAGAGTCGCGGAGGGCCAAGCCCATCCCACCAGGAACAAACCACGGGCGCCGAACCAGTGATTTGTCCCGAATGCAGCCGTGGCCAGCAAGGCAATCATGGCTTAGTATAGAGACAATCTAACCCACGACTTCCGGCTCCGTCAGGTGCCCGCCGAGCCATGTCAGCTCAGTCGGGAATATCCCCTGCGCGCCAAGTAATTCGCTGAGTTGCCCGCCGTGCTGGATATCGTGAGCCATGATCCGCCAGATCACCCACTGCCGTGATACGGCGTAGACCTTGCCTTGGTATGGCTGCTTGAAGGTGACCGGTAGATCGTCCACGGTCCATTGCTCCAGCGTCGCGTCCACCATCGTCCAGGTTCGTTCGAGCCATCGCAGATCGCGGCGGCCTCTATCGGCAAGCCATCCCGCGCCGCCATGGCCGCTTCCAACTCACGCGATCCGGGGGCGTCCAAGCGGCGGAACCAGTCGACCCGGCCGTCCGCGATATGCCAGGCGATCTCGCCGACGGATCGCATTTCGGGATGTGAGCGGTACGCCAGTAGATCGGGCGTAAGCGGCTCGAGGGCATGGACCAGGCTCTGGTGATAGCCATCCCAGCCTTGGTAGACGTAACTCAGATCGCGCGGCGACATGGGCTATTTTGGGCCGAGCTAGCTAACTGAAGATCAGGTCTACGAAAGCCCGATCCGTAATTCCCTGGGACCGAACCCAAGCCGCTTCCATATCTCCGGTGGCCATTGCTTCTTTCGCGCCGACCAACTCGGCGTCGTAATCCCGGCCGAGGCATGGGATGATGAGCATGTTATGCGCTCGCCGCGCCGCATCCGCCCGTCCCCAACAGACAGAGGCGGCCTCATATTGCCCCCGGGCGGCGAAGATATTTCCGGTGATCGTGAGGGACGATTGCCCCAGCGCGGTGCCGTTCTCCACATACATGGTCAGACTCCGGCGCACGTTATCGAACGCAGTGTTTAGGTGCCGGTGGCGATAGTCGATGAGGGCTCGGTAGTAGTAATAGTGGGCAAGGCGGCTCGGGAGCTCCGATTCCTCCCACAGCCGCTGAGCCCGATCGAAGATCGGCTGGGCCTCCTCGTAGTTCATATGGCCGACGCCACAGGCGAGCCCGGTGAGGGCGGCCGCGAGCGCGGCCCGGTCGCCGGAACGTCCGGCCAGGCTGACGGCTTCCTCGAATACCGGCGCGGAATTCTCTTCATTGCCCCGATCGAACACAACCCACGCCAGATTCAAATAGCAGTGGGAGGCCGTTCGTGGGTCGTCGATCTCGGCCAAGTGAGCGGTCGCTTCCTCAAGCGTTCGCTGGGAGTAATCGAAATCGCCAAGGGTGATTGCGGAACTGACGGAGTCGGTGCGGGTGCGTATCTGGAGGGATCGGTCGTCGGTTTGGTCGGCGGCGGCGATGGCGTGCTGATATTCGTCGAAGGTGGCGCGGATGCGGCGCAACGCGTAATACGCGTACGCCATGAAGGCGTGGGCGCGGGCCTTGGTCAAGGGGTCAAGCTTTTCTCCTGTCGCGGCGAGAAGGGCCTCGACGGGGGCCACCCATATTTGGGCGCGGCCCCGGCGGTCGATAAACTTCTCGATGGGCAGCGCCATCTCCCAAGCCCGGGCCGGGTCGACGCGTCCGGCCGTCGCGGTTTCGAATGCGACGAGGATATTGCCGACATCGGCCGACATCGACGCGATCCAACCGCTCTCGGCCCCGTTTCGGCAGAGGTGGTGGATGAAATCGAAATGGGCACGCTCCGTCTTTTCGAGAAGCTTGGGCTGGGATTCCAGGAGCTGGCTCGCCATCTCGCGCACGGTTTCCAGCATTTCGAATCGCACCTCTTCGGCGGTCTCGATCCAGGTGAGGAGCGAGCAGCGGCAAAGGCGCTGGACATGCTCTTCGGCCTCCGGCCCCACCAGGGCGATGGCAAGGGCTATATTGAATCCGCCCCGGCAAATGCCGAGGATCGCGAAGGCCTCGCGCTCGGCATCGGTGAGGAGCCCCAGGCTCCATTCGATAATGGTGCGCAGGCTGCGATGCTCCTCGCGAACGGACGCTTTCGCGCTGGATAGATCGATGCGGCGACCGATGGAGGCGATGACTTGCGCCGGCGTCAATGTCCCCAACTTTGCGGCGGCCAGTTCGATAGCGAGCGGGATGCCTTCCAGGCGAAGCGTGAGCAGGAGGATGCTCTGCGCATTGGCGGGCGTGACGGCGAAGCCCGGGCGCACGGATTGAGCGGCTTCGACGAGGAGTTGAACACTTGGATTTTCGCGAAGGGCGGGCAGGTCGCGGAAGTCGTCCGGCATTTGCAGCGGCAGAACGGGCGAAAGCCGTTCGCCCTCGATGTCCAGGGGAATCCGGCTCGTGGCCAACACCCGCAGCCCGGAGCAGGCTCCCAACAGAGCCCGGATCGCCGTGCGCGCGGCGGGAATGATCTGCTCGAGGTTATCCATCACCAGGAGCGCAGGGGACTTTCCGATGCCTTGGACGAGGGCGCCGACGGGGTCATTCTCGGATGGGGGAACGGCCAGCGAGGAGATCAGCGCGTCGTATAGCTGCGGCAACTCCTCGAGACCCACCAAGGAGGAGAACCAAGCCCGCCCGCCGTATTCCTCAAAGAGATCCTGCCGGCATCGAAGGGCGAGGCGCGTCTTGCCGGTGCCCCCGAGCCCGCAGAGCGTGACCAAGCGGGGGCCGCTGCCCCCCGGCGCGAGCAGATGATGAAGCTCGGCAAGCTCGCGGTCGCGACCGAAGAACGAGGTCTTGGGCGGTTGCAGATCGGGGAGGGCGACGGCGACTTGAAGGTCGACAGCCGAAGCGGGCGC
>JADMIO011127044.1_pt1 | contig 11491 bp, 13 predicted proteins | sample 8958161 | NCBI WGS metagenome assembly JADMIO01 (sample SAMN16585339, study PRJNA669376) | soil metagenome | isolation source: Crop rotation soil | place: USA: Cullars Rotation, Alabama | collected 2011
CTGGGCAATGTCCAGCCCGCTCGTGGAGCGGGTCACGCCGGCGATCCGGCCGCCACTCGTCAACGGCCAATCGGGACTCCACTCGACGACGAGCGACGAGTCGACGTCGAGACCGTGGCTGCCCGGCTCTCGGCCCTCGGTGGTGGCGGCGGCGACGTCGTCCACGTGGAGGCGCAGCCGCTCCTCCGCCCACGCCACAACGTTGCCTGCGTTCGAGCGCGCCCCGCCGACGACGGCGTGCTCGCTGTCGAGGAGATAGGCGAAGAGTGATCGCGGGACGGGCCTCGCCATGCGCTCGGAGACGGGGACCAGGACGCGCGCTGCGGCGCTGGTACCGACCGTCAGCGCTGCCCGATCCGGACTAGCCCCTCCGGCGGCGACCACGGCAGCCGCCCCGTCGCCGACGGCGGGGAACCAGGGACAGGCGGCCAGCACGGGCCAACGCGACCGGTACTCGGCACCGAGCCCGCAGCGGGGCGAATCATCGACCGTCGCCAACGATGCCGGCTGGACACGGAGGGCCTCCAGGACGTCGGCGTCCCATGCCCGGCGTCGTTGGTCGTAGAGACCACTGGCGGACGCGATCGACGGTGACGGGCCGACCACTTCCCCGAACCACCGCGTGGCGAGATGCTCGGGCAACGAACACCACCGGCGTGTCGCCGCGAACGACTCAGGTTCGTTGCGTCGCGTCCACGCAAGGCGCGCCGGAGGAAGGGACGGGTGGAAGGGAGCGCCCGTGCGCTGCCGGACGTCATCGTCGTCGAGCACTCGGCGGAGCTCGGACGCTTCCAAGGCCGAGCGTCCGTCGAGCCACGTGGTGAGGTCCGTCGTCGGACGCGACCGGTGGTCGACACCGACGAGCGTGTGCCACACCGTCGATACGGCGACAGCATCCGGCGGCCGTGCCAGTCGGGGCACGACGTCATCGATGAGCCGGTCGACGGCGTCGGCCACTGCGTCAGCGCTCGCTGTCCCGTCGGGACCGATCGGTGTGGGGCGGCGCGCCGCGGGCCCCACTTCCCTCCCATGTTCCGCGAAGGGGATCGCCTTCGCCGTCGTCGTGCCGACGTCGACCGCGAGCACGACTGTCACCGTGGAGGTCTACCCCTGAAAGGGTCGAACGACCTATGACCGCGCATAGGGGTGGCGCGCCGATACATCAGTGATGACTGGGAAAGCAGCTACCCAGTACGAGACCTTGCGGCTCTGGCACTGCCCCCGCTGCGGGTACGCCAACGCAGCCTTCAACCCGTGCCACGGGTGCCACAAGCCCGCACCGCGCATCGTGCGGGCGAACACGAAGGGACACGAGCGCGTCGAGCCGCACACGGCGCTCGAGGCCGAGCTCCTCGACCCCGACCGCGACGAAGAGCACCACGACTCGTAGAGAGGCGCCGTAGGCTTCGCCCCACAGGGCAGGCCCGATGCGAATCGACTTCCACTCCTCCGACCGCTCGAGCCTCGGCATCGAGGTGGAGCTGGAGATCGTCGAAGTCGAGACCCGTGCCCTGTACGGCGGCGCGACCGAGATACTCGCCGACCTCGGCACTGGCCATCCCGGGGGCGCCCACCCGAAGGCCAAGCACGAGCTGTTCGAGCCGACCATCGAAGTCATCACCGGCATCTGCTCGACCGTCGAAGAGGCCCGGGCCGACCTCGAGTCGACGCTCGCCGAGCTCCAACCCCACCTCGAGCGACGCGATCTTGCCTTTATCTGTTCGGGCACGCACCCGTTCTCGGACTGGGCCAAGCAGCAGATCACGCCCAACGAGCGCTACGCCCGCCTCATCGAAGAGATGCAGTGGCCGGCCCGCCAGCTGTTGATCTTCGGCATCCACGTGCACGTCGGCGTGCAATCGCCCGAGAAGGCCATCGCCATCGCCAACGCGCTCTCCGGTTACATCCCCCACTTCCTCGCCCTGTCTGCGTCGAGCCCGTACTGGATGGGCCAGGACACCGGGCTGGCGTCGAGTCGCTCCAAGGTGTTCGAGGCGCTGCCCACCGCGGGGCTGCCCTATCAGCTGTCGGGGTGGTCCGAGTTCGAGGAGTTCATGCAGACGCTGGCGTCGGCCAAGGCCATCAGCTCCATTCGCGAGGTGTGGTGGGACATCCGCCCTCATCCCGACTTCGGCACGGTCGAGCTCCGTATTTGCGACGGCCTCCCGACGATGAGCGAGATCGCGAGCGTCGCCGCGTTGAGCCAGTGCCTGGTCGAGTGGCTCGACGCGCAGTACAACGACGGGTGCTCCCTGCCGGTGCCCAAGAGCTGGAGCGTCCGCGAGAACAAGTGGCGCGCCGCCCGTCACGGCATCGACGCTGAGATCATCGCCGACGACGAGGGCTCGCTCATCCCCATCGCCGACGCCCTCGCGCTCCTCGTCGACGAGCTTGATCCGGTCGCGGCCGAGCTCGGCTGCCGTGATGAGCTCCGGCACACCCTCGATGTCGTCGCGAAGGGGCCGAGCTACCTCCGCCAGCGCGACGTCGTGGCCTCGGGAGGCGCGCTCGTCGACGTCGTCGACAGCCTCATCGAAGAGCTGCGCACCGACAGACCGCGCACCCTCCGCACTCTCCATCGAGGCGACGAGCACCAGCGACCGCGCGGGTGACGGACGCGTCGGCACCGGTCGCCCCGCCCCAACGTCGGGGCCAGGCCCTGCGGGGCGCCGTGCGCCTCGTCATCGGACTCGTCGTCGCCGTCGTCGCCCTCTGGGTCGTCGGGGGCAAGCGCAGCGAGCTCGAGGGCGCCCTCTCGTATCTCTCGCACCTCCGTTGGGAGTGGGTTCTGGTCGCGGCGGCCGCCGAGTTTCTCGCCATCGTCAGCTTCGGCGCCCTGCAGCGCATTCTGCTGGAGGCCGGCGGCGCGCCGATGGGCCTCGGCCTGCTGACTGCCATCGCCTTCGCCGGGAACGCCATCCAGAACTCGCTGCCCGCCGGCCCCCTCTGGTCGAACGTGTGGGCCTATCGCCAGTTCCGCCGGCGGGGCGCCGACGAGGTGCTGGCCGTCTGGACGTTGTTCGCCACCTCCGTGCTCTCTGCCGCGTCGCTCGCCGCCGTGGCCGCTCTCGGCGTGCTGTTCGCTCGTAACCAGGACGTGCTGCTCGACGTCGTCCTCGTCGCCGGCGCCGGCGTCGTCATCCTGCTCGCCCTGCGCTATCTCCTGCGGAGACACACATGGACGCTCGCCCTGGCCGCCGGTGCCGTCCGCCTTTCCCAGCGCGTCATTCGCCGGCCAAAGGGTGACGCCAGGGCGATCGTCGATGAGTGGTGGGGACGGCTCACGGCCGTCACCCCGTCGCGGCGGACGTGGGCCCTCGGGTTCGCCTTCGCGGCGGCCAACTGGCTGTGGGACGCCCTCGCCCTGGCCTTCGCCTTTCTCGCCATCGGCGGCGGCGTGCCCTGGCGGAGCCTGCTGCTCGCCTACGGCGCCGCCCAGCTGGCCATCAACATCCCCATCACGCCCGGCGGGCTGGGCGTGGTCGAGGGCAGCCTCACGATCGCCCTCGTGGCCTACGGCGGCAACAAAGAGGCCACCGTTGCGACGGTTGTGCTGTACCGGTTGATCAGCTTCTGGGGTCTCCTCGCGGTCGGTTGGGTGTCGTGGGCAGTGCTCGCAGTTCAAGGACGGCGCGCTGAGGTGCAGACATGAGGCGGGCCGCCCTCGCGCTCGCCCTTGTCGTGATCGGCGCGATGGCAACGGGGTGCGCAGCGCCGCGCAACACGCTCGGGACCTCGGCCAGCCCGTGCTTCCGCGCCTTGCCGACAGCCGAGGCAGCTGTGCACCACCAGGGTCGCCTGATCGGAGTCCGGCGCATGAGCCGCGAGCGCGTGCACGACCTGTTCCACGCCGAGCCACCGCCGGGCAAAGAGTTCTGCCTGGTCGGCTTCTCGGGTCCCTTCCGCCCCGAAGCCGTCGAGCACCCGGCGGGCACGGCCGCCGGAAAGTATGCGGCCGTCGTCGTCACCCTGCGCGGGACGACGGCACTGCAGACGTTCCTCGTCGACCGCCTGCCGACGCACCTGCGGCATCGATAACGCGGACGCGAAGAGAGACGGAGAGGAGGGCCCTTGGCGTGACGAGGCCCTCCTCTGCCGTCATCGCCCCCAGGGGGAGGACGCCTCCAGGGGCGATCCCAGTTCTACACCGGTTGCGCGCGACGGGCGAGATCGGATTCGACCGACTTTGCCAGTTTTGCGGCGGCCTCGGAAGCTCGCACCGGGACGGTGACAGGGGCTCGCACGCGGCGGGCGGCCGACGGAAGTGCGGCCAGGTCGGCTTCGAAACGGGCCCTGAGGACATCCAGCGACTCTTGCGCCGCGAGCCGCTTCCCGGAGCGCATCACAGGCTCGAGCAGGGGCGCCGTCCCCGGCGGGGGTAGCTCGTCGCGCAGACCCACGACATCGCCATCTGCGCCGCGGAAGACCTGCTTGGCGCCCGGCGCGGTCGCCTTCCCGGACGACAGCTTCATGACCGGTCTGCCGTCGTACGACACGAGCTTGTACGCGGTCTCCAACGACGGTGCGTCCTCTGAAGTGCCGATCCTGGTGCCGACGCCGAAGGCGTCGATGGGCGCGCCGGCCCGCCGCAGCTCGTCGATCTCCCACTCATCGAGGCCGCCGCTGGCGAAGATGCGGGTGGCATTGAGCCCAGCCCGGTCGAGCATGGCCCGGGCCTCGAAAGACAGCGTTGCAAGGTCTCCGCTATCGATCCTGATGGCCGCGCTCGAGGCGATGCCAAGCTCGGTGATCACCTCGATCGCACCCCGCACGCCGCCATACACGTCATAGGTGTCGACGAGGAAGGTCGCGGTGTCCCGGTTGTCGGCCGCGAAGGCGCGGAAGGCGTCGACCTCGGTGGAGAACGCCTCAACGTAGGAGTGCGCCATCGTGCCCGACGCGCGCAGCCCCCAGCGATGCGCGGCGGCGACGTTGCTGGTGGCGCCGAAGCCGACGATGGCCGTCGCCCGGGCCACGGCCATGGCGGCATCGATGCCCTGTGTGCGCCGGAAGGCAAAGTCGACAAGGCCGGCGTCGCCCGCCGCCAGGCGGCACCTGGCCGCTTTCGACGCGACCGCGGTCTGAAAGGTCAGCTGGTTCAGCAGGAAGGTCTCGACGAGCTGGGCCTCGGCGATCGGCGCCGTGACCTCGAGCAAGGGCTCCTCGGCGAAGACGACGCGTCCTTCCGGGACCGCCCACACCTCGCCCGAGAAGCGGAGGCCGGCGAGCGCCTCGACGGCAGCGTCGTCGAGGCCGAGGGCGCTGAAGGCCTGGAGATCGTCGTCCTCGACGGCCAGCCCCTCCAGGTAGTCGAGACAGTCCTCGAGGCCGCACGCCACGAGGAACCCCCGATTCGGCGGCAGGGCGCGCACGAAGAGGCTGAACGTCGCCGGACCTTCCATGCCGCGACGCCGGTAGCTGGCCGCCATGCGCAGCTCGTAGAGGTCGGTGAGCAGCGCTCTGCCCACAGGGACCACGCTAAACGAGGGGTGGGTGCCCCCCGGGGCTCAGGCCGAGGGGATGTCGCTGAGCGGCGGTGAGGTCGACACGTTCGACCCGGCGACTGCGTCGGCGGAGTTCACGGCGATGCCCTGGAGGCCGATCAGCGCCAACGCCCCATCTGAGGAATGAGGAGCCGGAGGAGGCGGCGGGGGCGGCCCGGGCAGCGCGGCGTCGGTGGTGGCCGTGTCGCTGACACCCGACGATGAGGTCGACGAGTTCGACGAGTCGATGGCGGCGACGGCATCGCCGCTGGTGGCCTTCGAGACCTTGGCCGACGACGTGGTGGTCTTCGCCGCGATCAGCGAGGAGACGTTGTCGTTCGACGAGCTCAGGCCGTTGGCGGTGATGCTGGTGTTGACCGACTGCGTCGTCGTGTGCACCGCTCCCGTGGAGCCCGTCCCGCCCGAGTTGCCGCTGATGGCCACCGGGCTGGAATTGGCCGTGGACGTGGCGGGGCCGGTGGCGCCGGTGTTGGTGGCCGTCGACGAGGCGTTGACGGCGCCCGAGTTGCCCGACTGCGCCGTCGGCGAGACGACGACGCTGGAGCTGCCGCCCCCGCCGCCGTTGGTCCCGGTCGACCCCGTGGAGTCGCCGCCGCTCGAGTTCTGGGCCGCAGCCGCAGGCGCCAGCAGAAGGGCCGCCGAAGCCGCCAGTCCCGCGACCCCCGCCAGGCACATCCCGCCAGCCACTCGTGTTCTCATGCCACTCGTCATGGTGTCGATGTCCTCGCCGTCGTCGACAAGGGCGGTCGCGCCCGACCGGGCGCGGCTCCGCCACGAACTGGATGAAACTAGCACGGGCCTTCCGCCTATCGGAAGGCCCGGGGGGCTCCCCCAGGCCCGGGCCCGGTCAGTGCCTGAGCACGCCCAGGGCGTCGAGGTGCCTGCGGGTGTGGTCGGCGTTCGTGCCGGTCAAGCGGGCAAGCAGGCGGAGATCGCCCCGGCGCATCGACAGCAGGCGCCCATTCCAGTCATGGCGCTCGCCCTGGATCACACCCACGTAGCGACGAAGGGCCTCCAGGCCCGGATCGTCTGGATGGGCCTCGAGCGCCGTGAGGTCGATGACGACCTCGTCGGGCGGGGCCAACTGGTCGGCCTCGTCGGGCCGCACCTCGCCCGGCTCGTGGGGCAGGAGTCGGTCGACGGGCACGCGGTACAGGGTGGCCAGCCGGTGGAGGCGTTCCACCGAGAGGCTGCGCTCGCCCCGCTCGTAGGTCCCGAGGGCCGAGGCGCTGAACTCCGAGCCCGAGGCGAGCTCGGCATCGCGGAGCGACCAGCCGCGCTGCCGGCGGATGGCCCGCAGGCTCTCACCGATCAGCCGGGCGTACTCGCCGCCGCCGTCCTCGATCATCCGTCCGCCAGCACGTGCCGGACGCCTCCCCACGCGTCTCGTCGCCACTATCCGTAATGGCGCCTTGACCGACCGTAGCTACCGACCCCGCGGCCGGGAATAGCCGCATCAGGCCATTTTTCAGGGGCCCGGCCAAGCCACGACAGCAGGTCGCCCCCTGGGGCGGAGCCGCAGCCGCTCAGCGGGGCCGGGTCCGGAACCAGTTGCCGCCCAGGAGCCCCGCGCTCCCGGCCAGGCCGGCGATCGACAGGACCTTGGGCCAGGCCGGCATCTTCCCTTCGCCCGGCCGGGTGTCGTCGCTGGGCGTGCTGACCTGCACGGGAGCGATGCCCGCTGTTGTCGGCGGCAGCGTGCCCGCCACCGTCGGCGGCGGCGTCGGCGGCGGCGTGGTCGGGATCCTGGTCGTCGTGGCCCGGCGCACAACGGTCCGGGGCACGGTGGCTCGCGTCGTGGGCGCGGCAGTCGGGGCGGGGGTCGGCGCCGGGGCCGGCGCGCTCGTCGCAGGCGGCGCGGTGGGCGTGGGGAGCTGGCCATGCGCCGGCCAGGCCAGGGCGAAGACGGCAGCCAAGCCCGCCGCCGCCACGATCGCCGCCGCGCCGCTGCGGGCGCTGCCTCCGTCCGTCACCGAAGGATTGTCTCCTGGCTCAGACGAACCTGGCGATTCCGATGAGGAAGCTCACAAGCCCCAGAAGAGCGACGAGCAGCCAGCCTGCCCGCACAGCCACGGTGTAGGTACGGGAGAGTCCGGCGGCCCTGGTCGGGAACAGCACGGTCAGGGCGGCGCCAACGACGAACAGGACGGCGCCGATGATCAGCTCTTGGGCGGGGGAGGCGGTCACTGCCGCCGTGAGGCGAATGTCCATCACGGGCCGGGGGTAAAGGTCAATGCGAGGTCTGTCCGAGGAGGGACGCCATGGACATCGGCATGCTGATCCTTCGCCTCGTGGTCGGGGCGCTGTTCATCGGTCACGGGACGCAGAAGCTTTTCGGTTGGTTCGACGGGCACGGGCTCGAGGGCACCGCCGGGTTCATGGATTCACTTGGCTATCAGCCCGGCAAGCGGTACGCCGCTCTCGGCGGTGTGGCCGAGGCCGGCGGCGGCGCGCTGCTCGTCCTCGGCCTGCTTACGCCCCTCGCCGCCGCCCTCATCATCGGCATGATGGTGAACGCCGTCCTCGCCGTCCATCTCGAGAACGGCGTGTGGAACACCAACGGCGGCTACGAGTTGCCGCTCGTGATGGGTGCGGCCGCGGCCGCCGTTGCGCTCGCGGGTCCCGGGACGATCGCCGCCGACGCGCTCGTGGGCCTCGATCGGCTCCGCGGCGCGTGGGGCCTGCTCGCCGTCATCGTCGGCCTGATCGCGGGAGCGACGGCCAACTCCATGCGGACCCGCGAAGGCGGGCTGGAGGCAGACGAGGCGGAGGAGCGGGACACCCGAGCCGCCTGATCACCGGCTTCTAGCTCAGGGCGTGCCAGCGCCCGGCTTGGGACCAGTCACCCTGTGGCGCGCGGTCCAGCACGTCGGCGATCGTGGCGTTGGCGACAGGCCCGGTCGCGGCGCCATCTCTCTCGACGAAGAAGTGGTCCCCAGGCGACGGGCGCGCGCCGCTGTTGGTCATCGCCTCGTAGGGCCGCCCGTGGCCGTCGAGGTGCACGAAGGTCTCGGCCGGGACCACAGCCGTCAGGGTGACCGATGCGCTGTCGCCGCGAGCCGACGCCGCGGGCTGCTCGGCCGCTGCCGCCGGAGCGGGCGTTGTGGGCTCGCCAGCGGATGCTCGCAGGGCGTTCGCTGTGGCTCCGGCTGCGCCGGCGAGGAGCAGCACAATGACAAGAACAACCGCTCTTCTGTGTCCCCAGATCCCCATCTCCGTCCCCCCGAACCTGCCGCCCCAAGCGGCATCCCCACCAGAACATCGTGCGGCGGCGGTGGGAGTTGAGGATCAAACGGGGAGGCCATTACTCGAAGTGCCGAGGAGTGACCATTGACAGTCAATGGCCGGCGGTCACGCTCGCTTGAGGCGGCCGCGCAGGGCGGCGAAGCACAGCGACATGCTGATGGCAGCCACGATCGCGATGGCCCCCACCGCCTTCCCGAGGTCGGACCACTGCCAGCCCTGCATGGTGAGCGACCGCAGGCCCTCCAGGAGGTAGGTGACGGGGTTCCACGCCGCGACGGTCTTCAGCCACCCGCTGAGTTGGGCTCGCGGGACATAGGACGAGGTGAGGAACAGGAACGGGAAGAACAGCAGGAAGGCGCTCTGGACGGCGGCCGGATTGCCGGTCTTCAGGGCGATGGCGTAACCGAAGCCGGCGAAGGCGAGGCTCCAGATGGCTGCCAGACCGATGAACACGAGGACGCCGAGGGGCCCGGCCTCGAAGTGGACGCCGAGAATGAAGCCGAGAACGACGATCGGCACCGTGAGGGCCGCGGCGACCGTCACGTCGGCGACCATGTGTCCGAGCAGGATGGCCAGGCGCCGCACCGGTGTCAGCAGCAGGCGATCGAAATAGCCGTCCTGGACGTCGAGCACGAGGGCCCCAGCACGTGAGATCCCGGTGACACCGAGGAGGATCGCGGTCGCCATCATGAAGGCCTTGTAGTCGAGGCCGTGGATGCCGCGCTCGGTGAGGCGCTGCAGCGTCCCGATGTTCACGACGAAGAAGAACAGGGCGATGAAGATCGGGGGGACGACGGCCTCGACGTCCCTTGGGATGGCGCGTAGGGCCCGGCCGGCGATGGCAACGACATCGCGGGCGAAGCCTGCCTGGCGCGGGCGAATCGTGCTCGGCGCGACGGCCCGCCGCGGGGTGGTAGTCAGCGTCATGTTCACTTGGCGACCTCCTCGGTCTCGTCGGAGCGAATGTGGGTACCGGTCAGCTCGAGGAAGACGTCGTCGAGCGTGGGCGTGCGCAGCGTCAGGTCGCGGAGGGCGATCCCGGCGCTGTTCAGGGCGACGGCGATGGGTCCGATCGTGGCGGCGCCATCGGCCGCCGTGACAACGACCTCGCCGCCGCTGGCGTCGACCGCTTCGACGCCGGGGACGTCGGCCAGGCACGCCAGCGCAGTGGCGGCGTCACCTTCGACCCGGGCCACGATCACGTCGTCGCCGATGCTGCGCTTGAGGTCGGCAGGCGTGCCTTCCGCGACGAGGCGACCCTCGTTGATGATCCCGACCCGGTCGGCGAGCTCGTCGGCCTCTTCGAGGTACTGGGTGGTGAGGAAGATCGTCATGCCGAGCTCCTCGTTGAGGCGGCGGACCTCCTCCCACACGCGCGCCCGGCTCACCGGATCGAGGCCCGTCGTGGGCTCGTCGAGGAACAGAACGTCGGGGTTGTGCACGAGGGCAGCCGCCAGATCGAGGCGGCGGCGCATCCCGCCTGAGTACGTGCTGATCGGCCGGCGCACGGCGTCGCCGATGTCCACCAGCTCGAGCAGCTCCTCGAGGCGCTGGTCGATCTCGCCGCGGGACAGGCCGTACAGCCGACCCTGCAGTCGCAGCAGCTCTTCGCCCGTCTGCTTCGGGTCGAGGGCCGCGTCCTGGAGGGCCACGCCGATCCGCAGCCGGACCTGGCCCGGCTCCGAGGCGACGTCGTGGCCGGCGACGGTGGCCCGTCCGGCGGTCGGCGCCAGCAGCGTGCAGAGGACGCGCACGGTCGTGGACTTGCCTGCGCCGTTGGGGCCCAGGAAGCCGTAGATCTCGCCCTCGCGGATGTCGAGGTCGAGCCCGTCCACGGCGGTCTGGCCATCGAAGCTGCGGACCAGGCCTTCGGTCGTGATTGCAGACAGCTTGGTGATCGTCATGACGCCATCTTCCGTCCTGAAACCGGCCATCTCATGGCCGCTTTTCTCGCAATTCTCATGTCGTTTCCGACGACGCGGAGCGGCGGAACTCATCGCGATAGGTGGCGACGAGCTCGTCGCCCACGCGAGCCAGCCGCTCACGGAGCTCGGGCGGATCGAGCACCTCGACGGCCGCGCCGAAGCCGGCCAGCTCACCAGCGAGCGAGTCCAGGTGGTGGCCGCGCACCTCGACCTCCACCCGCCCGTCGGCGTCGGCACCACCGATGCGCACGCGATTGCCGAGCACCCACCGGCACACGGGCACGATCTCGGGAGCGGCGAGCGCCCTCACCTGCACGGGCGTCCGCCGCTGCTCGATCTCGTCGGAGATCAGCTGCCAGGCCTGGGCCAGCTCGAAGCCCTCGGGCCGCACGACCGGCCGACCGGTGGGCTTCACCGACGTCATGCGGTCGACGCGGAAGGTCCGGAGCCCGGCTTCGGTGTCGGCCACCAGGTACCAGGTCGAGCCCTTGGCCGCCAGCCCGAGCGGGTGCACGACACGGGTGCTCGGCTCCCTCGTCCGCGCCACGTAGCCCAGCTCGATGCACTCGCCCTCGACGACGGCGCGCTGCACGTCGTCGAGCAGCGGCGGTGCCGGTCGCGGAACGGCGCGATCCCCCCATCCGCTCGGGTCGACGACGACAGCGGCGGAAGCCGCCTCTGCACCCGAGCGCAGGGGCTCGGGCAGCGCCCGCACCAGCTTGCGCAGGGCGGCCTTCACCTGCGGGGTGGCGGTCACCGACGGCGACGGACCCGCGACCAGGAACAGGGCCCGGGCCTCGCTGGCGGTCAGACCAG
>JADMIO011385418.1_pt1 | contig 11491 bp, 9 predicted proteins | sample 8958161 | NCBI WGS metagenome assembly JADMIO01 (sample SAMN16585339, study PRJNA669376) | soil metagenome | isolation source: Crop rotation soil | place: USA: Cullars Rotation, Alabama | collected 2011
TTCCGATCTAACGGCGAAGCGGGTCTTTGAAAAATTTTATCGTGCGCATACAGGCAATGTTCATAATGTAAAAGGATTTGGACTTGGGTTGAGTTACGTAAAGACAATGGTGGAAGCTCATGGTGGTGAAATTAAAGTAGACAGCATATTGGGCAAGGGCAGCACTTTCACTATGGAATTTCCATTAAAGAAACTTCAACGTCAGCCGGTCATGTCTCCGGTTCCGGCTTAATTTTCTCCGCGAATCTTCGTGACTTCGATACCTCCGGTTGTCATCCTGAGCTTGTCGAAGGATGCCACAGAGACACTGAAACCAGACATTAGTTACTTACGTATCCATAGCAAACATCCATCTCCATAACTGAGAAAACGAAAATTATGCTGCAAGGCATAATCATACACTTTTTTCCAATCCCCGTTTATCAAAGCAGCTACTAATAACAGCAAAGTCGATTGTGGTTGATGAAAATTGGTGATCAATGCATTTGCGATCCTTGCTTTGTACGGCGGTGCGATCAGTATCTGTGTTTTTGTGATCAATCGCTCCATATTTTCTTTTTGCATAAGATCAATGAGTGCCTGAAGCGCATGCGTTGGTTCAACATTCATCTTCGCCAGTTCATAACATTCCCATTGAGTAAGCTCTGTTGTTTTTTGAACGTCTTCTGCCGGTTGCCAATTGCCTATTGCCATCTTCACTCCCAGCCAGTACAAACTTTCTATGGTGCGTAACGAAGTAGTGCCAACAGGAATTATATTTTGTGAAAGATTCTGGAATATGTTCTCAATTGTTCGTCTTGAAACATTGATAAACTCCGAATGCATTTCATGTCCTTCGATCGTTTCACTTTTAACAGGTTTAAAGGTGCCCGCGCCCACGTGAAGAGTGACAAAATCAGTTTGAATATTTTTCGATCTTAATTTGTCAAAAACATATTCTGTAAAGTGAAGCCCTGCTGTGGGAGCTGCCACTGAACCCTCATGATGCGCATAAATGGTCTGGTATCTTTCTTCATCTGACCTTTCTGCTGCTCTTTTGATATAAGGGGGTAACGGGATCGCGCCTGCGTGATGCAATATTTCTGCAAAATTCAGTGAGTCGTCATTCCAGGAAAATTCGATAATAAAGCAGTCGGTTTTTTTTTCGATGTACCTGGCATGAAGAATAATTTTTTTTGAAGAACGGATCTCCTTCTCCAGTATTTGTCCGTGTTTCCATTTTGACGCGCCACCGATCAGGCATTGCCAGAGCACGTTGCCGTGTTGATTCATTGCAACGGTAATGTCGGCGTATTGTTCATGCGGTTCGAGGCAAAAAATTTCGATGATACCGCCTGTTGGTTTTTTAAATAATAATCTTGCTTCAATTACTTTGGTATCATTAAAAACAAGAAGTGAATGGGAAGGCAGGTGAAGGTCTAAATTTTTGTAAACATCTTCCGTGATCTTCCCTTGTTCATATACCAGGAGTTTGGATGCATCCCGGTCAGGCAACGGGTATTTTGCAATACGATCGTCAGGAAGATCATACGTAAAATCGTTGATCGATAAATTTCTTGGATCCATCACACAACAAACTGTTGTATTTGATTATAATTTTTGTTACCTGGATTTTAGCGGTACAAGTAATTTCAATCCACTCCAGATGTCACTGACTGCACAAACCTTCACATCCACCAGGCCATTTTTTAATGCAAAATTTCTTATTGTATCTTCTGTTACATCGGTAGCAATGCCCGAAGATTTTTTATACCACGAAACCCAGATCGCGATCTTCTTATTTTTTTTGACAAGCTGATCCAATCTTTTCATTTCAGATTCAAATTCCTTTTTTGTAGATACAAAAAGATGAATAAGATCAGGCACTTCATTTTTACTACATACCTGGTCGGTAAGATCGGCTTCAAGCAGATCAAAATAATTCTTTGGCTGATTTATAAAAAGCAATTTGTACTCCGGTTTTATACCCAGCTTTTTCAATAATGGCGTTCCCGAATATCCGGCTGTTGTCATATCATAAAATTAGGGAGCAGGGGTGTATTATTCCTAAATTCACAGCTTATTCACATCTATTCACACTAAACGCAGCAGGATCCTGCCTCAAAATTTTTTCAAACTGATGGAATCAGCTACCCACATGGCTTACAGCTCGCTATCTGCCTGTGGAAAAAATAAAAATCTAAAAATTTGTTGGTGAAGTGGGAAAAAGTGTTATTTTGTGTCAATTTAATATAAATTGATTCAATTCCCTGATAATGATAGGCTTTCTAGGCGAATTCGAGGCCACTTTAGACGCGAAAGGTCGCTTTCTTCTGCCGGCAGGTATCAAGAAGCAATTGCCGGAAAAGGAAAATGATCAGTTTGTTATTAACAGGGGATTCGAGAAATGTTTGAGCCTTTACCCCTTGAAAAGTTGGGAGCCGCTCTTTGCCGAGATCAGTAAACTGAATGAGTTTGACCCAAAGGTCCGTGAGTTCCGTCGCTATTTTCTTAACGGCGCCACGATGGTGGAGCCAGATAGTGCAGGGCGACTACTGATCCCGCCAAATTTAAAAGACCATGCGGGGTTGCAAAAAGATATCGTGTTGGTATCGGCAGTAAATAAAATTGAAATCTGGGATAGTAATAAGTACCATCAGCTCTTTGACTCATTTTCTGCAGAGGATTTTAGTAGCCTGGCCAAGGACGTGATGGCGAAAAATAATGAGTAATTATTAATTGATAATTATTAATTATTAATCATTGGAGCATTCATATCATACGCCGGTTCTTTTGATGGAGACAATTGACGGCTTGAAGATTGCTCCAGGCGGAATCTATGTGGATTGCACATTTGGTGGCGGTGGACATTCAAAAGGCATCCTGGAAAAATTAGGAGTGAATGGAAAGCTTGTGGCCTTTGACCAGGATGAGGATGCCCGGAAAAATATACCGGCAGACAACCGTGTGATCTTTGTGCCACATAATTTTCGTCATCTTCAGCGGTTTCTTCGATTGCATAGTATTTCGGCCGTTGACGGTATCCTCGCTGATCTTGGTGTAAGCAGTCACCAGTTCGATGAACCCGATCGGGGTTTTTCAACCCGCTATAATGCGGAGTTGGATATGCGAATGGATAAGCGACAAGCCAAAACGGCGTTTGATGTAATAAATAACTACGGTGAGCAACAGCTTCACAAGTTATTTGAACGGTACGGAGAAGTTACCAATGCTAAAACATTAGCCAGGACGATCGTGGAGATCCGCCGGTCATCATCCATTAAAACAGTCGATGACTTTAAAAATGCTCTTCGGGGAATTGTAAAAGGAAATCCCAATAAGTATTTCGCCCAGGTTTTCCAGGCTCTGCGAATAGAAGTAAATGAAGAACTAACTGCATTAAGCGAATTGTTGCAACAAGTTCCACTCTTGCTAAAACCCGGAGGAAGGGTAGCCATTATTACATTTCACTCTTTGGAAGACAGGTTGGTAAAAAATTTTTTTCGCCGCGGTTCATTTGAAGAAGCTGAGGAAAATCCTTTTACCATGCAGGAGGTGGTGAATGAATTGAAAGTAATAACAAAAAAACCGATCACTGCCGGCGAAAAGGAGTTGAAGCAAAATCCAAGAGCCCGAAGTGCTAAGCTGCGGATCGCAGAAAAATTGATGATGGTGTGAGGAGGTGAGTGATGAGTAATGAGTAATAGACTGTCTGCTCAACGAAAAAATTTTATTCAACATATTAAAGGACGGTATCAATAGAACCCTTAACCCTACGAAACGACCCTCGGAAACCAAGTTTTTAATGCTAACAGTTATTTATGCAGGAACAAGAAAACACCAAAGAACGGGACCTGAAACTCAATTCTGCTGTGGCAGGATGGAAACGAATATTGAATTATCAATCCATCGTAAAGCAGGTGCCGTTCTTTTTGTTCCTGGCTTTGCTGGCCGTCATCTACATCTACAATGGTCATTACGCCGATAAAACGATCCGCAACATTAATCAAACCGCCAAAGAGGTAAAAGAGTTGCAGTACGAATATAAAACTGTAAAAAGTGAGGTTATGTTTCGCAGCAAGCAAAGTGAATTAGCAAAGGCCGTAGAACCGTTGGGGTTAAAGGAATTGACAATAGCACCCGTGGTGTTGAAAGATACAATTCAGTAGCAGGACAGGCAACGATCGGAAGTTGCCATTTCAAATAAAAAACAACTAAAACGAGAGCGGTCATTGGAAGTAAAGCGTGACATATTGTGGAGAGTGTATTTAAGTTTTCTCGGTATCGCCGTGCTCAGCGTTTTCATCATCAGTAAGGCTTTTTATATACAGCGGTTCCAGGGGAATTATTGGAAGAGCATGAGTGATAGTTTACATCAACGGATAGAGCCGCTTGACGCCGAAAGAGGAACCATTTATAGCGAAGACGGCCAAATGCTGAGTACTTCTATTCCCACGTTTGACATTTATATGGATATGGAAGCCGATGGTTTGAGAGAGAAAAACGGAAAAAGATTCAGAGAAAATGTCGATTCGTTTGCAATAGCCCTGACAAATTATTTTGGTGACAGGTCGGCCAGTAAATACCGCGAGGATCTTCAGCAAGCCTATAGAAAAAGTGATCGCTATTTTCTTATAAGAAAAAAATTGTCATTCGAAGATTATAAGGCATTTCGTGAATTTCCTTTGGCGAGGCTGGGTAGAAACAAGAGTGGTGTGATCGTAGAGGTCGATAGCAAACGATTAACGCCTTTTCAGTTATTGGCCAACAGGACAGTTGGTTTGTCCCGAGATTATGTTGCCAGCAGTGGAAAGATCAAGAAGATGAATGTAGGATTGGAAAAAAGCTATGATAGTTTTTTGACAGGTCAGAAGGGACAGAGGCTCGTCCGCTTTATTGCCGGTGGAGTAGCGGTACCGGTCGAGGGTTATAAAGTAGAACCTGAAAATGGAAAAGACGTGGTTACCACTCTTGATGTGAACATCCAGGATATAACTGAGTCAGCGTTGATGAAGATGATGTTGCAAAGTGAGTCGCAATACGGAACCGCGATCGTGATGGAAACGAGAACGGGTAAGATAAAAGCGATCGCAAATCTCGGAAGACAAAAAGACGGTAACTATTGGGAAGATGATAATTATGCATTGCGTGTAACAGAGCCCGGTTCGACGATCAAATTACTTACACTTTTATCGGTGTTGGAAAAAGGAAGCTCTTCACTAACCGACCTCGTTGAAGTGGGAAGTGAAGGACAAATGATGGTAGGACCCCGAATGGTCAATGATGCTGAACGCCAGCCAAAACCGGTGGAAACAGTGGAAGAATGCTTTGCACACAGTTCAAATGTTGGAATGAGTAAACTGGCTTACAAAGCTTTTGCAAATAATCCCAAGGAATTTAAAGAATACGTTCATCGTTACCACCTGGATATTCCTTCAACCATCGATCTGAAAGATGTTCCAAAGCCAAGACTGGCTCCTCTTGATAATAAGAAGGGTGGACTGATGAACATGATCACTATGAGCTTTGGTTATGCGATACAAGTGAGTCCTTTAAACACATTGACACTTTACAATGCCATCGCGAATGACGGAAAAATGGTAAAGCCATACCTGGTAAATAGTATCAGTGTCGATGGAAATGACATCAGGCAATTTCAACCCACCGTACTGGAGGAAAAAATTTGCAAACCACAAGTGGTGAAAGCTGCACAGGAATGCATGAGAGCGGTGGTAGAAATAGGGACAGGTAAACCTGCTTTTAAAGACATGCCATTTGCTGTTGCGGGTAAAACAGGTACGGCGCATGTAGCAGATGGAAATATAAAATATGACGACGGAGTATACCAGGCAACCTTCGTAGGGTATTTTCCTGCTGAGCAACCGCAATACACATGCATCGTTGTGATCCGCACCAAGCCTCATGCTTTTTTGCACTATGGTGGCCAGGTAGCCGCACCGGTGTTCAGAGAGATAGCCACGAAATTGTATGCGATGTACGTAGAAAAGGAAAATGCCCCGAACTACGTGACAGTGAAAGATAGCACAGGTTTTTTCTATGCAGGTTATACAAAAGACATCAAAAATGTATTCTCAAAATTGAATGTTCAGTACAGGGATTCGACCACCCAGGACAACTGGAGCAGTGTATATGCAAGGAATGCATTACCCATAGTAAAAGGAGCAAACGTGCAGGGAAAATTTATGCCCAATGTAAAAGGGATGGGTCTCAAGGATGCGTTGTACTTACTTGAAAATACAGGATTAAAGGTTGTTGTAAAAGGGAGAGGAAAGATCATTAATCAATCCATTCCTCCGGGTACACCTTTAACCAAAGGATTTACGGTGATGGTGGAACTGGGATGACGTCAGTGTTCAAGGTTTAATATCGGCCAGGTGCAAAGACTAAGAGACATATTATATAAGGTAAACATCAGGTCGGTGATAGGGAGTACGGATTTGGAAGTAAGTGATGTGCAGATCGATTCAAGAAAAATTAAACCAGGCTCTTTATTTATTGCAGTAAAAGGGGTCGCATTGGATGGCCACCAGTTCATTGACAAAGCGATTGAAGCTGGTGCTGCTGGAATTGTGTATGAAGAATCTCCTGCGGAAAAAAAGGAGGGTGTTGTGTACGTGCAGGTAGAAAACAGTGCCGCAGCGACCGGAGCTATTGCTCATAATTTTTTTGGCCAGCCGTCAGAGAAGATAAAGTTGGTAGGAGTAACGGGAACGAATGGCAAAACAACGATCGCTACACTATTATATAAGCTCTTTACATCATTGGGATATAAATGCGGATTGCTGAGTACAGTCGAGAACCAAATCGGTGACAGGGTCGTGCCTGCAACACACACAACGCCTGATGCTATTAGTTTGAATGCATTGTTAAGGCAAATGGTTGAAGAAGAATGTACGCACGTGTTCATGGAGGCCAGTTCACATGCTATACATCAGCACCGGGTCACGGGATTGCATTTTGCAGGGGGGATCTTTAGTAACATCACGCATGATCACCTGGATTACCACAAAAATTTTGATGAGTATATCCGGGTAAAGAAATCATTCTTCGATGGACTGACAACATCGGCGTTCGCGATCAGTAATGCCGATGATAAACGCGGAACGGTGATGCTGCAGAATACAAGTGCGAAGAAGTATTACTATAGTTTAAAGACTGTAGCCGATTTCAAAGGGAAGATCCTGGACAATAGTTTGACCGGCTTAGTGATGATGGTCAATGACCAGGAAGTTCATTTCAGGTTGATCGGCGAATTCAATGCTTACAACTTGCTCGCAGTGTATGGAGCGGCAATTTGTTTGGAAGAAGATAAGCAGGAAGTGTTGCGCAACTTAAGCATGCTGACAGGGGCAGATGGAAGATTTGATTACATGGTATCCGAAAAAGATAAGGTGATAGCTATCGTTGATTATGCTCATACACCCGACGCATTACTAAATGTGCTGGCGACGATCAGAAAATTAAAAAAAGGATTTGAAAAAGTAATAACAGTAGTGGGCTGCGGTGGTGACAGGGATAAAACGAAAAGACCGGTAATGGCTGAAGTGGCATGTGAACACAGTGACAAGGTGATATTCACCAGCGATAATCCCAGGAGTGAAGACCCGGCCCAGATCATAAAAGATATGGAGGCAGGTGTAGGTGCTGCAGCCAGACGAAAATATATCTCAATAGTTGACAGGAAGGAGGCGATAAAAACTGCGATCAGTTTAGCGAACAAAGAAGATATAATACTGGTAGCGGGAAAGGGACATGAAAAATACCAGGAGGTCAAAGGAGTAAAAAATCATTTTGATGATAAGGAAGTGGTGGAAGAGATGTTTGAAATGTTAGATAAGTAACCGTCAGACGTGAGACGTGTCCGAAGGACTCCTTCGGAGAATCGTGAGTGTTGCTGATTTCTGGAAATCAAATTCACGATTGCGACTCACGATTGACGATCAAAGATGTCTTGGACGGACGAATAAACAGTCATGGTAATACCTTATTTTTTTTATTACCCATGATCGATTGAAAAACTAAGAGCCTGACATCCCTCTCCTTCGGGAGGGGGATGAGAGGGCGAAATCAAACCAGCCAATGCTGTATCATTTATTTGATTGGTTTAAAGAACAGAATATACACTTTCCGGGAAGTGGACTTTTTGAATTCATCACGTTCCGTGTGTTGTTAGCGATGTTGTTGTCGCTGGTTATTGCTACAGTTTTTGGTCGCAGGCTGATCAATTATTTAAGAAGAAAACAAGTAGGTGAATCCGTGCGTGACCTGGGATTGGCGGGTGAACAGAGTAAGAAAGGGACGCCTACCATGGGAGGGATCATCATTATTCTTTCCATTCTTATTCCCACCTTATTATTTGCGAATCTTCACAAGGCATACATCAGGTTAATGATAGTAAGTACGATCTGGCTGGGCGTAATTGGATTTTTAGATGATTATTTAAAACTAAGAGCAAAAAGAATTGCAAAGGAACAGGGAATACCTTATAAAAAAGGTGACAAAGATGGTTTGGCTGGATGGTTGAAGGTTCTTGGACAAATTGGTCTCGGTATTATTGTAGGTGCTACACTCTATTTCAATAGCAATGTAAAGATCTGGAGAGAATATATCGGAACGCCAAGGGTAGGAGATTCGACGATAAGAACGATCACCTTTAATGGAAAAGAAAGACATTTTGTTGAAACGAAGGAACCTATCACCACTATTCCATTCGTAAAGACACATGAATTCAATTATTCAAAATTATTGCCCTCAAGTTGGAGAGGTTACAGCTGGATATTATACATCGTCATTGTGATATTTATTATTACTGCGGTATCGAATGGAGCAAATATTACTGACGGATTGGATGGTCTTGCTGCGGGAACTTCTGCCGTTATCGGTGTGTTGCTTGGCATTTTCGCCTATGCAAGTGGTAGTTTTTTCCTTGCGGACTATTTGAACATAATGTATATACCTAACCTGGCAGAGCTATCAATTTTTATTGCAGCCATGATCGGGGCCTGTATCGGGTTCATGTGGTATAACTCATACCCGGCCCAGGTCTTTATGGGTGATACGGGAAGTTTAACACTTGGCGGAATTATAGCAGCCATTGCCATCATCGTTCATAAAGAATTATTGATACCCATTTTTTGCGGAGTGTTCCTGGTAGAAAATATAAGTGTGGTACTACAGGTAACTTATTTCAAGTACACCAAGAGAAAATATGGTGTAGGCAGAAGGATCTTTTTAATGAGTCCGCTTCATCATCATTATCAAAAGAAAGGGTATCACGAAGCGAAAATTGTAACAAGATTTTGGATTATAACTGTTTTGTGTGTGTTGTTTTCAGTGGCCACATTAAAGATGCGATAGAACGGGATAGTAAGTAAGAGGCGAAAGGCATTACTGGAAAACCACCAATCCAGATCCCTGAAGAGCCATCCCGATAGCGATCGGGTAATCCAGATCAGATTGTGGTGCAGTAATGATCTATGCTTTTGAAGAACCAATTTCCGTACAACGCATTTTAAAAATTGAAAAAAGTTAAAGTGCTGGTGACAACAGAAGAAGAAAGAATAAAAAGAATGGCCTCCTTCTCCAAAGGAGAAGGATAAGAGAATGAGGCATATGAGTACAAGAATGGTCATACTGGGCGGAGGAGAAAGCGGAGTCGGAGCTGCGCTGCTCGCAAAAAAACAGGGATACGACGTGTTTCTTACCGACGAAAGCTCTTTGAAAGAAGTTTATCGCAACGAATTGCAATTGGCCGGAATTCAATTTGAGGAAGGAAAGCACACTGATGAAAACATCTTAAATGCTGATGAGGTAGTGAAGAGCCCTGGTATTGGCGAAAAAAACAAACTGGTAAAAAAGATCAGGGAAAAAGGAATTGAGATCATCAGTGAGATAGAACTGGCTTACCGCTTCAGAGGAAGTAGCCGAACGATCGCCATCACGGGCAGTAATGGAAAAACGACTACCACGGCATTGACCTATCATATCTGCCAAACAGCCGGATTGAATTGTGCGATGGTAGGTAACATCGGTTATTCATTTGCAAGACAGGTTGCCATAAACCCTAAACAATTGTATGTAGCGGAGATCAGCAGTTTTCAACTTGACGACATCAAAACATTCAGACCAGATGTAGCGATACTCACCAATATCACTGAAGATCATCTTGATCGCTACGAGTACAATTTTGAAAACTACATCCGCAGCAAATTCAGGATCGTCATGAACCAGACGGGCGATGACCACTTTATTTACAATGCGGATGATGAAGTAACGATGAAATATCTGAACCAATTTGAAATAAAATCAAACCAACTACCCATCACTATGAGAAGTGAAGTACCAAATGGAGCATTTATAAAGGACGGAGACATGTACGTAAGAACGGGAACTGATTTCGTCGCCATGAGTGTTTTTGATTTCGCACTAAAAGGCAAGCATAACCAGTATAACACGATGGCCGCGTCCCTGGCTGCTACTACCATGGAGATACGAAAAGAGAAGATCCGTGAAGCGGTACAAACTTTTCAAAGTCTGGAACACCGCATGGAATATGTCTCAACGGTGCGGGGAGTTGACTTTATTAATGACAGCAAGGCTACCAATGTGAACAGCACATGGTATGCATTGGAAAGTATGGAGAAACCAACGATACTGATACTCGGCGGGGTCGATAAAGGGAATGATTATTCATTGATCAGGGACCTGGTAAAAGAAAAAGTGAAGGCGATCATCTGCATGGGTGTTGATAACAGGAAAATTCATGAGGCTTTTGGAAATACAGTGAGCACGATCGTGAATACAGGCAGTGCAAAAGAAGCTGTGCATGCTGCTTTTCATTTTGCGAACAAAGGAGATGTTGTATTGTTAAGCCCGGCTTGTGCAAGTTTCGACCTGTTCAAAAATTATGAGGACAGGGGGAATCAGTTTAAGCAAGCGGTGAAGGACTTGTGAGTGGTGAATGGTGAGTGGTGAATCAAGCTCTTGAACTACTATGAAACTTTTGTTGCGTCGCACTCTTGTACGTTCGTTTCATTATTCGACAATGTTTGAATCTTCAAGTGTTTGGATGACGAAAATTTTTTTGAAACTGTATTATGTCATATTCGGGAGAAATAGATGATCTGCAAAAGCCCCCCTTTAGGGGATGGGGGCATCATTTTGTACATCGAACAAAAGGTGATAAAGTGATCTGGGCCCTGGTTGTATTGCTTGCACTGATATCAATGCTGGTAGTATACAGTGCTACGGGTTCACTGGCCTACAAAAATTACAGGGGCAATACAGAGATATATCTTTTTAAACAGGTAGCATTTATCATATTGGGGATCGGCATTATTTATTTTGCTCATCGTGTTAACTATGTTGTCTACTCAAAGATCGCGCAACTGCTATTCGTTTTGTCAATTCCGTTGCTGATCTATACTTTATTTTTTGGATTAAGCATGAATGAAGGCAGCAGGTGGATCCGGCTGCCGATCATTGGGATGAA
>JADMIO012771191.1_pt1 | contig 11489 bp, 7 predicted proteins | sample 8958161 | NCBI WGS metagenome assembly JADMIO01 (sample SAMN16585339, study PRJNA669376) | soil metagenome | isolation source: Crop rotation soil | place: USA: Cullars Rotation, Alabama | collected 2011
CTTTCCCCGGCAAGTCGACGAAAGGTTCGTTGTCGTTGTGCACGCCGTTGCTATTGAGATCGGTGAACGGCTCGGGGCCGCGAACCGCGGCGGCGAGAGTGATCTCCTCGATGGCATTGGGCGGGCAGAGCGAACGGAAGGCGGCTGTTCCGGTGCCGGTGTCATCGGTAATGACCTGTTCCGGCATCAAGCCGCGGCCGAACTCGTTGAAGAGCGCGACCGCCGTGTTTCTCACCGGCCGCCCGCGCGTGTCCACCAGCGCCACGGTGATGTTGTCTTGAGCGCTGATCACGCACCGTCCGGCCTCGTCGAACATTTCGAACGTGACGTCTGCAGCCCTCATCGAGACCGACGAGCCGGTGGTCGGATTCTGGAGGGCCATCGGCGGTTGCGGATCCTCCGCGCTCGGGAGGATCACCGTTGTGTCGCTCAAGATGAGGTCGGAGTCCCAGATACCGTTGCCGGCGGCGTCGTAGGTATTGTTGCCGTTCGGATCCCAGATCAGGAAATCGCCGTTCGCCGGGTCATAGATGCCGTTGAGGTTGGCGTCGAGGAAGGCATCGTTGGATAGATCGGTGAAGGGCTCACCCTGGTCGTAGACGCCGTTACGGTTGTTATCGACGAACGGCTCTTCGCCGAAGGTGGTTGCGACGATGGTGATCGGGTCCTCGGCATTCTCTGAGCACACCGAGCGGAAGGTTGCCTCGGTGACGCCGTCGACGTCAGTAACTGTCTGCACAGTGATGTTGCCGCGGCCGCGTTCGACGAAGTACGAGACGCGGCGGAAGGCCGTCGGGCGATCGAGGTAGTCGGCGGTGATGCTGACCACGCCGGTAGTCGCATTGACGATGCAGCGCCCCGCCTCGTCGAACATCACCAAGTCGACGTTCTCGGGAGCTGCCTGGAGGCGTGACGGAGGATGGACGAGCCCACCGATCGGGCCACCTGCAGGGACGCCGGTCTCGATGATCGTCGGGACGATGAGAGCGACATCGTAAATGACCGTATCGGCGTCCCACACGCCGTTACCGCCGGCGTCGAATTGAGCGTTCTGGTTCGGATCCCAGATCATGTACTCGTCGAGCTGGGGTTCGAAGATGCCGTTGGTGTTGCCGTCGAGGAACACTTCTTTGGGCAGATCGATGAACGGTTCACCCTGGTCGTAGACACCGTTCGAGTTCAGATCGGTGAACGGCTCGGCGCCGCGTGCAGCGGCGACGATGGTGATCGGTTCGACGGCGTTTTGCGGACATAAGCTGTGATAGACCGGAGCCGTCACGCCCTCGGAATCGGTCAACGACAAGCCTTGGATGATGCCGCGGCCGCGCTCACCGAAGATGCTGATCTTGGTGCCCAGATCCACCGGCCGTCCGGCGAAGTCGCCGGCGAGGATGACCAGTCGGGGCAACTGCATTTCGACGGTCGCATTGATGACGCAAGTGCCGTCGCTAAAGATCATCGGCACCGGGAGCACACGGCTGGCAGGCGCTTCTTGGGGTGACAGTCCGTTGGCGAAACTGATCCTCGAGATGTCGGTCAGCTCGAGGAATGGGACGTTACCGGGGTTTCCACCGGTCGGCTTCAAGATCGCGGAGACCGTAATGACGGCGTCGTCGTCCCACACGCCGTTGCCGCTGCCGTTGAACTGACCGTCCTTGTTCTCGTCATTGATCAGGTACTCGCTGAGCTCCGGCTCGAAGACGCCGTTGCCATTGCCGTCGAGGAACGAATCGACCGGCAGGTCGGTAAACGGTTCGCCTTCATCGTACGTAGCATTCGAGTTCAGGTCGACGAACGGCTCCTTGCCGCGTATGGCGGCGACGATGGTGATATCCGTGGCGGCGTCGCTAGGACACAAGGAGCGGAATGTGGCGACCGCGACGCCGGCCCCGTCCGTGATCACCTCACCATTGATCGTGCCGCGCCCTGATTCGACGAAGAACGGCACGCGCGCGTTGGTAACGGGTCGGCCGCGAACATCGCCGACGAGCGCCGTGATATCGAGATCGCGGTTGACGATGCAGTTTCCGGAAAGATCGAACATCGGAATCGAGCCGGTGCACACCTCGTCCTCGCAAACGACGGCTTCGGGGCTCAACCCGATCTGCGACGCGTTGGTCTTTTGATCGATGGCCTGCGGAGTACTCGTCGGCGGCATCGTCTGCGTCGGGGTATTCACCGACGGACCGGTCGGGGTCGGGGTCCTGATGCCCGGCGGGAAGGTGCCTGCGGGAACGCCGTCGCGGCTCGGAATGACGACCGTCGAGGACCCGAGGATGATGTCGCTGTCGTAGACGCCGTTGCCGCCGGGCTGGTACATCCCGTCGTTGTTCTGATCCACCAGCAGGAATTCGCCCAGATCGGGCTCGTAGATCTCGTTGAAATTGGCATCCAGGAAGATCTCGTTGGGTGAATCGACAAAGAACTCGCCGGAATCGTATCTGCCGTTGGAGTTCGAATCGGTGAAGCGTTCACCGCCGCGAACGAGCGCGGTCATGGCAATGATATCGACGAAGTTCTCGGGGCAAAGACTGCGGAAGGTCACCGTGGCGGTGCCGTCGGGCAGGGTGATCCCTTGCGCGTCGATGAGGCCGCGGCCCTGAGCGATGTAGAAGCCGACCGCGATTCCCGGCAACGGGCGCGAGCGAAAATCACCGACGATCGCGGTAATCTCCGTTGTCTGGTTGACAACGCAGAACCCGTCCTCCGAGACGAGATCCAGGAGGATGTCGCCCGTCGCCGCCTGAAAATTGATCTCGGTGGCGCTGCTGGGCTCTTGCAACGCTACCGGCGTCCTGACCACCGGCGGATTGCCGTCGTCATCGCCCGGAACTGTGCTGCCGTCACCGCCGCCGCAAGCGGCGAGGGACAAGAACAAAGTGAACAGACTCAGACGCGAACAGACCGACCTCACCTCGAACCCGGCATTCTTCCGCATGCCCCACTCCCTTTCATCATCATCATCGATTGACGATTACGTCGATCAAATCTCCAAATGCTAGAAATGCCGGCCCCGTCACCACAACGAACAACGGCGGCAGCAATAACGTCGCCAGCGGAATCAGAACCTTAATCGGAAGCTTTCTTGCTGCTTCTTCAGCTCGTTGGCGCCTTTTTGTACGAAGCATGTCGGCATGCGAACGCAGCGTCTTGGCCATGCTCGCGCCCAGCCGGTGGCTCTGGATGACCAGCGCGGTGAGCGACTTCAGATCCTCGACACCGTTGCGTTCGCCGAGCTCGTGCAGCGCCTCTTCGCGCGGCCGACCGCCACGCATCTCGGCGGCGACCTGGCGGAACTCCGTACCCAGCGGATCCTTGAAATCGGCGCGCTCTTCGCCGACGCGGGCGATGGCGGCATTCAAGCCGATACCGGCCTCGAGGCAGACCACCAGTAGGTCAAGGCTGTCGGGCAACGCGTGCGTGACGGCGCGGATGCGCTTGTCGGCCTGTCCCTTGAGCCAGTACTTGGCCATGAAGTGGCCGAAGAAAAACGCGCCTACTCCCACGTACAACGTCTGGCCGAGAGGTTCGCCGATGAGGATGCGCGGCAGCAGGATGATCAGCGCCGGGCCAAAGCTGAAAAGCGTGCGCGTCCCGAGGAACAGCGGCAGCGCGCTCGGCGTGCGGAAACCCGCGGCGGAGAGTTGTTTCGACAGCGACTTGTCGCCCTGGCCGAAACCGAGGTTGCCGAGGCTCGCCACAAACTGGCGGATGAAGCTGCCGCCGGCGCCCTTCTTTTCCTTATTGCGTTGCTCGATCTGCGCGGCGATCTGGCCCTGCGTCGTCAAACCACGTATGCGCGCGGCGATCGGCGACTCGGCCGTCATCACGTAGAACGAGAGCAGCACAAGGGCGTTGAGGATGGCGAAGACCGCTACGGAGATCGTCAGTGTCATTGCTGCTTACCTCACACCTTGATCTTCACGATCTTCTGAATCCAAAGATGGCCCATCAGAATGCTTGTCAGGCAGTATCCAAGGAGATAGTGGCCGGTCTTCTTCTCGTACAGCGGGTCCATGTAACCCGGTGCGATGACCATCATGGCGCCGGCGACGAAGAACGGCAGGCTAGTCAACAGCAAGCCCGAAAGGCGCCCTTGCGCCGTCATCACCTCGACGTCGCGCAACAGCTTGAAGCGCTCGCGCACCGTGTGGGCGACGTTGTCGAGAACCTCGGCGAGGTTGCCGCCGGTCTCGGTCGATACCAGCACGCCGACGACGAGTACCGGAATGTTGGCGTCGTCGACGCGGTTCTGCAGACCCAGCAATGCCTCACGCATCGGCAGGCCCAGCCGCATCTCTTCGGCGACGGTGTCGAATTCCTCCGAGATCGGCGCCGGGAACTCCTCGGCTACGACCTTGAGAGCGGTGATGAAGCTGTGGCCGGCCTGGAGTGCCGATTTCACGAGGTCGAGCGAATCCGGAAGCTGCTCGCTGAACATCTTCATGCGCTTGGAGCGCAGGCGCATGACGAACGCGATAGGCATGAAGGCGCCGACCACTCCGAAAATGGCGCCGAAGATCGGCGTCGAGGTCAAGGATAGCCCCGCTAGCATACCGAGCGATCCGAGCAGCGGGATGTAGAGGAACACTTCGCCGACGCGCCGGTTGAGGCCCGCCTGGCGCATCATCAAGGCCAATTTGTTGATGAACGAGAGGCGCCCGAGGAAGGTGTTCATCACACCGATGCTCGACAGGCGCAGGTCCTTCAACAGGTTTACCTTCTCCTTGTCCTCGGCGCTGACGCCTGTCTGGCTGTCGAGTCGGATCTTGAGGGTTTCCTTGGCCTCTTCGCGCTCTCGCATCGACGAGGTGATCGCGTAGCCGGCCAGCGCGAAGGCTACGAAGAAGATGACGGCACAGATCGCAAACATGACGCTCTACGCTCCAATCACTTCAGATACTCGAACACCGACATGTCGAACTCGTGGCTCGACGCCTTCAGTTTGTTCAGGAAGCTCGGACGGATGCCGGACGAAACGAACTCACCGATAATCTTGCCGTCGTCGGTGAGGCCGCGGCGTTCGTAGAGGAAGAGCTCCTGCAACTGAATCGCGTCTCCCTCCATGCCGACGACTTCGGAAACGCCTAGCACTTTGCGCGTGCCGTCGCTGAGGCGGCCGGTGTGCACGATGACGTCTAGGGCCGAGGCGATCTGCTGGCGCAGGGCGCGCATCGGCAAATTGAGGCCGGCCATCTGCAGCATCATTTCGAGGCGGCTCAGCGAGTCGCGCGCCGAGTTGGCGTGTACCGTCGAGATCGAACCGTCGTGGCCGGTGTTCATGGCTTGCAACATGTCGAGCGCTTCGGCGCCGCGGACCTCGCCGATGACGATGCGGTCGGGGCGCATACGCAGGCAGTTGCGCACCAGATCGCGGGACGTGATCTCGCCTTTGCCTTCGATATTGGGCGGACGCGTCTCCAGGCGCACCGTGTGCGGCTGCTGCAGCTGGAGCTCGGCGGAGTCTTCGACGGTAACGATGCGTTCGGTTTCCGGAATGAAGGACGACAAGCCGTTGAGCATCGTCGTCTTACCGGAACCGGTACCGCCGATGACAAGAATGTTCAGGCGCGCCATCACCATCGCCTTGAGCACATCGCACATGGCCTGCGTCAGCGAACCGTTACGCATCAGGTCTTCGACGTTGAGCGCGCGCAGACCGAAACGACGAATCGACATCGACGGTCCGTCGAGCGCCAGCGGTGGAATGATGGCGTTGACGCGCGAGCCGTCCGGCAGTCGGGCATCGACCATCGGCGAGCTCTCGTCGACGCGGCGGCCGATGCTCGAAACGATGCGGTCGATGATCTGCAGCAGGTGCTCGTCGTCGCGGAAGATGACCGGCGTCAGTTCGAGCTTGCCGAAGCGCTCGACGTAAACCTGGCGCGAGCCGTTGACCATGATGTCGGTGATGTCCGGATCGCGCATCAACGGTTCGATCGGGCCGAGGCCGTAGACTTCGGCGTGGATCTCGTCGCACAGCTGCTGGCGGTCGCGCAGGCTGAGGGGAATCGGCTGCTCGCCGATCAGCTGCATGATCACCTGTCGGACCTCGGCGGTGGCCTCTTCGGGGTCGAGGTGCACCAGGTTGTTGAGGTCGATGCGCTGCAGGAGGTCGCGATGAATCTTGAGCTTTAGATCCTGGCGGGCGCGCTCGGCCGTGGTGAGTCGGCTCTTCGGCTGGCCGACGCGCGGCGGCGGCGCTGCCGCGCCGGCATCCTTTTTCGCGCCAGGCGCCTGTGGTTCTTCCTGCTTGCGTGCGAACAACTTCATGAATTACGAGCTCCTTCCAAGACCGAGCAACCGACGCAGCAGCGGACCGCTTTGTTGCTTCGGACCGGCGCCTGTGAGTTTCGATGCAAGGTCGACGATGCACTGAGATAAGGCCGAGTCGCGCGTTCCGTTCAGGGGCGTACCGGCGTTCATCGCCTCCGTCGCCGTCAGCTCGTCGCGCGGAATCGTCATGAAGGGAGGCCTGCCGATGGCGCGGGTCGCATCCTCAACCTTCACCTCGCTCTTGCCGGGCACGGTGAGCAGTACCTCGACGCGATCGGTGGAAATGTCGACCCGCGTCAATAGATCGATGACGCGCTGCCCGGCGCGAATCCCCGGGATCGACAGATCCGTCAATAAGAGGATGCGATCACTGTTCTCGAACGCCGCCAGGGTTGCGTCGGTCAGCATGCGCGGTGTGTCGATCAGGCTGTAGCGGAACTGGGTCCGCAGCAACTCGATCGCCGCAACCACGTGTTCGCGCGTCACCAGATCTGCCTCCTCGAGATCGGTTGGCGCCGGCAGAACGAAGACGCCGCTCGGATGTCGAGTAAGAACGCTCTCCAGGAACATATGGTCGACTTCGCCGGTAGTGCTCGCCATGCTGGCAAGCGATTGCGTCGCACTAAGATTCAGGAACGTACCGACGTCACCACGCTGTAAATCCAGGTCGACGATGCCCACCTTTGTGTCGGTCAACGAGGCCATCTTGACGGCCAGGTTCACGGTCAGCGTCGTCGCGCCGAGACCGCCTCGAGCCCCGTAGATACTAATGATGTCGCCTTGGACGTCGCTCGTGGCGCTCGCAGCCGGGCGCTGCGTGAACTTCAGAAGCGCCTTGCCAAGCTCGGCCGGGTTCAGCGGAATCGAGAGAAAGTCGGTGGCGCCGGCGCCCAGGACGGCGCGCATGGTTTCGATACTCTGATCGGCTGAGGCCACGAAGATCGGCAGCTGGGAGGCGCGTTCGTGCAGCGTCTTGATGCGGTTGAGGTCGTCACTGCGATTGGCACCAAGCTCGAGTCCGACCAGACGCCAGCGGCGCGCATTCGCCAAGCCGTTGAACTCTTCGTGCGAGCAAAAGTGCACTTCCATCTGGAACTCTTGTCCCGTCGTCTGAATCAGCTCGCGATGCTCCGGCCGAACGTCGGCAGTAGCCCACAGAACCTGCCCAAGCTTTTGCGGTGTTTGCGGCATGACGACTGCTTCGTTCCTTCCGAGTGGGCTCTTCCTTGCGGCGCTTCGTTCACCGGGTCTTCTACATCAGCCGCGAGACCAAAAGTGCTCGCGGTTCACTGCGTTAGGGATACGACCCCTTGTCTGCCCGTGTGCGGCGCATTTCATTTCGGGTCGCTCCGTTCGTTTCCTCGATGCAATCGTCATTTCGCCAAGGTGACCACGTTCAAGCCGAAACTGCCGCCGCCGGGGGTGCCGGTCGTGGCTTCGTAGACGGTGTGCATTTGGATTCCCTTCGGGTTTCCGACAGTCTTCACGTAATCGATCACAACCTTGGCGAAACCTCTGACCTGTTTGGATTGGGTGGCACTACCGGTACAGTCCACCACCGGAATCAGGAACTCCGTCTTCCCGGCATCCAGAAGCATCTGCGTCTTCGTCAGTAGCGGCTGCTGAGCTCCGCCGTTCAAGAGGTTGACGTAGTCGCCGACCTTGACGACGGTGGTATTCCCCAACCCCGCCGGCTCCTCCATGAGATTGCCGATGTTCGTGTTGTTGGCTCCGGTGAAATATCCGGTCCAGGCGCTGTTGTTGCTCGTGTTCGGCGCCGAGTCCATGGCAGGCATGCATGAGTCGTGCATACAGGTGGTGATGAAATTGCACTCACCGACCACGATCGGCAGCGTCGGAACCGCTGCTCCCAAGCCGCCAAAGGCCGCCACCGCCTCGCGAGTCACGGTTGCATTGGGATAACCGATGGCGCCGAGCAGTACCGTGTTGATCTGACTGACCATCCGCGCCCTCACCGCGTTGGTGGGTGTGCCGTTGGCCATGAAGAGATTGTTGGAGTCGAGATTGCCGAGGGTCAGGCTATTGAGGAAGGCCCCAGCGGCGAGGGCGTTGATCTTGTTTGTGGAAAGGACCTGCATCGCCTTGCCGGTCGCATCCTCCTCGTCGGCGATGGCCCGGGCTGCGGCGAGCGCGGCAATGTCGGCGGCGTTTTGCGCTTCGGTGGCAACCGCCGCGACGCGGCCGGTGTCGACGCCGACGGCTGCCATCGCCACGAGCACGGTCATGAAGACCGCCGCTAGCGGCACCGCGATACCGCGCTCGTTACGCACGTGTCTGGTCGTGGCGGGCCACCCAATCCAGATCGCCTCGACCGCTCTTTTCATGGTGTTCGTCATGTCAGTCCCCAATCATTCCTGCGCTTTCCGGGACGCGCGGTTGTTGATCGACGCGCGACGTTCGCCGCGCTTGCCGCTTGAAACGTGCAGACGCTCGCTTCTCCTCCGCATCACGCCGGAATGTTGGGCTCCAGCCATCAATCGTTGGTCCTCACCTGGCGTCTACCTACCGTCTTCTGCGGTCATTCTCCCCATCGATCGGTTGATTCCGCTGAACTCGTTTCGGGTCTCAACCCCCCTCATGGCGCGCTGGGCTCCTCTTCTTCCATCGGTTCTTCCCAGGTGCGGATCTCTTCCGGCTCGGCCTGCTCCTGGGCTTCTTCCATCTCGGCCGCTTCTTCGACCGCCGGCTCGACCTCTTCGGTATCGGGCTCGCGGGCGTCGGGATTACGGAAGCCATAGGGCGGCCACAGGCGCGGTCGCGAAACCTCGGCGGCTTCCGGTGCCGTCAGAGCGTCCTCGCGCGTCAGCGGTCCGGCATCGACCGGCAGTTGCAGATCTTCGCCCGGTGCGATCGGGATCACCGACGTCGGCTTGACGACGACCATCAGCTCGACGGTGTCGCGATCGTAGCGCGTCGTGCTGAAGGCGTAGCCGAGATAGGGAATGTCTTTGAGATAGGGCAGACCTTCGAGCTCCTCGCTGACGTTGGTCTGCAGCAGACCGCCGATCATCAGGGTCTCGCCGCTGCGCAACTTCGCGGTCGTCGAAGCGCGACGGGTGCGGAACGTCGGAATGCCTTCGACGGTCTGACTGAAGTCGGCCTCGCTGACTTCCGGCGTGACCGTGAGGAAGATGTCGCCTTCCTCGGTGACCCGCGGAGTGAAGTTGACCAGGGTACCGAACGGTTTGAACTCGACCGACGCCACGAAGCTGCTGGCGATACGGATCGGAATTTCGCCGCCCGACTGGAACACCGCCGTCTGGCCGCTCATCGCGGTGATCTTGGGCTGCGCCAGAATGCGCGCCAGGCCCTCGCTTTCGAGCGCCCGTAGGAAGATCGCGACGTCCTCGTCAGGAAAGATCGCCGCGTAGGTCGGACCGCCGTTGGCGCTGACCAGCGGCAGGATCGGGTCGGTGGTGTTGAGCGGCGGCACGCCGAAGCCCGGAGGGGATCCGAAACCACCGGCCATGTAGCCGGCGGCGATCAGTTTGTCCTGAGCGACGCGCCAGTCGATGCCGTGCTCTTCCAGTGCCGTGCGGTTCACTTCAGCGACAGTGACCTCGAGGAGCACCTGTCGATCGTCGAAGTCGGCGACGATCAGAGGATGAACGTCGACGCCGTCTTCGCCCCAGAGGACCAGCGTGGTCTCGAGGAAGCGTGGGTCTTTCGTCAGCGTGCGGCCCAGGTAGATGCCGCTGCTGACCTGGACGCCGCTTTCGCCGTCGCTGTCATCGTCGCGTTCGGGCAGTACCTTACCGTTGACGATGATCGTCTGCGGTCCAACAACGACGATGCCGGCGATCTCCGGATCGCCGATCGAGACGCGGGTAGCGCGTTGTTGCAGGCGCAGGACCTTGGACTTACCGCTCTGGATCCAGACCGGCTCGCCTGGGCCGAGGGTCTGAACGGCCTGACGCGAGAGACCCTCGGGCACCTGTTGGCGCCGGACGGCTTCATCCAGGGCTCTCCCTGCCTCCGCATTGAATTTTTCGAGCTTGTCGCGGAACCCCTCGCTCAACCCAGCCTTACGAGGTGTGAACCATCCACAAGATGACAGAGCAGTGGCGGTCAACGCGACGACAATCAATTCCCCAACCAAGCGGCACTTCCTCATCCTCGCTCCTTCCCTTCCTTGTCCTATGTGCTGCAACCACACCTAGTCTCAATACGATTGTCGTGTACGAGTCTCGCCCAACAAGATCTCCATCGACGGACGCACCGGAGCAACGTGGCCACCGTTGTTCTGAACGCGCGGCCCTTTGCGGCCGAAGAGCTCGTTCATGGACAGGCCAGGAGTCGCTACGTCGGTGTTGTCGCGGTAATTCCGCAAGGCCAGACGAATCGGGTCCTTGCGGGTCGCCAGCGTGAGTTTCTCTGCCTCGTCGGGCAGCAACAAGAGCGTGACCGTCGGAACCTCGACGGCGCCGTCGTCCTTCTGTTCGATCTCCGTCCCGATCGCGAGGACCTTGATGTTCTGTAGGATCAGCTTGCTGCGTTCTTCGCGTTCGCCGGCGCGGTCGACCTGACCGGAAGCGAGGACGTCGACGAAGCTGTTCGGGGTGATGAAGCCGCTGACGCCGCTTACCTTGTCGACCTTGACCGACATGGCGCGGCGACCCTCGGGAATGAGCAATGGCAGCAGGCCGACAGCTTCGGTTACCAGTTGCGAGTTGACGATCGGCTGGTTTTTCTGGATCGCCACGCGAGCAACGCGGTTGACCGCGGCCTCGGGTTTATAGAGCGCGCCCTCAGGCTCGGCGTCCTTGGGCCAACGCACCACCTTGATCTGACCTTCTTTGAGTCGCGCACCGATAGGGATCAGCTCGTCGGCGACTACCACCTCAACGATCGACCCGAGAGCCTTCGTCTTAGCTTCGTCGAGGGCCTCTTGTTGGCCGCGAAGATACCGATACACCAAGGCGGCCCCAAGGGCCGCGATCAGTAGCGCTAGAAACAGCAGGTTTGCCGGTCGACGCATCGTTATTGCCCCCTACCTATCCACATCATCTCCCCGCCCACATGCGTAAACTGTCGCCCCTCACTAACGTCCCTCGTCGCGAAACGTCACCGACCGGTTGATGGTGTAATTGGTGAAACCGGCCCAATGCAGGATGAACGGAACGTTTCCGCTAACCTGTAAAGTAACCACCGGCGGCGGTCCAGCAGTTTGCGTAACATTGATCGTGGGAAAG
>JADMIO010647656.1_pt1 | contig 11488 bp, 11 predicted proteins | sample 8958161 | NCBI WGS metagenome assembly JADMIO01 (sample SAMN16585339, study PRJNA669376) | soil metagenome | isolation source: Crop rotation soil | place: USA: Cullars Rotation, Alabama | collected 2011
GAGGTCCATGCGTCGCATTTCGGCGAGCCCGGTGAATCGACCGCACGAGGAGGAAGACGATGGCCAGGAAGGGAACCGGCGAAGGCGTGTACCGAGTCATCGACGTCATCGGCACCAGCAAGGTGTCGTGGGAGGACGCGACGAAGAACGCCGTCGAGACGGCCACCCGATCGCTGCGCGATCTGCGGATCGCCGAGGTCCAGAAGCTCGACGTAAAGATCGACAACGGGAAGATCGTCGCCTACCGCGCCCGCATCCAGGTTTCCTTCAAGTACGAGAGCTGAGCGGGTCGCCCGCACGCCGACCGGCGCTCGCGCGCGGCCGCCGCGCGCCCTAACCGGGGTCCGCCTCCTCCAGATCGAGCCAGCGGGACTCGGCAGGCGTCAGCGGGACGTCGAGGGCGGTCACGCTTTCGCGCAGCTCGGCCACACTGCGCGGGCCGACGAGAGCGTAAGTCGGGAAGGGCTGGTGGAGGACCCAGGCCAGCGCGACCTGGCTGGCTGTGGCGCCCTTCCGCGCGGCGAGGGTCGCGGCGCGCCGGCGGCGCTCGCGGTTGGCGGCGTTGTCGTACACCCGGGTGACGTCGGCGCTCGACACGCCCGCGAAGAAGCCGCCCGCGAGCGCCGCCCAGGCGAACACCGGCAGCTGGCGGGCCGCGTACCAGGCGCGCGCCTCGCGGTCGTGGATCGTGACCGCGTCGAGCCAGGGCGCCTCCTGGGGCGCAGCGAGGCTCAAGCCGGGGCTCGAGCACGCGAAGGGCTCGCGCCTGTCTCGGGTTGCGTGGCGTGCCGCCTCCTCGATCCGCGCCGCCGTCCAGTTGGACGCGCCCAGAGCGCGGATGCGCCCCGCCTGCCGGTGCGCGTGGAGCGTGTCGACGATCGGGCCCACCGGAACGGCCGGATCATCGCGGTGGAGGCAGTAGATGTCGATTGCCGTCCGCCCCAGCGTCCGGAGGCTCTCCTCGAGGTCCTGCGTGATCTCCGTGGGATTGACGCGCCGGCGGCCCGTGTCGTTGTCGTGGTGCGCGCCCTTGGTCAGGACGACGACCTCGTCCCCCAGGCGCCGCTCCCGGAGCCAGCGGCCGACGATCGCCTCGGCGTTCCCGTACTCCCGCCCGGTGTCCACGACGTTGCCGCCGAGCTCGCGAAACGCGTCGAAGACGTCGAGCGCCACGTCGAGCGGGGCGTGCTCGTAGGCGGCCGTGCCGAGAACCAGCCGCGAAAGGTCGCGCGCGAGGGGCCGGAACGCGAGGTAGCGCATCAGCGCCCGCCGCCCACTGGCGGGAGCGTGACGCGATGGATGCCGCCGCCCTCGCTCAACGGGTGGCGTCGGCCGCATTCAGTGGCGGGGCGCGCCAAGGAGACGCCGGCCGGCGGGCGCCGCCCTACCTCCAAACCTGGCCGGCTACGCGGAGGAAGTTCTCGCCGAGAATCCCGCGGACCGCGGCCTCGTCGTAGCCACGGTCGAGGAGCGCCTGGGTGATGCGCGGCCAGGCCTCGGGGTCGACGTAGCCGGTGCCGTTGTCCGGGTACTGGCGCTCGGGCCAGTAGGTGCGGTTGCCCGTGAAGGGCCCGCTCCCCGGCTTCTGCTGCAGCACGCTGTCCATGCCGAGGCCGACGTGCCGCGGCCCGACGAGCTCCACCATGTGGTCGATGTGCTCGACGACGTGCTCGACCACCGGCCCCTTCGGCCCGAGAAACCGCCCGACGCCGGTGACGGCAATGACGCCGCCGGTCGCGGCGCAGGCCTTGATCTGGTCGTCCCAGATGTTCCGCTCGTGGTCGCATCGGCGGCGCGCGTTCGAGTGGGAGAAGATGACGGGCGCCGTGGAGGCCTCCATCGCCTGCATCGTCGTCCGGTACCCGCAGTGGGAGCCGTCGACCAGCATGCCCACCCGGTTCATCTCGCGGATCACGTCGCGCCCGAATGGAGTTAAACCGATGTCCTCGTCGTGGCACCCGCCGCCCGCCTTGTTGTTGCGGTTGTAGGCGAACAGCATCTGACGGACGCCGAGCCGGTAGTAGACGTCCACCATGCCGAGATCCCCGTTCAACGCATCCATCCCCTCGAGATCGAAGGAGACGGCAAGCTTCCCCTCGCGCTGGGCGCGATGCACGTCCTCGACCCCCTGGACCTGGATGAACTCGTCGGGATGCTCCCGGATCCACTGGCGGTCCTGCGACACGGCCTCGACGGCAAGCGTCCAGGGCTTCACGTCGTAGCCGACGTTGATCGAAAGGTAGTCGATGCCCGAGGCCCGCCAGCGCGCGAGGTCGCGGAGCGCGGAGGCCGTGCTGTAGGCGAAGCCGCCGTGGTCGTCCCACACGAGCGCCGAGCGATGGAGTTCGGCCGCCCGGGTCGAGATCTGCCAGTCCGCCGCCTGCTGTGCCATGACCGGAGGCCCTCCGAGAGGTGATGTGCCGGCGTTCACCGCCGGTGCTGCCGACGATACCGCAGGGCGCCCGGCGGTGCCAGGCGCGGGCGCGAGGCTCGCGAAACAGCTCGGGACGCGTACAATGTGAGGCCAGCGAAGCGCTGAGCCGCCCGGCCGGCCGGCGCCCCGCGTCCCGTCCCGTGTCCCAGCAAGGAGGAGCTATGCAGGGGTCGCAGGCCTCGACGTACCACCAGCGGCGGGTAGCCCTGACCGAGCTCCAGCCGAGCATCCCCGCCCGCTACTACTACGACCCCCAGCACTACGAGCGCGAGCTCGAGGTGTTCTGGTACGGCATGTGGGTCATGGCGGGTCGCGAGGAGGAGATGCCGGCGCCCCGGGACTACCGGGTCGTCAGGATCGGGACCCAGAGCATCGTCATCGTCCGCGACCTGGAGGGCCGGCTCCAGGCATTCCACAACACGTGTCGCCACCGCGGATCCATCCTCTGCACCGAGGAGCAGGGCCGCCTTCCGGGCCGGAGCATCGTCTGCCCGTATCACACGTGGACCTACAGCCTCGAGGGGGAGCTCATCGGCACGCCGCGGCAGATGGAGAGCCCGGACTTCGACAAGGCGGCGTACCCCCTCTTCAAGGTGGCCGTCGGGACGTGGGGCGGCTTCATCTTCGTGAACCTCGCCGGTGATCACGCCGGGCCGCTTCACGAGGCGCTGGGGGACCTGCCCGAGCGTTTCCGGAACTACGGCTTCGCGGACCTCCGCATCGGAAAGCGGATCGTGATGGACGTGAAGGCGAACTGGAAGCTGCTCTTCGAGAACTTCTCCGAGTGCTTCCACTGCCCGCCCGTCCACCCGGAGCTCTGCGACATCGCGACCCTCTTCTGGGATGCCGGCGCGTGGGGTCTTCGCACCGACACGGCCGGGAACCCGCTGGCCTCCACCCGACCCCGCTACAAGCCGGGCGCGGCCACCCTGACGATGGACGGGACGGCGCGCATCCCGCCGTTCAAGGGGCTCTCCGCCGAGCAGCGCACGAACCTCTACCAGTCCGCGACGTTCCGGCCGAACTTCTTCCTGAACGTGCACCCGGACTACGTGAACTCCCACCAGATGCTCGCCACCGGGCCCGAGAGCGTCCGCATGATCTACGACTGGCTCTTCGAGCCCGACGCCATGAAACTGCCGGAGTTCGACCTCGACCACTACGTTGCGCTCTGGGACCTCACGAACCGGCAAGACGCCCGGAACTGCGAGTGGCAGCAGGAAGGCCTCCACGCCCGGCCGCTGGCCCACGGCACGTTCGTGCCCCAGGAGCACGGATGCCACCAGTTCAACCAGTGGGTGCTGGAGCGCCTGGGCGAGATCGAGCCCGCACCGGGCAGCGCGAGCAACGGCGGCGGCATGACCGGCGGCATGGCCTAAGGCCGCGCCCGCCGCCGAAGGGCCCCTGGCAGCGCGGCTCGGGTCCGCCGTGTCGGGCTGAGCCGGCCGCGACAGGACGCGGGGCGTCGGGTGGGCGCCGCTGAGCCCCGGGCTGGCCGCTCGGGGCCGTCTCCCGCCTGCGCTGCTCGCAGGGCCGGGACGCGCGGTGTGAGATGAGGGACCGGCGCGGGCGTCGCAGCCCGCGCCGGTTGGCGCTGCCGGCGGTTCGTCCTTACTGAGCGACGAAGTTGTCGAAGCGTGCGGTGACCCGCGACATCGTCGCGCCGGCCGTGCAGTTCGCCTGGAGCGTCTGGGCCCGCAGATCCTTGAAGTCGAAGCCCGGCGGGTCGACGTCCGACAGCGCCCCGTAGGCGATCACCTGACTTCCTCCGTCTTCCTGCCGGCGTCGACGGTATCGACGAATTGCTTCCCCGCCTGGTCCCAGCGCAAGGTCAGCGTGCGCTTCTGCCCGGGCTTCCACGTCGTGGCAAACTTCACGAATCCTCCCGCGCTGAACGGCGTCGAGTCGGTGATGTTGCACAGCGCATCCACGCACCGAAACACGGAAAGGGAAATCTCCCGGCCCGCGCTGGAGTCGAGCACCATCTGGATCGTCGCCAGGACGTCGCCGGTTTCGTCGCCTGCGCCGCCGCTGAAGAACGCGCCGAAGAGGCGAGCTCTCGGCCGCGCCGACGAGGTGTTCGTGGCGCACACTTCCGCCTGCGCGCTCATGACCCGGACATCCGCCTGTCGCTGCGCGAGGCCCTCCGGGTGGAGCAGGCGCAGTTGCGTGCTCCCGTTGCCAGCGGTGCCCGAGTCGGAATCCGTCTTGCCGAACGAGGTGAGGCTCATTTCCAGGGCCCCGCCCTTCAGCCCGCGCGCCGTCTCGGTGTTCTCGGTGCCGTTGTCCCCCATGCCCTCTCCGCCACGCCACCCTCCGGATCGATGGCGGATCCCTTGAACAGATCGCTGACCTGAGCCGGCGCCGCGCGCGCGGGAGTCCAACGATCGCGACGGCGACCGACAGGAGAACGGCTGCCCGGGAAATCCTCCGCATGGCTCCTCCTGTCAATGCGAGATGTTGGGCTCTTCCTCGCGGGACAGCCCCGCGAGTCGGCCACACCGCGGTGCAATCAAGGGACCGGAATGAAACGCCGCAAATCAAAGTACTTCGAGAACGTGGGGTGTCGAGGAGTCGTCGCCCCCTGCCCAACCATCGATGCGGGATCGCCGAATTCTCGCCAGGGGGCGCCTTCGGGCGGCCAACGGGGACCACTCGAGCGGTGTCCGGATCGGACGGGGTCGTGTGCGACGAGGCGGTCGGCGCCTGGGTCACGGGCGAGACCCGGCGGATCGCTCGTAATCCGCGACGAACCTCGGTGAGACGGCGCGAAGCCGGTCCCGGTCGACACGCCCGGATCGGGTCATGTAGCTCATCGCGAACTCGAGCGGCGCCCGGCCCATGTGGACGGCGAAGCGCTCGTACCAGTCGCCGCTCGCGTCCGATGCCGCGGTGAGCTTGTCCAGGATCGGCCGGCGGACGGCCTCGTACGCCCGGGCCGCCGCAACCGGATCAGCGGGGTGGCCCTCGATGGCGGCCGCCAGCGCGATCGCGTCCTCCATGGCGAGGCGCGTGCCCGAGCCGATGGAGAAGTGCGCGGTGCGGAGGGCATCGCCGACGAGGACCGTCTTGCCCACGGACCAGCGGGCGTTGGCGATCTTCGGGAAGCGGCGCCAGATCGACCGGTTGGACACGAGAGGCTGCCCGTCCAGGACGTCGGCGAACACGCGCTCGAGATATGCCTGCGTCGCGGGCTCGTCCATGGCGGCGAAGCGCGCGCGCCGCCACGTTGCGGCATCCGTCTCGATGACGAACGTGCTCATCCGCGGCGAGTACCGGTAGTGGTGGGCGTTGAAGACGCCGTCGGTGGTGCGGCGGAATGTCCGGGTGAGGGTCTCGAAGCGCCTGGTCGTCCCGTACCACGCGAAGCGGTTCGTGAGCAGGGCCACGCGCGTCCCGAAGTCCCGCTCCGCGGCGCCGCGGACGATGGAGTTCACGCCATCGGCGCCGACGATCAGATCCGCGTCCGTGAGCTCGGCCAGCGACCCGACGGGCCGCTCGAACTCGACACCGACGCCGGCCGCGCCGGCCCGCACTTGGAGAAGGCGCAGGAGCTCGAGGCGGCCGATTGCCGAGAAGCCCAACGTCGATACGAACGACGTGTCCTTCCAGGTCGAGCGTGAGGTCGGACCACGACTCCGTCGCCGCGGCGACGGCCGCATGGGTTTCGGGATCGGCATCGCGCAGGAATTCGAGCGCGGTCCGAGAACACCACACCGAAGGCCGAAGGTCGCATCGGGAGGGTTCTGCTCGACCACTCGCACCGCGGCGCCGCTGCGGCCCCGCTTGAGCAGGTACGCGAGGTAGAGGCCCGCCGGTCCTGCTCCGACGATGGCGACCCGCACTAAATTTAGCGTGTCGCCGCCGCCCGGTTGAGCGCTGTCATCGAACGCTCACCGAGACCACGACGGGGCTTACGACGTGCGCGTCCTCGTCCTCGACGGGGAGTTCACCCCGGCCGTGGCGGGGACGGCGCGGACCGCGGACCTACCGGGCCGGTGATTCCGCGCGGTCTCGCTGACGCGAATGTCGGCGTAACCGTCGGCTCGGAGCCGGGTCTCGACCGTTTCGCGATCCATGGACCCCCTCCCGTCGTGTGGTCGCCCTATCATAGCCGCGCGCGCCGGGGCGCCGGGCCCGGAGGCCGAGCCCCGGACCGCGGCGCGTCATGGAGCGCGCCCCGCGGGCGCCCCCCCCGGCCGCGCCGTCAGATGAGGTCGCGGGGGATCGCGACGTCGGCGCGCCGGCTGAAGATGCGCGCGTCGCCGTCCCAGGCCTCGAGGTCCGCGGCGAGGAGCCACTCGTTCCGGGTGGCCCGGAGGCGACAGACCCCGGACACGCGAGTGCGCCATGTCCCCTTCGCGTAGGTGAACGTGCTCCCCATCTCGGTCTCCGCGCTGAGCGGATCGCCCTCGGTGACGGTGAGGCGCTCCTTCACCCAGCGGCCGATCTCGACGCCGGTGTCGCTGATCACCGCGCGGCCCTCGTTCTCCTCGGCCCGGACGGTCACCGTCCCCGTGACGATGTCGCGCTCGATCACGCGCGCGGAGGACGGCGGCTCGACGACCACCTTGGCCATGGGCGGCCCCTGCTCGGGCGGCCCGAAGCGAACCTTCCGGTCGAGGGGGCGCCGCGCGCGGACGGGAAGCTCCAGGACGCTCGCCCCCGTCGTGAGCCGAAGCGTCACCGGCTCGGGCGCCGGCCAGACCATCGGCCAGTAGGCGGTCGAGAGCGCGACGCGGATCCGGTGTCCGGCCCTCCACGAGTAGGCGATGTCGTTCAACGGCACACGCACGGTGAGGCGCTTGCCGACGGGCATCGGCGCGGGATGCTCGTGCGAATCCCGGTGCGTGAGATTCAGCACGCCGAAGGTAACCCGGGCCACGCGGCCGTCCGGGAACACGTCGTTCAGCCGGACCGCGACGACGACGACGGGCTTGTCGACCGCGAGCGCGAGCGACACCGCCGGCTGCCCCAGGATCTCGAGCGGGCGCCGGAGGGACGCCGTCTCGAATACGAGGCTCCGGACGTCGTCCTCGCGCTGGTCGGTCGGGTACTGCGGGCCGTAGCCACCGATGCCGTGGGGACACCACTCGCCGCCGGCGAGGCCGACGGTCTCGTCCGACCGGTGCGTGAGCGTCACGGCGCGCCCGGGCCGGGCGCGGAGCGCGCCGCCCGCGCCGAGGTAAAGCCGCTGCGTCCGCGGGACGCGCGGCGGCCAGACCGGCTCGGCCACCCAGCGCCCGGGCGACACCTCGTAGTGGCCGCGGGGCGGCACCGCCTCCTGCATGAACGCCCGGAGCATCGGCTCTCGCATGATTCCGGTGTCCCGGCCCTTCAGCCAGTGATCCCACCACCGGAGGCATTCCTGGAGGTAGCCGATCGCGGGGCCGGGCGCGGCCTGGTGGCCGTACTTGTGGCCCCAGGCGCCGATGAGCCCGCGGCGCGGCACCGTGAGGTGCCGGAGCAGCCGCGGGATCGCGTTCGAGTAGCCGTCCATCCAGCCGCCCGTCGCGAAGACCGGGCACTGGATCGCGGCGTAGTCCTCGTTGACCGAGCCGTGCTTCCAGTAGGCGTCCCGCCGCTGGTGACGGAGCCACACCGCGAGCGGGAGCGCGAATTGCTCGAGACGTGCCTGCCACTTCTTCCGCCACTCGGGCCCCGAGATCTCGGGATCCGGCGGCCGGGGCAGGCGGGCGAAGAACGACGAGCCCCAGTCGAGCATGTCGTTCAGGAGGGCGCCGCCCATGTAGTGCATGTCGTCGGTGTAGCGGTCGTCGGTCGAGCAGTTCGTGACGACCGCGGCGAGCGCGGGCGGCCGGAGCGCCGCGATCTGGAGCGCGTTGAACCCGCCCCAGGAGCTGCCGATCATGCCGACCGTGCCGGTGCACCAGGGCTGGCCGGCGATCCAGGCGATCAGCGCCTTCCCGTCCTGGAGCTCCTGGGGCGCGTACTCGTCATCCATCAGGCCATCGGAGTCGCCCGAGCCCCGCATGTCGACGCGGAGGCACGCGTAGCCGTGCCCGGCGAAGTAACGGTGCATCGGATCGTCGCCGGCGCGCGTCGAATCGCGCTTCCGGTATGGGAGATAGGTCAGGATCGCGGGGACGGGGCTCTGTTCGGCGCCGTCGGGCAGCCAGAGCCGCGCCGCCATTCGCTGCCCCGTGGTCCCGACCGGGATCCAGAGGTTCTCGATCTCGCGCACCCGGCAGGGGAGCGACTCGATGATCCGCATGGCACCGGCCCTCAGCCGCGCGCCGCGCGAGCCTTGCGGACGCGGTCGACGATCACCTTCATCGCCATGACGTGCTCGGGCCCCGTCGCGCAGCAGCCGCCGACGATCTGGGCGCCCATGTCGATCCACTCGTGCGCGAGCTCGGCGAGCTGGGTTGGCGTGGCAGCGTGGGCGGAGGTGAGGTCCGGGCCGAGGTGGACCCGCCCCCCGACCGGCGCCATCGGGTTGTACCCGATGTTCGGATACGCGCCGATGGGTCCGTCGAAGGCCTGGCGAAGCCGGGGGAGGGTCGCGCTCACGCCCTCCGGGCGGCTGCACATGAGGAGGATCGCCTGAATCGGGTGCCCGCGAAGCGCCCGCGCGAGGTCCTCCATCGTCTCGCCATTCCGGGTGATGCCCTCGGTCGTAACCATCGGCACGCCGAGCCACACGGGGCGGCCGGCCTCCGCGCAGGCGTCGACGGCCGCCACGCAGTCGTCGATGTAGTTCACGAACTCCGGCAGCATCACGTCGACGCCGGTCTTCGCGAGGATCTTCGAGTGCTCGGCGAACTCCCGGCCATATTCCTCGCCCATGATCGCGACGTCCGTTTCGACGCGGTCGTGCAGCATGCCGAGGCCGGGCGCCGCGATGCCGCCGGCCACGTACGCTTCCGGATTGATGGCATCGCGCGCCTGCACCGCCAGCCGGCCTCCCGCCTCGGCGTACTCCGTCCAGCGGCTTCCCAGGCCCGCCGGGGCCAGGCGCGTGCGCGTCGTCCGGAAGTTGTTGCTGATGATGATGTCGGCGCCGACGCGCAGGTAGTCCTGGTGGACCTGCTGGACCACGTCTGGGGCGTCGAGGTTCGCCGTGGCCGACCACGGCCCGAGCTTGTCGCCCTTCGACCCGAGTAGCACCTCGACCCCGCGGCGCTGGAGCTCGGAGCCCGTGCCGCCGTCCATCAGCAACACCTCGCCACTACGAAGCCGGTCCGTCACACTGCGCTTGGGCATCTGGCATCCTCCGGGACTCCGGGAGCCCGTCGATAAGGTTCGAGCACGAGACATCCGCCGGAAGCTCGGCCGCCGGTGCTCACGCGCGGCGCAGCCGGTTGCCGAGCAGATTGATCCCGAGCGTGCCCACCACGATCGCCAGCCCGGGGAACGTCGCGATCCACCACGACGTCGTCAGGTAGTTGCGGCCGTCGGCGAGCATGTTGCCCCAGCTCGGGATGGTCGGCGGCACCGACAGCCCGAGAAAGCCCACGCCCGCCTCGTAGAGGATCATCGCCGCCATCTCGAACGCCGAGACGACGAGGAGCACGCCGGCCATGTTCGGCAGCACGTGCCGGAGCAGGATGCGGAGGTGAGACGCTCCGGTGGCAACCGCCGACTCGACGAACGGCGCCGCGCGAAGGCGCAGCGTCTCCCCGCGCGCCATCCGCGCGAAGAGCGGGAAGTCCGCGATCCCGAACACGAGCACGACGTTACGGAGACTCGGCCCCAGCACGCCGACGATGGCGACGACGAAGAGGAGGTACGGGAGGGACAGCTGCACGTCGCAGAGCCGCATGGCGAGGTCGTCCACCCACCCGCGGGCGTAGCCGGCGAGGAGCCCGACGAGGAGCCCGAGGGCCAAAGCGAGCGCGACCCCGCCGCCGCCCACCACGAGGGACACGCGGCTGCCGTAGAGGATGCGGCTCAGCACGTCCCGCCCGAGGTGGTCCGTGCCGAGGGGGTTCTCCCAGCTGCCGCCCGCGAGCCAGGCGGGCGGCTGCTGGCTCCGCGCCAGGTCCTGCAAGGTCGGGGGGTGCGGCGAGAGGACGGGCGCCAGCCCGGCCGCGAGGAGGACGAGCAAGACGAGCCCGGCGCCCGCCGAGGCCCACGGCTGCCCGCGGCACCTCACCGGAGGCGGACCTGGGGGTTGACCAGGCCGTACACGAGGTCGGTCGCCAGGTTGACGACGATGACGACGAGCGACGCGAAGAAGGCCACTGCCTGGACGAGCGGGAAATCCCGCTGGAAGATCGCCTGGGCAGCCAGGCGCCCGATGCCCGGATACGAGAACACGCTCTCGATCAGAACCGCGCCCCCCAGCATGTAGCCGAAGTTGACCCCGATCAGCGTGATCAGCGGGACGGCGGCGTTCTTGAGCGCGTGCCGGTACCGCACCACGCGCGGCGGGAGGCCCTTCGCCCACGCCGTTCGGATGTAGTCCTGGCCCAGCGTGTCGAGCATGACCGACCGCGCCAGCTGGGTCAAACGCCCGAGCGTGCCCATGCCGAGGGTGACCATCGGCATGACGAGCGACCTCCAGTCGGAGCGGCCGGCCACCGGCAGGAGGTTCAGCTGGACGGACAGGACGAGGATGAGAATCAGCCCTACCCAGTACGCCGGCAGCGCCTGGCCGAGGAGCGCGACGCCCTGGGCGAACACGTCCCACCACGAGCCGGGTCGCGTGGCGGCCCGGACGCCGAGGGGGATGCCGACCAGGATGGCGAAGAGCATCGCGGCGACGGCGAGCTCCAGCGTGGCAGGCAAGCGCTCCATGATGAGAGACCACGCGGACGTCCGGTACTGGAGGGACTTCCCGAAGTCACCCACGACGGCGCGGCGCACGAAGTCCCCGAACTGGACGACGAGCGGGCGGTCGAACCCCATCGCCTTCCGGAACTGCGCGACGTCCTCCTTGCTCGCGTCCTGGGGCAGCATCACGACCGACGGGTCGCCGGTCAGCCGCACCATGAAGAATACGAGCGCGAGGACGCAGCCCATCGCGAGCAGCGACTGCGCGGCGCGGGTGAGGAGGTACGTCGTCATCGCGCTACCGGCGGGGTCGCC
>JADMIO011609124.1_pt1 | contig 11487 bp, 6 predicted proteins | sample 8958161 | NCBI WGS metagenome assembly JADMIO01 (sample SAMN16585339, study PRJNA669376) | soil metagenome | isolation source: Crop rotation soil | place: USA: Cullars Rotation, Alabama | collected 2011
CTTATCCATGATCCCATTGAAAACCGCCGTGGTGATCGTTTCGTCGACAACCTCCTTGTTGTTCTTGATCGTCTGGAGCTTGAGTATGACGCGGTCGGCATCTTCTTTTTCGCCGGGCGCCGTGTTAAGCGGAGTGTAGGACGCCGCCACGGGCTGCGCCGCGGATGTCACCCAATTCACGGTATTGAAGAAGTAGTACCCGAAGACACCGCATACCACGAGGAACAGCACAAAACACAGCGCGAAAATTTTTAGAACGCAGCAGCCGCACGAACTCTTCGGTTTCGTCTTGATGTTCGGATCGTCTTCTTCAGCCATGGACCGGTTTCCTTTGATTAAAATTCCGCGGGTTCACTGAAAATTACTTCGGAGCGCCGAGCGCGCGCAGCCGTTCTTCGGCCGCCGGGACATGCGGGCTTTTGGGACGATCGGCGATGAGTTTCCGATAATAGCCGATGGCGCGCTCGGGCTCCTTCAACACTTCGCTGGCCTGGCCGGAAATAAAGTACGCCGCGTCCGCCCACTGCGATTGCGCGTTTTCCGTCAGGATGCGCAGCACCATTTTTTTCGAGCCGGCGGCATCACCCGCCTTGAGCGCGATGTCCGCCAGCCCCAGCAGTGCGCGCTCGTTGACATCTTCGAGATCCGCCTCAATCCCCTTGGGTCCCAGCACTTTTTCAAACGCGTCGCGCGCTTTTTCCATCTCATTCAAATGCAGGCGCGATTCGCCCAGGCCGCAGAGCGTTTCGCGCAGATTCACCGCTGGATATTTCTCCGCGTGCAGCGCGAAACTCGCCGCCGCGTCTTTGAAATTCCCGGACTGCGCCTGCGCCTGCCCTTGCAGGAACAACGCTTTTTCCGCGACCTCGCTGCCCGGAAATTTCGCCAGGATTTCCGCCCACAACGGCAGCGCGTCCGCCACTTTGCCCATCTCCGAAAAAATCCGCGCGCGCTCAAACAACGCCTCCGCCGCGAACGGTCCGGTCGGGTCGTTCTTCACAACATCGGCGAACGCGGCTTCCGCTTTCGCGCTGTCTTTGTTGCGCCGCAGAGCCCAGGCAAAATTCAACCGTGCCGCGCTCAACGATGCCGGCGTCGCGTTCGTTGCGTTGGCCAGCGCGCGCTCGTACTGCTTGATCGCACCCGTGTTGTCGCCGGCCTCGAACAAAATGTTGCCGAGCTGAAACGGCGCTTCAAACGCCGCGACACCCTCGAGCTTCTGCTCGACGAGTCTTTCGAACACCGCCTTCGCCTGCGGAATCTCCTTCAATTCGAGATGAATCACCGCCAGATGCAGCGCGGCGTTGAGAGCGTCCTGCGGCGTTGCGGCCTTCGCCGGATCGCTCAGCACAACGAAATCCGCTTTTGCGTCCGCGTACTTTTTGCTTTTGAACAGCAGGAACGCGCGCCGCGAAATACCCTGGCGAACTTCCGCCGCTTCGGGCGGCCCTTTCGCAATCAGATCGCTGAACGCCGCCAGCGTCTCGTTCTCTTTGCCCGGCTGACCCAGCAGCGCCATCGCCTTGATCAGCCGCAACGCCGGCAAACTCAGCCGCGCGTCGCCCGCCCCCTTTATAAGGAGTTCGTCGGCATCAGCAATCGCGCCGGCCGCCTGGCCCAGTTGCATGCGCGCCGACGCGCGCAGCTGCAGCGCGACGTTGCGCAACTCCGGTTTCGACGCCGGCTTGTCCAGCAGCGCGTTGAGCTTCGCCAGGCTCGGCTCGTACTTCGCCTGCTTGAACAAAATCAGCGCCCCATCAAACAGCGCATCATCGACAAACGACGAATTCGGAAAATCCTTCGACAGCTCTTCGTCGTACTTCAACGCGGTCGCGGAATCATTTGTTTTGTTTGCGGCCATTGCGCGAACATACAGCATCTCGTCGCGAAACGTGCTTTTCGGAAACGCCGCGAGCGCAGCGTCGAGCGCCGTCGCGGCACCCGCCGCGTCGCCCGTTTCAAACAAACTCCACCCCAGCCGGCGCGCCACGTCGTCCGCCTGCTCGTCTTTGTCGCCGTACGCTTTCTGAAACGCGCGCGCGAACTCCACCGATTTTTTGTGATCGTGTTTAAGAAACGCGAACAGCCCCGCCGCGTAAAGCGCCTGGCGCTTCAGCTTCTCCGCGACCGGCTGCGTCGCCGGCGCTTTCGCAATCGCGCTCAACAGCACTTCGCTCTGCGCCAGCGCTTCGTCATAATTTTTCGCATCGTTCGCGATGCGCACCAGCTCATACTGCGCTTCCAGCGCGAACCGTGTCTGCGCGTGTTTCTCGGCGATCTCTTTAATCAACGCCGGCGCCTCGGCCGGAACAAGTTCGGCGAGCAGCATCATGGATGCCGGGCGGTCTTCGTTTTTCTGTGCGGCGTCGGTCAGCGCGTCGGCTTCTTTGACGGCCAGGCGCGCGGCTTCAATCGCCTCCGCGTTTTTGCCCGCGGCGAGCAATGCGCGCGCTTTGATGCGCGCCATTGCGGAGCGCTTGGGCGCGCCGGCGGGTGAGACTTCCAGGTAAAGTCCAGCCAGCTCCGCGGCCTCGGCATCGTGCTTCGATTCCACCATGCGAAAGGTTCCGGCATCAATCGCGGAAACTGTCGCGGGGAGGGTGGGGAATTCTTTGGCGAGTCGGCGAAGGTTTTCAACAATCGTGTTAAGCGACGCGGCGTCTATGGATTTGTCGCCCGAGGTGGCAGGGCGTTCCAGCAGTTCGGTTGAGCGAACCAGCTGTTCGGCTTCGAGGTCCTTGTCGCTGCCTGCGAGAGTCGTGGAGAGCTTGATCGCCGCGAGCGCTTCGGTTTTTTTGTTGAGTTCGCCGAGCGCGCGGCCTTCCATTAATTTGGCCCAGGCGGCACGGCGGTAATTTGGCGCCTCTGCGGTGGCGTGAAATGCGGCGGCGGCCTTGTCGTAATTTTTGTTGTTGAAATAAATCCAGCCGAGCCCTTCGTTCGCGTCGGCGATGAGCGGCGAATTGGGAATCTCTCTGACCATTTCTTCCCAGAACGCCTGGGCCTTCGCGAAGTCTTTTAGCTCATACGCGCTGTCGCCGGCTCGATACAGTGCGGTGGCGAAACGGATGAAAAACGGATCCTGCGCCGGAGCGGTTTTGAGCTTCGCGCGATTTTCTTCGACGTAGATCTGTGCGAGCTTCAGGCAGTTCGCATAATCCTTTATGATGGAAAACGAATTCACGGCGCGCTGAAGCGCGTTCTCGCGCTGCGTCGTTTTGGGAAAATCAACAATGATGGATGCGTATTCTTTGGCGGCGTTCGCGAAATCTTTCAATTGGTAATGGCTTTCAGCGAGAATCAGCCGGGCGTTTTCCATGCGATCGGATTTCGGATACGCCTTGATGTATTTGCCGAGAGCATCGATGGCCAGTTGATACTCGCCGTATTTGTAATAGCCGTTGGCGCGCTGAAATTCCTGGTCTTCGCCGGCGCGCGAATTTGCCGATCCGAACGTGGCCGTGAGAGCCAGCGAAAAAAAAAGACCCTGCATGAAGCGGGGGAAAACAGAAGGACGGTGCGGATGGGGCGCGACGGTCATTGAGTTCTCCGATGAGGAAAGCGGTGGACGCTAAGGGACAGTGTATTCCAGTTGCTTAACAATCCAACGCGAAAAACGTAACGCGGAATTTTGCAGGGCGGACAGCCAGGACGCGTTCATTTCTCAAGCCACTTCTCTTTTTCGATGAGATCGAGCAGCCAATTCGTGGCCTTCTTCGAACCTGTCGCGGCCATGTGGCAATAATCGACGTAATCCGTGTCGGTCAGGCCAATTTCTTCGGGGTACTTGCGCCATATAAAAGGGACGTTGTGCTTTGCGGCCGTTTCGCGTGCGACACGCAAGTGCTGCTCGTACTGCTTCGGGTAAAGCTTGTCGACCTGGTCCTGGAATGTGCGCCGGTTCGGAAGATGCATCAGCACCATCTTGACGCCATCTTGTTTCGTCAGCTCCATGAGTTCCTCGACGTGCCGCACGTAAATGGGCTGGGTGTCAAAGAATTTATAAAACAAATGAATGCGTTCATGATAGGAACTGAGTTCCTCCGGCACCGCTTTGCCCTCTTCGCGATCGGTCGATCGAACCATATGATACTTGTCGTAATTCGGTTTGCGGCGCGCCGTATGCAGCCATTTCGCGGGAGCGTCGGGAAATGTTTCGAGTTTCAAACGCATCGTAAAAGCCCAATCGGCCAGCAGGCGGTTGCGTTTCAGACGCATGAAATCGAGTTTCGCCGCATCCCATTTTTCCTGCTCGCCGGGGCTCGGATCGGTGAGCGCCGGCGACTCCGTAGGCTGCACAAAATTCCAGCGATCGGCCAGCGGCGCGTGAAGACAGAAATGTTCATCGCCGCCGACGTTTGAACTGAAGCTCCATTCGTCCGTCACCACGATCAGCAATTTGCATTTCGAAAGTTTTGCGCGGTTGCGCTGATACAGGTCCAGCCAGGCGCTGGTGCGGCTGCCGAACATGCTGAGGTTCGCCGTCGAGTACTCCGGCCAGCCGAGCGCCGAATCAATTTCCGTCGGCATGAACGCGTTCGCGGAGCGCGACGTTCCGAAGACGACGATTTTGGGAGCCGGCGATTTCGGCAGGATTTCGCGCTCCATAAAGGAGAGGCGGCCCAAGCCCACGGAGTAGGGCACGATCCAATGCTCCGGCACCGCGCGGACGGTCACTTCCAGCGCCACTACCAGCAGCGCCGCGATGACCAGACCTTTTGGCACTTGCGGTTTGAATTCTTCGAACGATTCAAAACTGAAAATAGATGAACGGGACATTTTCCAGGCCTCTCATCAGCACGATCCAGACAAACAACGTTGTATAAATCAGCGCGCGCAGCGCCACCGGCCACTTGTGTATCGCCCAGTGATCGCGCTTTAAAAATTGCGGAAGATCGATCAGCAGAATCATGACCACGACGGCGGGAATCGCGGCGCGCAGTTCCGCGGCGTCGAAGCGAAGATCTTTGCTCGTTTTGCTGAACCGCGTGAAAATCCCGCGCAGAAATTCAAACGCGCTGGAGATGTCTTCGGCGCTGAAAAAAATCCAGGTCAGCGCGACGAGATGGAACGTGCAGACCGTCTTCAGCACACGCATCGGCCAGGCATCGTTCGATTCGACGTTCGGCCGGGCGAGCGAATAGCTTCGCGGCGCGGGCTGCTCGCTCGAGTGTTTCTCATCTTTGTCAGAATCGGGCCGAGTGGGCGACCCTTGCTCCATCATGAATTTGTGCGCGGCCAGGTAAATCCCGTGGAGCGAGCCCCACACCGCGAACTTCCACGACGCTCCGTGCCAGAGTCCGCCCAGGAACATGGTCAGGAACAGATTGCGGTACTGCATCAGTTTTCCGCGCCGGTTTCCGCCGAGCGGAATGTACAGGTAGTCGCGCAGCCAGGTCGAGAGACTGATGTGCCAGCGGCGCCAGAAGTCGGTGATGTTGGGCGCGAAATAGGGCTGGTTGAAATTCTCAATTAATTCAAAGCCCATCAGCCGCGCCAGGCCGCGCGCGATGTCGGTGTAGCCGGAAAAATCCGCGTAGATCTGGATTGAGAAAAAATAGAGTCCAGCCATAAGCATGCCGCAGTTGAATGCGGCGGGATTCTTGAATACTTTCGCGGCCATCGGCGCGACAGCGTCGGCGACACAGATTTTTTTGAAAAAACCGAAGAGCAGCAGCAGCGCGCCCTCGCTCCAGCCCTGCCAGGTCATGCGGCGCGGCTTTTCGAACTGCGGCATCTGCCACGATGCCCGCCCGATCGGCCCGGCGACCAGCTGCGGAAAAAACGAAATGAAGACCGCGAAGTCTTCAAAATTCCGCGCGGCCTTGATGTGCTTTCGATAGACGTCAACCGTGTAACTGATCTCGTGAAAGGTGTAGAAACTGATGCCGGCGGGCACGCCGACTTTGATCAGCAGCGGGTGGATCGTGATGCCCGCGAGCTTCAGATTCTCCGCAATGCTTGTCGCAAAAAAATCGTAGTATTTAAAGACGCCGAGAATGACCAGGTTCATCACGATGCTGATCAGCATCCAGCGTTTGCGCACGCGCTCGTCCTGGGCGTCGTCGATCGTGATTCCGATGAAAAAATCGATGATGGTCGTGAGCGCCATCAGGCACAGGAAACGGGGCTCGGCCCAGCCGTAGAACAAGTAGCTCGCCGCCAGCAGCATGCGGTTCTGCCAGCGGAAACTCAGCACGCAGTACAATGGAAAAACGACGGCGAAGAAAGCGAGAAATGCGAGCGAATTGAATTGCATGGGCGGCTCAAAGTTTCCAAAACAACAATTCGCGGCGCGACGGAAATGCGAAGAATAATTAATGCCGATTGATTCCGAATATACCCGCGGTATACCCATCTGACAACATGCCGTTCACGGGAACATTCAAACCTTTTTCGCTGCTGCTGACCGGGGCGCCCGGATGGCTGTGCGACGCCATGCTCTCCCAGCTCGGCGGCGCGCTGCCGGCGCTCACCCGCGTGCGCTGCCTGATCCAGCGCGGCGCGAGCGCGGAACAAATCCAGGCGTGGCATCACGCCCAGCCGAGCGCCACGGAAACGGTCGAGGGCGATCTGCTCGACGAAGCCTCGTTGCGCGCCGCGTGCTCGAACATGAAGGGCGGCGTGGTGCTGCACGCCGCGGCGATTTTTCAGCCGAAAAAAATCAGCGATTATTACGCGGTGAATCGGGACGGGGCCATCGCGCTGGCGACGATCGCCAAACAATCCGGCGTGAAGCGCTTCGTGTTCATCAGCAGCACCGCCGCGCAGGGCGCTTCTCCGTCCGCCGCGCACGTGTTGACCGAGTCCATGCCGTGCCGCCCGTACTCCCACTACGGCCGCAGCAAACTCGCGGCGGAGTCGGGCATCATGAACCTGCATGCGCCGGGCGTGTTCGATGTTGTGATTGTCCGGCCGGGTCCGTTTTATGGAACGCCGGTGCCCCCGCATCATCTCGAATTATTCAAACGCATCAAGCAAGGGCGCGCGAGTCTGGTGGGTGGCGGGCGGTATGCGCGCAGCTGGAGTTTCATCGACGACGTGGCGGCCGGCGCGATCACGTGTTTGACGCATCCGAAAGCGCCGGGCGAGATTTTCAATCTGTGCGATTCCGAACAATACACGCAGCGCGCGATTTACGAAGCCGTGGCGGAGGCGCTCCACGTCCGCCCAAAATTCCGCCGCGTGCCCAGCCTCGCGGCCTCGATTGCGCATCTCACCGGCAAATTAAAAGCGCGGTTCGATCGTTACGACATGCGCTCGCATTTGATGGCCGATCAAAATCGGCACGCCGGATTTTCGAGCGAAAAAGCGCGGAACATCCTGGGATTCGAAACACGCCACACGCTGCGCGAGGGCATCCACAGCGCGGTGAATTGGTGCCGCAATCATGCGGTCTTTGATTTTTAGAATTGTGGTGCAGGCTTCCAGCCTGCATTGACCGTGAGCGTTTCGTATGCAGGCTGGAAGCCTGCACCACAATTACTGCCCCGCCAGCTTTTTCCACTTGTCCAGCAGCTCTTGAATCTCTTTCAAATCCGCTTTGTTCGCCTTGTATTCCGGATCGGTTTCAACCAGGCGGATGGCCTCCTTATAATTTTTCTGTGCAATATAATTCTTGGTGATCGCGATCAAATTGTTCGTGATCACATCGATCACTTTTTGCTTGTCGAATTCCTTTGTCGCCTTCGCCAGCAGTTCCCGCGCTTTTTCCGCGACCTTTGTTTTGGCGAGTTTCGGATTTCCCAGGACGCTCTGCTCCAGGAGCGCCTTCGCGACATTGTAATTCTTCGCATCGTAATTCTTCTGCGCGCGGTCGAACTCCTCTTCCGCTTTTTTCTCCGAATCCGCATCCATGACCTTCGCCGCGTAGGTATCGATCTGCGCAAGAATGTCCGCAAGCGCCGCGGCGTGCTCGGTGTTCTTCCACGCATCCAGCTGGCGCTGGTGTGCCTGGCGCGCCTTCTCCACCAGCTCCGGCGTCGCGGCGTTCTGCAGCGTGCCGACCATCCGGTCCAGATCGTCCTTCGCGGCTTTCCACGCCGCGTCTTTCGCGCTCTTCGCTTTGGCCGCATCGTCCGCCGCCTGCGGGAACCGGTCGCCGTATTTTTCGATGAACGGTTTGAGTTTCGCTTCGACGCCGCCCCAATCCTTCGCGTCGACGGTCTTGCGAATCTCAGCCGCGGCGGCGATCATCTCCTGTTTCTGCGCGACGTCTTCCGGAGCCATGGAGATAAGGATCTCGCCGTCAAATTTGATTTCAACAAAACAGCGCTTGCCTTCGCGTTTCAATGAAATCTCGGCCGGTTTGCCGAAGAGCAGATCGAACTGCGGCGTCTTGCCCGCATTGAAGAGCACGCTTTTGACGTCCTTTTCGTCCTTGTTCTCACCTGCCGGCACGCGGCTGATTGCACCGCCTTGTCTGGCGATCTCAATGTCGCCTTCGCCCGCTTTTCCGACGATAAAAAATCGCATGACCGGTTTGCTGGCCGTGTCCTGCGGCAACTCCATCGTCACGCCCAGATCCACGCCGGATGCGCCGGGTTTCGCGGTCATGGAGTACTTGGCAAAATCCTGTTGAGCGAAGTCGTACATCTTGCCGTCCACTTCCACCGCGTTGGATTCGCCCTTCGCGATGGACGGCTTGAAGGCCGAGGACAGATCGCTCGCCGATTTGCTTTCGCTGGCCACAAGACGGAGCGTCCCGTCTTCCAAAATCGATTTGCCTTGCGATTCGACGCTGAACGCGCCTTTCGCGCCTTCAAATTGCAGCACGATTCCGCTGTTCTTGATACTGGGTTGTTTCTGCGGTGCGGCGCCCGGCTTTTCGCGAAAAAAGATTTCATCAAAACATGTTTTTCCATTTTTGCCCTGCACGAAAGCACCGATTTTCGCGCGGCTGGCCCAGGCCGGCGGCGACACGGTGACGGACTTGGGTTCTTTGCCCCAGCCCTGCGAGCCCTTCATGACGATTGGACATTCGGCGAGCGTTTTTTCACCTTCGATCCAGGTGATCCGCAGGCCGTAGATCCCATCTTCATCGTTGCGCATCCACGCGCCGATTTCATAGGCTTTCGTCGAATCGACCGCGACGGCATCGCGCGTTTCAACCACCGTCGGTTTCTGCAGCGATTTCGCGCCGCCTTTGCTGATTTGCAAACCGTGCTTTTGGGCTTCGGGTTTTTCGCCGGGGTGTTCGGCTTCCGCCGTGATGCTGATCATGGCTTCCGGCGCGCCACGCAGAACGTTGTATTCTTTCGGATAGCCTTCTTCGTCCGGCTCCGTATCGAAGCCGCTGTTGGGAAGAAGATTGGACGGCGTTGATTTGACGGCAATGTCGGTGGTCCCGGGTTTTGTGGGTCCGTCGCCGCTTTTCCTCGAAACAATCAACCACCCAGCCAACCCAAGCACGACAACGATCGCAGCCGCAACGCCCGCTTTCAGCCCAAAGCCCGTGCTGCCGGCCCCGCCATAGCCGCCCCCAAAAGAAGGAGCGCTGGACGCCGTGAGCTGCGCGTCGAGCTTTTTGGCATCCATGGGAAGCGCCGCGACGGGCGGGCCATCGTCTTCGTCGGGCTCGCCAATGTTCTGGAATTCCAGCAACGTCTTGCCAATCTTGATTTGCGTCCCCGGTTTCAACGGCGTCTTGACAACTTTTTCGAATTCCGAGCGGTTCTTCGCTTTGATGCGCGTGCCGTTGGTCGAGCCCAGATCGCTGACCACGTAGCCGACCGCTTCGCGTGAAATCTCGGCGTGATAATTGGACGCGCCTTCATCGTCGATTTGAACGGTGTTGCTGGCGTGGCGCCCCAGGGTAAGCGGCTCGTTGGCCAGCGGAACTACTTTTCCGGCCAGCGCACCTTCCACAATACGCAGAACATAAACGGGGCCGGTCGCCCGCGCTGACGGCTTGGCGTCGCTTTGGACTGTTTTGGCCAGCGACGGATCGTTGATCACCGTGACCTTGTTGGCGGTTTCCGGCTCAATAATCGACTCGTTTGTCGACGGGTTCTTGATTTCGTAATTGTCATCGATTCTGAATGTCAGCGCGACTTTTCCGACCATCACGATGTCGCCGTCGGCCAGCGCGGTCGGTGTCGTAAGCCGTGCACCGTTGAGGCGCGTGCCGTTGGTGGAGTCCATGTCGACGACGAAGAATTGTCCATCGCGGCGTTCGATTTTGAACTGCTGGCGGCTGGATTTTTCATCGTTGATCTGAATCGGATTCGTCGACGCGCGTCCGGCCATCGTGACGGCGTCGGTCAACAGATAGGACCGTTCGCGCCCGGATTCACTCTTCATCGTCAGCTTAGCCATTCCCGCTCCCAAAAAAGCTCTCCGCCATAAAATAACATTCAGATGACGGGTGTGCCATGATTTTACTGCGAGTCAATCGATTGCGAATGCAGAAATACGGGCGTCGCCGCGCATATTTTCCGCGCACCATTATTTCGTCTGTTCTTTCGCTTCTCGCGACACTAAATTGGAGAACGCGGAAACGGAATCCGAGAATGGCAGAATGCGTTATTGGAGCGGGTCAAATTCAAGCGCCGCCTTCGGCCGCGCGCAAGCCGGTTGGGGCGATGAGCATGGCCGAACGCGTGGCCGACGCGGTGTTGGTGCAGCGCGCTGAAGCGGGGGTGCGCGAGGCCTGGGACGAGCTGGTCGAGCGGCATTATGCCGTCGCGGTGAGCGCCGCGTACAAAGTCCTCATCGATATCGATATCGCGAAAGACTGCGCTCAGGAGGCTTTTCTCGAAGCCGCCGGCAACCTCGGCGATCTGCGCGAGAAGGCAAAATTCGCCAATTGGATTTACGGCATTTCCAACCGCAAGGCGATCGCGGTGCTCCGCAAAAAGAAGATGCATACCGCGGCGATGGAAGTCAAGAAAGACGAAAGCCGTTCGATTATTCGCCTGGGATCGCCGTCCGAGCAAGCCGAAAAAGCAGAGAAATTATCCAGCATCCGCAAGGCGCTCGCCGACATCTCCGAGTTGTATCGCGAAGTGATCATTTTAAAATACGTGGACGGACGAAGCCATCAGGACATCGCTCAAATCCTTGACCTTTCGCACGCGGCAGTCGATAAAAGACTGTCCCGCGGCAAAGATCTCCTGCGCGAATCGCTGAAGCGCTGGAAGACGGAGTGAGGGAATAGAAGTAGGGAATAGGGAAAAACGTTGATCGCGGCTAGAATGCATTTCGGGTGCCACTGGTAGACAGCCGTACCGTCTACCAGTGCGAATCGGCAGTGAGCGATTGAATTTCAGAACGGTCTCCGTCGGCAGAAAATGAAGCAATAGTTTTCAAAAAAAACGTGGGTGCCGATGCGAGTTTAGGAGTAAATTCACGACCCTTTCCCGATTCGCACTGGTAGACGATACGGCATGTCTACCAGTGGCACCCGACAACGGGCCAAACTGTAGTCGACGGTGGGAATTGAAATTGAGTGTTGCAGGATTTTTTGGAATGACGATCGACGAAGCG
>JADMIO011057211.1_pt1 | contig 11486 bp, 7 predicted proteins | sample 8958161 | NCBI WGS metagenome assembly JADMIO01 (sample SAMN16585339, study PRJNA669376) | soil metagenome | isolation source: Crop rotation soil | place: USA: Cullars Rotation, Alabama | collected 2011
CGAGTTTTTCATGCAGATGGATGCTCACTTTGTTGCCTTCTGTAATGCGGGAAAGTACGGTATGTATATTCAGTTTACTACCCGTTTCCGTAACTGCTTTCAATAGTTTGTTGCCAATGCCTTTTCCGCGATGATCTTTATGAACATATACTGAGACCTCTACCGTTGTATCGTAGGCGCAGCGGTCGCTCCATGGACTTAGCGATGCCCAACCGATAACAACTTTTTCCACCCCCTTACCCCCGCCAGCGGGGGACAGGAATTCAGCGACAAGCACAGGATGAATCTCCCTGTGATTCTGAAACCATATAATCTGTTTTTCCATCGTGCGTGGTTCAGTATCAAACGTTGCAGTTAAATTGAGGATGGCATCATTATAAATATCCATGATTGCCTGCTGGTCATCAATCGTTGCAGGCCGTATTAATAACTCCTTATACATTGATGAAACAAAAATAAAGGTTTTCTCTACTTTTGACATTATGGCTCAAGATCGCTTCAAAGCACACGACTATTACCTGATGGATGAATTACTAACTGAAGAGCAGAAACTCATCCGTCAGAGCGTTCGCGATTGGGTAAAAAAAGAAGTGTCGCCGATAGTTGAAGATGTTTGTCAGAAGGCAGAGTTTCCCAAACAATGGATTAAAGGATTGGCGGAGATCGGTGCTTTCGGTCCTTATATTCCTCAACAATATGGCGGAGGCGGACTGGATCAAATTGCCTATGGATTGATTATGCAGGAGTTGGAACGCGGTGACAGTGGACTGCGTTCAACTGCATCGGTACAAAGCTCATTGGTGATGTATCCGATCTTCACTTACGGCAGTGAAGAGCAGAAGAAAAAATATTTACCGAAGCTTGCGAGTGGGGAATGGATGGGGTGCTTTGGATTGACAGAACCTGATCATGGCTCTGATCCTAACGGTATGGTTTCGAACTTCAAAGACAAAGGAGATCATTACCTGCTCAACGGTGCGAAGATGTGGATCAGCAATGCACCCTTTGCTGATGTGGCAGTGATATGGGCGAAGGATGAGGAAGGTGTGATTCGCGGAATGGTCCTTGAACGCGGGATGAAAGGATTCACTACTCCTGAAACACACGGCAAATGGTCGTTGCGCGCAAGTGCGACAGGAGAACTTGTTTTTGATAACGTAAAAGTTCCTAAGGAAAATCTATTGCCGAATGTGAAAGGGTTGAAAGGGCCGCTGGGTTGTTTAAACTCTGCACGTTATGGAATTTCATGGGGAGCCATCGGCGCTGCTATGGACTGTTATGATTCTGCATTGCGGTATTCGTTGGAAAGGAAACAGTTCGGAAAACCCATAGCATCATTCCAATTGCAACAAAAGAAGCTTGCTGAAATGATTACCGAAATTACCAAAGCCCAACTACTGACATGGCGATTGGGAGTACTGAAAAACGAGAATCGTGCAACACCCGCGCAGATCAGTATGGCCAAGCGAAATAATGTAAACATGGCGCTGCAGATCGCACGTGAGGCACGACAAATTCATGGTGGAATGGGCATCACAGGCGAATATCCCATCATGCGGCACATGATGAATCTCGAAAGTGTTATCACTTATGAAGGCACGCACGATATTCACCTGCTGATAACCGGCATGGACATCACCGGTATAAGCGCCTTCGAATAACGAATATTCATTGTTATTTTACGTTTATTTTGAGCGCGAAAGCGTTACCGGGTGCATTGTAACAGATATACATTTAACAAAAGGCGTTTTTTCACTTTTCTTGTCGCGATAATGCCCATGCTGGCTATTGGCCAGCAATTGAGCAATCTGCGAACGCAGACCATTTTAGTTTCAAAAGACACCGTTCACCTTGATACCGTCAGTATTGTTCCTTCATCTGTGATACTGATGAGCAATTCGACCATCATTGATACGACCTGCTATACAATTGATGCAGTTCATGCTTATTTACTATGGAGAAGCAATAGTACTTGCAACATCAGAAGCGGGGAAACGGTTAAGATTTATTACCGGGTATTTCCATTTCTTTTTAGCAAGAGCGTAGAACATAAAAATCTAAAGAGCTTTGTGAAACCTGCTGAGCAAGGAGGTTTCTACACATACAATCCGCAGCAGCACGAAGCGGAATTATTCCGATACGAAGGTTTGAATAAATCGGGAAGCATCTCTCGTGGCATCACATTCGGCAACAACCAGGATGTGTTTGTGAATTCGAGCTTGAACCTTCAGTTGTCGGGAAAGCTGAGCGATAACATCAACATACTTGCGGCGATAACGGACGAGAATATTCCTATCCAGCCGGAAGGTAATACTCAGCAATTGCAGGATTTTGACAAGGTATTTATACAGGTGTACAATGAGCAGACGAAGCTGACAGCAGGAGATTTTGAGTTGCGTCGACCCGACAGCTATTTCATGAACTTTTATAAGAAAGCGCAGGGTGCATTGTTCAACACCGCAGTCGATGTGAAAAAGAATAACAAGAAGATTGCTACTAATCGCATTGGAATAGGTGCTGCAGTTTCAAAAGGAAAATTTTCGCGAAATGTACTTCCCGTTACTGAAGGCAACCAGGGTCCATACCGATTACGGGGCAGCAACAATGAGTCTTTTATCATTGTGCTGGCAGGAACTGAACGTGTATTTCTGGATGGACAACCGTTGCAGCGGGGTTTTCAGTCTGACTATGTGATTGATTACAATACCGCAGAAATAACGTTTACGGCCCGCCAGTTGATTCGCAAAGAATCACGTGTGACGGTGGAGTTCGAATATTCCGAAAAATCTTATGCCAGGTCGCTGTTATTTTTTAATGATGAGTATGAAACAGAGAAATTCAAATTGAAATTTAATGCATACTCCGAACAGGACAGCAAAAATCAACCGTTACTCCTGGAGTTAGACAGTGCAAAAAAACAACGGATGGCAGATGTCGGCGACAGCATACAGAATGCATTTTTTCCTACCGGTGACAGCATTGCTTTCGACAGTAGCGAAGTGCTTTATAAAAGAATAGATACTCTTGGTTATGCAGATGTATTTGTGTTTTCAACGAAACCCGATAGTGCACACTGGCGCGTTACATTTTCCAATGTAGGTTTTGGGAATGGAGATTACGTGCAGGACATCAGCAGTGTAAATGGCAGAGTGTTTAAGTGGATTGCACCGGTGAATGGTATCCATCAGGGCTCTTATTCTCCTGTAACGTTATTGGTTACTCCAAAGAAACAACAGATGCTCACCTTGGGCAGTGATGTCAAAATATCACCAAACAATACGGCAGGTGCAGAAATCGCACTTAGCAATTATGACGTGAATTTATTCTCTAACCGGGATAAAAGTAATGATGTCGGTTATGCAGCTAAAACCTATTATGAAAATGTATTACCGCTAAGCATTGATTCCGTGAAAGGATGGAGATTAGCAAGCAGATTAAATTATGAATACGTCGGTAAAGACTTTAAACCAATAGAGAGATTCAGGAATGTTGAATTCGAACGGGAGTGGAATCTTGGTAACACGGCAATATATCATGAGGAACATATTGCAACCGGAATGGTGAGCTTATCCAGAAATGATATCGGCAGCTTAAGTTACCAACTTCGCACACTGCAAAAAGGTTCTGCATACGCTGGATTGCAGCATGCAGTCGGACTAATCACAAACAGATCGACGTTTTCTGTAAACGCTAACGGAAGCTTGCTAAACACCTCGGGCATTGTTGGCAGCAGCCGGTATTACAAGCATAATGCAGATGTATCAAAAAACATCTGGAAGACGGTTGTCGGAGTCCGGGAAATTACAGAACATAATGCGCATCATGCTTTTGATGTTGATACGCTTTCTTCGCTAAGCTTTTCCTTTCAGGAATACCATGCATATATAGCAACAAAAGACACTACGAAAAACCATGCATTGCTAAATTACAAAAAGCGGTACGATGATGGAATTATCGGCAACAGTTTCAAGCTCGCAACTGAAGTGGATGAAGTGAGCTTGAATGCTGAGTTAAACCAGAATTTGAATCATCAAATAAAGCTGTACAGTTCTTATCGCGAATTGAAGGTGAGAGATTCTACGGCAAATCTTGGAGGAACACAAACGGGTGCTGCACAGCAAGGGAGCACTAAAACGCTGCTCAATCGTATCGAGGATAACCTAATTCTATGGAAGGGCATTGTTTCAGCAAATACTTTTTATGAAGTCGGTACAGGACAAGAAAGAAAACTGGAGTATTATTTCCTGCAGGTACCGGCTGGGCAAGGGACGCATACTTATTTAGGAGATAAAAACAACAACGGAGTCCAAGATCTGGATGAGTTTGCTATTGCAGTTTATCAAGATCAGGCAACATATGTAAAAGTATTTACCCCGACAGGACAGTATTTAAGCACCAGGACAAACAGCTTTAATGAGGTGCTCAACCTTAATCCTACCGCTGCTTATACATCGTTTCAAGGCACTCAACCTATCTTAACCAGATTCTCTAATCAACTATCGGTACGGATGGATAAGAAAACACAGAATGAAGATTTGATGCGATCATTGAACCCTTTTGACCAGAAAATCACTGACACTTTTTTAGTTTCTACCAACTCATCTATTCGCAATACACTGTTCTTTAATAGAACTGCAATAAATTTCGGTGCGGATGCAACGTGGTCAAGGTCAGACGGGAAAAATCAACTGTTGAGTGGATTTGAATCACGTTCCTTTATTACCAATGAAGGCAACATCCGTTGGAATATTACAAGAGTATTATTGCTGACAACCAATTATATTCATGGTGATAAAAAAATTGCCGCAGACACGCTCCAGTTTGCATCTCGCAACTATCATATTGTTTCGGATCAGACACAGCCGAAGTTAACTATTCAACCGTCAGCTACTTTCCGCACATCTGTATCCTATCAGTATACTAACAGAAAAAATATTCAGGCAGAAGCAGGTGAGTTAGCCACATCCAACAATATAGGGTTGGAGCTGAGATACAATACTATTAACACCGGAAACATTACAGCACGATTTAATTACATTGATATCCTGTTCAATGGCTCAGCAAATTCTACAGTAGCTTATGAAATGTTGGAAGGATTACAGCCGGGGAAAAACTATACCTGGAATGTTTCTGTTCAGCGGAACTTAGGAAGCTCGATGCAGTTGAGCTTAAATTATGATGGACGGCAATCGGAAGGGACGAAGACTATTCATACAGGTGGTGTCCAGTTTAGAGCTTATTTCTGATAATAAACGCACCGCCTTCACAATCGGCGGAAAGAAATTATTTAAGCATTGCAGTAGACTTACCGATGAGTACACCATTATGGTATAGCTCCACATTGTAAGTGCCTTTGGCAAACTGGCTTCCTTTGGCCCAGGTAATTTCAACCGGTGTTTCCTGGTTATTGTAATCGATTGTTTGCTTATAGGTGTAAGCAAGTGTCTGCCCGTTAGAAGCAAAGGTGGATTGGTCGGAAGAAACAACACTTCCGTCAGGACCTAGTATGCGGAGGTAAACATCCAAAGGACCCTGGTCAACAACTTTGTTTTCAGTCAGCATAAATTTGGTGCGCATCTTCTGCACCTGCTTAGCCTTATTTGTCACGGACTCTTTGCCTTTGGAGTTATATTTCAAACCTTCTGTTACAATACTCATCGCCTTTAGTACACTTCCAGCGGCCACCTTTCCTGCAAGACGGGAATTTTCCGCGGATAAATTATCGTTGCGACTGCGTTCATCGGTCAGGTTTGTAGTTAAGTTTTCATTAGCAGCAAGCAGCTCTTTGTTTTGGCGATTTAAAGAATCAATCTGCGCCACATAGAGGTTATTCATGTGTTTCAACTTAGCGAGCTCTGCCTTCGCGCGTGCTACTTCTGCAGGTCCGCCAACGGAAATCAACCGTTGTATCTCCGCCATCTTGGATTTAATTTCCTCATCGCGTGTAGTCAACTGGGTTTGCAAATCTGAGTTTTCAGATTTTACTTTTTCATATTCCGTGCGCAGTTGATTCAATTGTGTTTGGAGCGCATCCTTCTCTGCATTTGTGGTAACTATCTGTTGGTTCGCAACTTCCAGACTACTCTTCTTCTCAAAAAACTGCCAGAGCAGCAAGCCATTTGTGCCCAGCAGGATAGCAATCACAATGATCACTATTCCTTTACGCGGGCCTTGCTCTACGTACGTGGTATCGGCTCTCTCAGTAACGGTACTTTCCATAAATAATGTTTAGGTTTTTTTTGAATATTATTCCTTGACTGCATTTGTTTCGCTCCCCTCTTTCTTCATTTCATCAACGTAATTCAGCCGCATTTCGGTTAACGCATGGTCCAACGCAGCAGTCAAGTCGGCAGATAAATTGTTTTTGGTTTTTTCCTTAAGCATCTCAATCATACTGATGGATTGCTTGGCCTGTTCCAGATCACGCTCAATTTTATCACTAACGGGGTGCTTCAGCTTCCCCAATGCGATCATTGCATTTTGGTGAAAGATGAGAACCAGCTGCAGAAATAATTGGTCGTTATTGAGCATGCGATCCTTTGAATCGAAACAAACCTACGTAAATTTTCCAAATTACAAAAAAATAATGCTTTTACGGGCTTAACCGCCTTTGGGAAGCTATCTTGCAAGCCATGCTCATCCACCACACTTTAAGCCCCGGTGAGGAAATAAACATCTTGCGTAGCGGTCAGGAATTCTTCAGTGTATTGGAGCAAATGATTGATAAGGCGGAGAAAGAAATCCATTTCCAGGTATATATTTTCGATAAAGACGAGACAGGCACAGCCATAATGAATGCCCTGTTGCGCGCTGCAGCACGTGGTGTTAAGGTTTTTTTGGTTATCGACCGCTATGGATCGTTGCTTCTTCCATCCGTAACGATAGATCGGCTGCTAAAAGCCGGCATAAGCATCAAGCTTTATGGACCGTTGATTCGCCATTGGCGTTTTCATATCGGACGCCGGTTGCACCGGAAGATATTTGTGTTTGATGAAAAGGCAGCAATTGTAACCGGCATGAACATCAGCAATAATTATAACGACATCAATGACAAGAAAGCATGGCTGGATTTTGCTTGTGTCGTAAAAGGGCCTGTGGTGGCGGGTTTGCATGTTCGCTGCCTGCAGATCTGGATGAAGAAGTCGTTTAGAAAAACAGTCATCAACCGGTGGCGGCAGCTAAGAAGAATTCCCCTCGGCTCGCAGTTTATTCGCATCCGGCAGAATGACTGGAGTCGTGGACTAAATGAAATCAACGCTACATACCGGCATGAGATCAGTCACGCACGCGAATCATTGTTTTTAGTTGGTGCATATTTTCTTCCCGGTGGAAGACTTCGAAGGATGTTAAAGCGTGCCTCTGACCGTGGCGTGAAAATCCAGTTGCTGGTTGCTGAGAAATCAGATGTAGATTTGATGCGAGGTGCAACCTTATATTTATACAGATGGATGCTTAGAAATAAGATTTCAGTCCACGAGTTCAGAGCATCCAATGTTCATGGCAAGTTGTTAATTGCAGATCGTGAGATGATCAGCATGGGATCGTACGATCTGAACAACCTCAGCACTTACAGTAACATCGAACTTAACCTGAACATTTATCACCCTGAAGTAGCGGCGGCTTTTCAAAACGAATTGCAACAAATTGCAAATAATGAATGTCGCTTAATAACGGAAGAAGATTTGTCAAAACGCGACACCCACTGGAAAATGTTCAGGCATTGGGTGGCTTACCAGCTTGTCAAATCACTGTTCAGCTTATCCGTGAAGCTGGCAAAAAGAGAAAAAGAAGAAAGTTAAAGGTTTGCAGACACCTGGTCCCAATTGATCAGGTTCCACCATGCATTGACGTAATCTGCGCGCTTGTTTTGATACTTTAAATAGTATGCATGTTCCCAAACATCAATGCCCAGCAAAGGAGTTCCTTTAAATTCAGAAACATCCATCAAAGGATTATCCTGATTCGGTGTTGATCCGATTTCCAGTTTATTGTCCTGCTTTACCAGCCAAGCCCATCCGCTGCCAAAGCGTTTCATCGCCGCGTCGTTAAATGCAGTTTTGAATTTCTCAAAATCGCCGAAACTCTTGTTAATTGCATCTGCAGCCTTGCCTGTGGGTGCTCCGCCACCATTAGGTCGCATCAGCGTCCAGAAAAAAGTATGATTCCAGTGGCCACCACCATTGTTTCTCACTGCGGGCGGATATTTTCCTGCTGACTTAATGATCTCTTCCAAGGATCCCAGAATGTTGTTTTCTTTAACAGCTTTATTCAGGTTGGTAACGTAGGCCTGGTGATGTTTAGTATGGTGAATCTCCATTGTCATCTTATCAATGTATGGTTCCAGCCCATCATAAGAATATGGTAAAGCTGGTAATGTGAAAGCATTCTCTACAGCAGTGGGAACAGTTTCTATCCCGGATGAATTAAAAGTTTTTGCAATAAGGGAAGGTGTAATTAATGCTGCTGTACTCAACAATGAGGTTTTCCTAATGAACTCTCTGCGACTATCTTTTTTCATCTAACGAAGATAGCAATTACCTTCGGAACGATTTATGGCAAAGCCGGTTAATTCAAAGCAGCCTCCTAAGAAAATTGCACCTCAAAAATCAAAGCGCCCCTGGCTTAATGGTTTGCTGATAGCAGCCATGGCATTCGTTCTTTATGCCAATACTTTAAAACACAGCTATGTGCTCGACGACATTACTGTTGTAACAGAAAATCATTTTGTTCAAATGGGAGTAAAAGGAATTCCGACAATTCTGCGCACCTCTTACTGGATGGGATACAGCGGTTCAAATGAACTCGGTTACCGTCCATTGTCACTGGTGATGCTCGCAGTCGAGTGGCAACTTTCTCCCGGCAATCCTTTTCTTAACCATTTGGTGAATGTGTTACTGTATGCATTCACTGGTTTCATTTTATATCTGACGCTCCGGCGACTTTTCCCGAATAATAATCCATTTATTCCCTTCGTTGCGACACTGTTATTTGTTGCTCATCCCTTGCATACAGAAGTTGTTGCAAATATTAAAAGCCGGGATGAAATCCTGAGTTTTCTTTTCTCCGTCTGTTCGCTCTACTTCCTAGTGCGCCACATGCGAGTACCAAAAAACAAAATGCTAATTGCATCTTTATTATTCTTCTTTCTCGCCATCATATCCAAAGAGAATGCGATTACCGTATTCGGAATCGTCCCACTGGTAATTTATTTTTTCTCCGGCATAACAACTAAAAAGAATCTAACCATAACTGCATTGTTCGGTGCAACTATCCTCTTTTATATTGCACTTCGGTTGTTGCTTCCGGAGGGATTTACTTTCAGAAAGGGTATGCCTCTGGGTGATAATACCCTTGTTGCTTCTCCAGATACTTTAAGCAGGTTACCAACCGCAGTGAATATACTTGGCAGATACCTCTTGTTACTGATTTTTCCTCACCCGTTAATTTCAGACTACTCTTATAACCAAATACCCGTTGTGAACTGGAGTAATACGGGAACATTACTTGCAATTGCAGCTTACCTGTTTTTAATTGTATTTGCAATTAAAACGCTGAAACAAAAAAGTCTGCTATCATTTTCTATTTTATATTTCCTGATCACCCTTTCAATTGTGTCAAATATATTTTTCCTTGTAGGCGCGACTATGGCAGAGCGTTTCCTATATATGCCGTCGCTTGGCTTCTGTATTGCAGTGGCCTGCCTCGTTTCCCGAATGAAAAAATTAATAGCGGTTGCCTTAGTTTCAACTGTGTTTATACTATACAGTTTTAAAACATTTAGCCGGAATCAAGACTGGAAAAATAACTACACCCTTTTCTTCAAGGATGTGCAATCAGCGCCCAACAGTTGCAAGCTTCAATATTATTATTCTGTTGCCATCATAGACAAATTGCAAGCAACACCTCATGATGCGGATTATCAAAAACAAATTGCACAAGATGCAATTGATCATTTGCAAAAAACATTAAGCATCTGGCCGCATTATGTTGAAGCAAGAGAGCAACTTGGTTATGCATACTATTTACATGGCGATATTGAAAAAGCGAAGGCGACGTACTTAAATGCGCAGGAGCATGGATCCCACAATCCGAAACTGTATAATAATTATGCAGTGGCATTTATCGAAACAAATGAACCACACAAAGCAGTACCATTACTCAAAAAAGCAATTGCACAAAATCCGGAGTATCCTGAGGCCTTGAATAACCTCGGTTCTGCTTACGTGCGAATAGGGAAATGGGATGAGGCGGTGGTGGTTTTACAAAAAGCAATCGCCTTAAAACCTGACTACGAAATAGCAATGAAGAATATTGCGCGTGCTTATGGCAACATGCGAGATTTCGAGAATGCACTCAAATACTTAGAGCGTGCAGAACAATTAGCCCCATTCGATCCTGAAGTTTTTATGCTGAAAGGATACACTTATAAATTCAAAGGTGATTCGGTAGCCGCCATTTCTGCGCTCGAAGAATACAAAAGACTTTTCAGGAATAATTAAGCTTAGGACTATAGTTTAACAGCTCTGATGGGCTTCGAAAACCGGTCGCTGTTGACCATGACGACGTAGTAAAATCCGGGAGCCAGGTTTGATAGCTCTTCAAAAACTATGGAGTTAATTCCAGCGCGGCTTTGTTTTAGTACTTGTCTTACTATTCTTCCATCGTGATCGATCAGATCAAATTTATTATTGCAATTGCAGTTAACGATATAATCAACTTTCAGAAAATCTTTAAATGGCTTGGGCGATACAGCTACGATGCCTGAATCTTCAATAATATGGTTCAACTTGATTTGTATCGGAGGATAAGTCTCGGTTTTCCCATCATAGTCTGTTTGAGTAAGCATGTAGAAACCGCTGTCCAGTGGATGTTCATCGATGAACGAATAAGAAAGCGGTGCGCTGCTATTTCCTCCTCCGTCAACGGCTCCGATCTTGTAAAAATCTTTTCCGTTTCCGCTGCGGCTGATCGTAAAAAAATCGTTGCTGATTTCAACGCCTGTAGTCCAGTTAAGTTGAACCTTCTTGTCTTGTTGCTCAGCTGTAAAGGTCAATAAAGTTACAGGCAAAGCTGTTGTACATGTATATTGACTAGGCGGGGAGAGAGCAATTAATCCTGAAGCTCCTTTCGTTGCACCGTTCGGTGGGAATTCTGTTAACGTGGGCGAGCTGGTAGTGCCGTTGCTTCCTCCATTTACATTTCTTGTCAGATTGTTTGCGTTGGTAGTAAGAATATACCCGCCGCCACCTCCGCCACCGCCGCCTTCTGATTCATTCAATCCGCCGGAACCAATAGTTTGCGATCCACCGTCGCCGCCTTTGGCATTGATGGTTATATTGCTGATGGTTCCGGAGTTGGTGTATATAACAACCGTTCCTCCTCCTCCGCCGCCGCCTAATCCATCACCATCTGTTGAACTGCCTACTGAGACAGCGGGAGTATTTCCGTTTGCGTTGATGGTACCTGTTCCCGATAAATTTCCACCG
>JADMIO010607337.1_pt1 | contig 11485 bp, 10 predicted proteins | sample 8958161 | NCBI WGS metagenome assembly JADMIO01 (sample SAMN16585339, study PRJNA669376) | soil metagenome | isolation source: Crop rotation soil | place: USA: Cullars Rotation, Alabama | collected 2011
GCCTCCGGCCATGTAGCCCGCCGCTGATGCGAGCGACGACAGGACCGCCGCCTCGCGGACGGCCAGCGCGCGTTTCTGCCCTCGCGCCACCGCGATGCCGACGACCGCCGCGGTCGACATCACGGGAAGCGTCCATCCCGTCTTGAGAGAGACGTACACGTTCGACACCGCGGCGACCGCACCGATCGCGACGCCGACCGCGAGCGCGCGTCCCGAGAAGCCGGGCCGATCAGCGTCCGTCATCGCGATGCGAGGTCGAGGTTCAAGATCTCGATGCGCCCGCGCCGGCAGCGAAGCGCGCCGCGCCGCTCCAGCTCGGAGAGGATGCGGCTGACGCTCTCGCGACGCGCGCCGACTTGCTGCGCGAGCTCTTCGTGTTTGATGACCACGTCGACGCGGCCCGCGCCGAGCGCGCGCAGTCGATGCGTGACCCGCTTCTCGAGCGAGCCGTGATGTAAGAGCTCGACGTCGTCGCTGATCCGACCGAGCAGCGCGCCCATGTAGTCGAGCGCGCGGAACGCGATCTCGGGATGCTTCGGCACGAGCTGCCGGAGCGGCTCGCCGGGAATGAGCAGCACGCGCGTCGCCTGACCGGCCACGACGTCGACCGTGCACGGCGTGAGGCCCATTGCGTTCGAGACTCCGATGATCTCGTTCTGCTTCACCGCCCGGAACATCACGTTGCCCTCGACGCGGCGCACGACGTCGAGCTGGCCGTCCCATACGAAGGCGAGCTCGTACGCGTGAGCTCCCTGTCTCCAGAGGACCTGCGACTTTCGTAGCGACCGAAAATTCGCGTGCTTCGCGATCGCGAGGAGCGTCTCGTCCTTCAGGCCGTGGAAGAGCGCGGTCTCGGCGAGGCGCCGGGCAAATTCGCGGGGACCATGACGTTCACCCATTCGGATGCGTCGAGGTTACCCGTCGTTGTGTGATCTAGATCACGGAACGTCGGGTGGGTCGATGTCATGAACCTCCCATGAAGAGCTTCCAATCCGCCGCCGCCATCCTCTTTGCCGTTTCTTCGTTTGCCACGCTCGCCGGCTGCGCCGCAGAGACGGCGCCGACCTCCGAGCCCGTCGGCGAGAGCGCGGACGCGATCGCTGCATCGAAGGTGAAGCTGCCGTCCGGCGATCCGTGCCGGGACGTGCTCGGACCGCTATCCCTCGGCCTGGCCGACGGCGCGCGCGGTCTCGCATACACGAGCGGCATCACGGTCTCTCTGACGTCGGCGGCCGATACGCGCTTCTACACAGTGAGCATCGCGGGCGAGGGCTCGCCTTACGTCTACGAGGTCGAGCTCGACAACGACAGCGCATCGATGTGCCTGCTGCTCTCCGCGACCACGTCGCAGACCGCGACGCTCGAGAACGATCGACGCTCGAAGGCCACGAACGCCGAGCTTCGCGTCACAGCGCCCATCTCCGTCTCGCCGCGCGGCGACGACTGCGCGTCCACGGTGAAGCTCCTCGCGCAAGGTGCGGCCGTGAGCGCGGTCGGCGAGAAATTCATCCAGAAGATCGACGTCACGCTCGAGAGCGAGACGGAGGATCGCGACTACGGCGTGCATGTCGACGGCAAGTCGTTCAAGGCCAACGGCCAGACGTTCCCGAACGACTACGACTTCGCGCTGAACATGAGCAACGACTCCGCGTCCAAGTGCTTCGTGCAGAGCGTGACGCGGAAGTAGCGCGACTTTCGCTGGCGGAAGCGCATTTGACGCGCGATCATCCAGGGCGGTGCCTTCGCCGAGGAAAATCTCCGTTTTGCTCTTCGGGCTCGCGTGTCACGCGTGCTCGACCTTCGGCGAGCAGACGGCCGCTCCGGATGGCGGCGTCAGCGGCGGTAACCCGAGCGTGACGGGCGAGAGCTGTCGTGCGCTCCTGAAGAGCGATCCGACACTGCAATCGAAGAACGGCGCCTACGAGATCACGCCGGCCGGCGGGACCGCGCGCCGCGTCTATTGCGACATGACCATCGACAAGGGCGGATGGACCCTCGTGGGACGCTCCGGGAAGCTGGCGCCGAAGGGTCTGCCGTTCGGGTGGACGAGCGCGACAGGCAGCATCGACGAAACCGACGCGCCGTACTCGCTCGATGTCGCGGGCGCCGGGCTCACGTTCACTCAGGTGCTCGTCGCAAGCGCGGACCTGAAGTACGCGTACGAGTTTGGCGTCTTGTCGACGTTCCTCGACCATCGCAAGGACGTCATCGAGAACGGCAAGATCGTCGTCATCGCCGGCGGCTGCCCCAATCCCCCGACGTTCTTGAAGTGGACCGGCGTGACGTCACAGAAGGACGCGTTCTTCCTTCGCGACATCGACGGTACCGATCAGATCCGCGGCCTCCTGGCCGAAGGATTCGATATGGCCGACAACAAGGACTGCGACCACGGCGGCATGCTGGACGCCCAGCAAGGCGTCATCATGGTGCGCTGAGAAACTCGAGGATCGCGCGCGCGGCTTCCTCCGGACGATCGGCAGTGAAATCGTGACGCGCGCCGGGTAAGAGCTTCAGCGAGGCGTTCGGGATCGCGGCAGCGAGGAGACGACTGTTTTCCGGCACGATGATGGCGTCGTCGTCGCCGGTCAGGATCAACGTGCGGTGCTTGATCTGCGCGAGCCGATCGAAGGTGTCGTGGCGCATGGCTGCCATCGCTTGACCGAGGAACCCACGCAGCCGCGCCGGCTCGGCACGCGCCAGTGCGTTCCACTCTTCGACGATCTCCGGATGCGCCTGCATCGTCGCGTCGCTCACCAGCATGCGAAAGAGCCGCGTGGGCCGGCCGAGCGCGGCCGCGAGCATGCCCAGCTGCGCGCGCGCGTCCGTTCGATGCGCGCGCGATCCGCCCGGCGTCGTGCACCCGAGGATCAGACGCTCGATGCGCTCGCCGTACGCGAGCGCCAGCTGCTGCGCGATCATGCCGCCCAATGACATGCCGAAGACATGCGCACGCTCCACCGACGCCGCATCCATCACCGCGAGCACGTCGTCCGCGAGCTGCCGCGTCGTGTAAGCGCCCCACGTCGCGTCGCTCTTGCCGACGCCGCGATTGTCCACGAGCAGCAGGCGAAACCGAGGCTCGAGGAGCGGCACGACGGAACGCCAGTAGCTCCGAGAGCGCCCGAGCCCTCGGATGAGCACGAGCACCGGCAGCGACGGATCGCCGGACAGCTCGTAATGGAGTCGACAGTCGGTGCGGTTGGCGTACGGCATGGCTCGCCCGATTACTTTCCGTGGAGGGCGTGAGCGCGCGCGGCCACGGCATCGCGCAGACCGCCGAGCGCGAACGCGATCGCCATCGCTTCGACCTCGGAGCGCTTCAACTTCTTCAGGCGCCACGCCGCCACGAACGCCTCGACCGCGGCGACCGACGCTCGCGCGAGCGCTCCTGCAACGCTCGCGGGCAAGCCGAGCTCGCGCTCGATCTCGTCGGACCAGAAGCGAAACCGCCGGGCCAGCGCCTCCTGCGCGCTGGGCTGCGACCAACGGCCGGTGAGATTGTTCTGCAGCGTGGCCATCAGTCCGCCGCGCTCGGCGGCGAAGTCGAGATAGATCTTCATCGCTGCGCGGACGCGCTCTTCGAATCCCCCCGAGACATCCTTCACCTCGGTGATCCGGCGATCGAGCTCGTTGACCTCGCGCTCGTAGAGCGCGAACGCGAGCTCCTCGGCGTTCGCGAAATGGACGTACGCGAGCCCGCGGCTGACCCCTGCCCGCTCCTTCACCGACTCCATGTTGAGGGCGTCGAAGCCCTTCTCCAGGAGGATCTCGGCCGCGACGTCGAGCAGGTGCTCGCGGCGCTTCTCCGCGGGCAAGCGGCGCCCTGTTTTCGCGAGGATCTGAGACATTTCGGGGATCCTAATTGACAGTAACGTCATGTGCAACTACAGACTACTGACACTGACGTCGTGTCCAATAAGGAGTCAGGCCCATGGTGAAGCATTACGAAGTGGTCGTCGTCGGCGCAGGGTTCTCCGGCATCGGCGCCGGCATCGCCCTCGAGAAGGCCGGCTTCCAGGACTACGTCATCCTCGAGTCCGCCGGCGATCTCGGCGGCACCTGGCGTGACAACACCTATCCGGGCATCGCGGTCGACATCCCTTCCTTCACTTACTCGTTCTCGTTCATCCAGAACCCGAAGTGGTCGCGCGTCTTCGCGCCGGGCCGCGAGCTCATGGCCTATGCGGAGCACTGCGCCGATCAGTTCGGTCTGCGCCCGCACATGCAGTTCAACACGCGCGTGCTGAAGGCGGTGTTCGACGAGGAGCGCGAGGTCTGGCGCCTCGACACGACGCAAGGCGCGATCGTGGCTCGCTACCTCATCTCCGCGGTCGGCGGGCTCACGCAGCCAAAGCTACCGAACATCCCCGGGCTCGCGGAGTTCGCCGGCAAGACCATGCACACCGCACGGTGGGACCACGACTACGACCTCACGGACAAGCGCGTGGCGGTCATTGGCACCGGCGCGAGCGCAGTGCAGGTCGTGCCCTCGATCGCGCCGAAGGTGCGGCAGCTCTCGGTCTTCCAGCGCACGCCGATCTGGATCCTTCCCAAGCCCGATCGCGAGATCCCGTCGTGGCTGAAGTCCGTGTTCGGAGCAGTGCCCCTCGCGCAGCGATCGGTTCGGGCGTTCACCAGCCTGCTGTTCGAGGCGCTGCTGGTGTTCGGCGTCATCTACCACCGGCAGACACCATGGCTCGTTCGGCGCATCGAGGCGACGTGTCGGAAGCACCTCGCGCGTCAGGTGCCCGATGCGGCGCTGCGCGCGAAGCTCACGCCGAGCTACGGGTTCGGCTGCAAGAGGCCGAGCTTCTCCGATCTCTACTATCCGGCCCTCTGCCGCGAGAACGTCTCGCTGGTGACGGACGAGATCGCCGAGGTCACGCGTTCGGGAGTGCGCACGCGCGACGGCGTGCTGCACGAGATCGACGCTCTGATCCTGGCCACGGGCTTCAAGGTCTTCGAGAAGGGCAACACGCCGCCGTTCGAGATCGTCGGAAGGCGCGGCGTCGAGCTCGGCGCGTTCTGGCACGAGAATCGGTACCAAGCCTACGAAGGCGCGACGGTGCCCGGCTTCCCGAACATGTTCCTGATCCTCGGCCCGTACAGCACGACGGGCTCGTCGTGGTTCTCGATGGTCGAGGCGCAGTCGACACACGCGGTGCGCTGTCTGACGGAGGCGCGCAGAAGGCGCGCGCTCACCATCGAGATCAAGCAAGAGCCGCACGATGCGTTCTTCCAGGACATCCTGCGCCGCCAGAAGAGCTCGCTCCTCTTCAACAACAACTGCGCCACGGCGAACAGCTACTACTTCGACCACCACGGAGACGCGCCGTTCATGCGTCCGTCGTCAGGTCTCGAGCTGTGGTGGCGGAGCCGTCACTTCGATCTCGATCACTATCGCTTCGAAGCACCGCCGACACCGCAGCGAAGCCCTCGCGCTTCGATCCGGAAGAGCGCGCTCGGGGCGGCGATGATCGCGAGCGGAATCGTCGCGGCGGCCGCCCTCGCAGGTTGCGAGAGCCGGACCGAAGACGCGAGCCCTCACTGCAAGATCGACGAATGCGCCGGCGAGTGCGTCGACACCTCAACCGACGCGAAGAACTGCGGCGCGTGCGGACATGCCTGCTCGCCGGCAGCGTCCTGTGCGAGCCGCGCGTGTGCCTGTCCGACGAGCTTCATGCCGTCCGCGCCCACGTTCGCATCGGGGCTCATACGCACCAACGTCGCGCAATTCCCCGGCCTCGTGACCGGCGTTGGGCTCATTCCGACCGGCGGCGACAAGAGCCAGGCGGTGCTCGTCGCGTTCAATCCGAAGACCGTACCGGTGGGAAAGGACATCGACCTCGCGACCGCCAAGACCGACGTGGTGCGCATCGGATTCGGCGTGGACGTCGTTGCGCTCACGAGCGTCCGCGGCGGCTACGTGGCGAAGTCCGGAACGCTTCGGCTCACGGATGCATGCGAGCACGGCGTGTCCGGCGTGCTGTCGAACGTCGAGACGACGGAGGTCGACATCTTCGACAACTTCGCTCCGATCGCGGGCGGCTGCGCGCTCGCGATCCCCACGGCCACGTTCACGCTCGGCAGCTGCGCCGATGCCGGAGCGGGCAAATGAGCAAGACCACTCCGGACGTGCCGCTTCGCTCTCCCATTCCGTTTCGCGTCGGCTCGAACGGCGAGTTCGTACCGCGCGACAAGTCCGCGCAGGACGAGCGCGCGGAGCGGCAGTACGAGCGCCTCGCGGACGAGAACGCGCGTCGTCTCGGCATCCCACGCAGGCAGTTCATCGAGGGGACCTGCGGCACGGCGCTCGCGCTGCTCGTGATCAATCAGGTGTACGGGTGCGGCTACTCGGTGGACCCGCAATCGACGGTCGAGCCTGGCGCGTGCGAGCCGCTCCGTGGCGGAGAATTCATCTTCGACGTGCAGACGCATCACGTGAACCCCTCCGGACCGTGGCGTCACGGCGCGTGGGAGTTCGCGTACAACGCCTTCGAGCAAGCGGGCTGCGGCGCTGCCGACAAGATGGTTTGTTACGATCGCGAGCACTACATTCGCGAGCTGTTCATCAACAGCGACACGTCGATGGCGGTCCTCACCGCCGTGCCGGCGCAGGAGCCGACCCAGCCGCTCGGCCGGCAAGAGGTCGCCGAGACGATGCGCATCATCGATGCGCTGAGAGGCTCGCCGCGCCTCCTCACGCACGGTCTGGTCTTGCCGCAGAACGGGCGCGCAGAGCTCGACGGCATGCAAAACATCAAAGAGACGCTCGGCATCGCCGCATGGAAGTCGTACACGCAGTTCGGCGGCTGGCGTTTCACGGACGACATGGGGCTCGCGTTCGTCGAGAGAGCGCTCGCTCTGAACACGGACATCATCTGCACGCACAAGGGCCTCAGCCTGTTCGGCCTCGACCCGAAGTTCGCGAGCGCCGAGGACATCGGCCCGGCGGCGCGGATGTATCCGAAGATGCGGTTCGTCGTTTACCACTCCGGCTACGACACACAGATCCACGAAGGCCCGTACGACGCAGCGGCGCCGAAGGGCGTCGACACGCTCATCAAGACGATGGCGGACAACGGTCTCGGACCGACCTCCAACGTCTATGCGGAGCTCGGCAGCACGTGGCGAGCGCTGATGACCTCGCCGCTCGAGGCACAACACGTCATCGGCAAGCTGCTGAAGTGCTTCGGCGAGGATCGGATCCTCTGGGGCACCGATTCGATCTGGTACGGCTCACCGCAAGATCAGATCGACGCGTTTCGTGCGTTCACGATCTCGCCGGAGCTCCAGGAGAAGCACGGCTACCCTGCCCTCACGCCCGCCATCAAGGCGAAGATCTTCGGCCTGAACGCAGCGGCGCTGTATCGGATCGATCCTGCCGCGACGCGCTGTGCGATCCGCAGCGACGCCATCACGGCGCGCAAGGAGGAGCGCGATCGACCTGCGCCGCGCTTCCGCCAGTACGGCCCCCGCTCACGGCGGGAGTTCTTCGCGTTCCTGCGATCGCGCGACGGGCTGCCCGGCTAGTTGACGTGCACGGTGAACTTGCAGCTGTTGTTCGTCTCGTTGCTCTCGTCGACCGCGTTCGCCGTGTCCACCGTCACCGTGATCTCGTGAGTGTTGGGGAACGGGCTCGAGCCGCTCACCTTCAGCCTCGGGGTCATCACTTCCTGACCGGCGGCGAGCGCAGGAAACGGAATGTTCGGCTTGCTCGACGGGAACGTCTGACCGCCGATCGTCGTGAGATAGTCGTAGCGCACGACGAACGGGGCTCCGGTCGCGCCGCCGTCGTTCTTGATCTTCAGCGCGTACTCGGCGGAGTGAAATCCGTTCGACTCGACGATCGGCTTCGCACTGCCACCGTTCGTGACAGGCGAGCTCCCGGCGCCCCACGCCACGAGCTCGCATCGCAAATCAGGTTTGCCGGTCGGAGGAGGTGCGGAGCTCGTCGAAGTCGGCGTCGGTGTCGGCGTCGCGGTCGGAGTCGCGCTCGGTGTCGCCGTCGGCGAAGCCGTCGGCCGTCGCAGTACGGTCGGTGCCGTCGACGGCGGCGCGGCGCTGGCATCGACGCCCGCGCCCCCGACACCGGCGGCAACGATGAAGAGCGCAACGAGGGGAGCCTGCTTGCGGATCGCCATGGGCATCGTCGTAGCACGGCGGCGTGAGGACGCAGCTCGTCGCCGTGCAAAATTCACGGCACCCTATCTACCGCGCGCTGGGCGCGTAGGAGGATGAAGCCGAACGGGAGCAGCAGCGCGTTCACGGCCGCCGTCACGAGGTAAGGCATCGCGAGCGAGCTCGTGAAGAGCACGCTGCCGACGAGCGGTCCCAACGCACCGCCGATGTCGGTCGCGACCTGGAGCGCGCCGACGCCGAGGCCGCGTCGCTCGGGCGGCACGATGCGCCCGACGAGCGCGAGGAGCGACGGACCGAGCGCGCCCACCGCGATGCCGAGGACGAAGAGCCCCGCCGCCACCGTGACGACGCGCTCCGAGAACGCGAGCATCACCAGCGCCGGAACGGTGAGCGCGAGGCCGGCGACCGCGATCGGCGCGTGTGCGTTGCGTCGATCGCCGAGGCGCCCGAACCACGGCATCGAGGCCGCCTCCGACATGCAGAGCCAGCCCATGAGCACGCTCGCCGTCGCGCGCTCGGGCAGGCCGACCGCGGAGAGATGAAGCGAGTGCACCATCAGTGTGGTCATGCTGAGGACCATCCCCGATCCGGCGAAGGCGCTCGCGAAGCCCAGAGCGCCGACCGCTGCGAGTCTCACGTCGACGAACCCGCGCAGTGCCGCGCGCAGCGAGTTGCGTGGCGCGCGCGGCCCTCGCAGATCCGGAACGCTCACGAACGCCTGTATCGATGCGCCGAGGAGCGCTACCGCGGCGATCTCGAACGTCCGCCCGTCACCGAAGAAGTCGGCGAGCAGACCTCCGCCCACGAGGCCGATCGGCACGCCGACCTGCGCCGTCGCGCGAACCGCGCCACTGACGCGTCCTCCGTGCTCCGCTCCGCCGCCATGGAGCGCGAGCGCCTGCGCCGCGACGAAGACGCACGACGAGCCGAGCCCGTGCACGATGCGCCCGGCGAGGAAGTACACGCCGGGATGCGTGGTCTCTACACCCAACACGAAGAGGCCCATCACGATCACCTGCATGAGCAGGCCGGCGATGAGCAGGCGACGCCCGCCGAAGCGATCGGTCGCGATGCCTACGCCCGTGCTGACGAGAACGCGCGTGATCCGATTCGCCGCGAGCACGAGCCCGATGAATGCGAGCGGAAGCCCGACACGCAGCCCGACGCTGGGGAGGATGGGGAACGCGATCCCTCCCGCGACTCCCGCGAGCATCACGCCCGGCGCGAGCGAGAGGATGAGCCGTCGCGGCGCTCCGTCGCGTGGCGTCACAGGGTCGCGTCGAAGAGGGCGAGCATCGTCTGCCAGTGCCGTTCGGAGGCCGCCGCGTCGTACACGGGCGTATCGCGAAAGACCCAGCCATGCTTGGCCGGATAGGTCTCGATCTGGTGCTCGACGCCGGCCTTCGTCAGCGCGTCCTCCAAGCGGGCCTTCATCTCGTCGGGGAACGATGCATCTTCGATCGCGCCTGCGATGTAGACGCGCGACCTGATCTTCGACGCGAGCAAGTGTGGACTGTCGGGCGCGTCGGTCGCGAGCCTGCCGCCATGATAGGAGGCCGTGGCGACGATCCGATCCGGATACGTTCCCGCCGCGGTGAGCGACATCAAGCCGCCCATGCAGTAGCCGGTGGTGCCGATGCCTCCAGGCTTCACGTCGGGCTGGGCGGCGAGGTAGTCGAGGAACGCGCGCGTGTCGGACATGATGTTGGCCGGCGTTGCGACGGCGATGAACTTCTCCCTCACGAGCTTCAGCTTCTCGGGATCGCTGAAGACCGCATGCGGATCCATCGGCTCGTACGGGCCGGCCCGATAGAACAGATCGGGGAGCAGCACGAAGTAGCCGTGCGTCGAGAGCCGCTCGCCGAGCTCGAGCAGCGCGGGGCGAATGGCGAGCCCGTCCATGAAGACGAGGACGGCAGGCCAAGGCCCTGGCGCTGCGGTGTCGCCGCTCGGGCGGTAGACGTAGCTCGGGCAACGGCCGTCCTTGGTCTCGATCTCGATCTTGGTCACGGGCCATCCAATACCAGGATGGCGGCGGAGCGCCATCTGGTCAGGCGCGCCTCCGAGGAGCGCGAGCGGCTCTGCGGTGGGGTCGCATTCGCGGCGATAGGCAGCGATCGCCGCCCCTGGCGGCGGTGGACCGGTGCTTGCTCGAGGGAGAAGCATGCGCACTACATTCTTTGCCCTCATCGCCGCCGTCGTTGTCGGCTGCAGCGCTTCTGACGACGGTGACGGTGCCGAGAGCGGCGTCGACGCCTACACGCAGTGCGTTCCCTTCCGCGCAGGCATGTCGATTCGCGCGACGACGCAGCTCTGTGCGGGCACATTCCCGGTGGCCCTCACGGCCGCGGCGGGTGACGCGGCGATCTCGATCGACGCCGACGATGTGACCCTCACCTGCAGCGACACCGTGCTGGCCGGCAACGGAGCGTCGATTGGGATTCGGATCGACGGACACCGCCGCGTGAAGGTGCACGGGTGCACGGCGAAGGGCTTCCGTTACGGGCTCGTGGCGAAGAATGCGAGCGACCTGACGCTCGAGGCGCTCCATCTCGACGACAACTTCACCGATCCCAGGCAAGGCTGGGTGCAAGACGGCGTGCAGGGCGGCGGCGTGCGGCTCGAGAACGTGACGGACGTGAAGGTCTTCGACTCGAGCTTCGCGAGGAACTGGAACGGGATCGAGCTGAGGCACGTCGCGCGCGCGACGGTGGCGCGCAACAAGTCGGATCACTGCTCGAACTGGGGGGCCGCGCTGATCGACGCGCATGACAGCGAGCTCTCGAAGAACGATTTCTCGTGGGGCATCCGTGGGCCCACGCCGCCGTCCGCCGGTCCGCCCGATGCCTCGTGGAATCGCTCGAACTGGTACGGCGTCGACACGAAGGACTCGGCGGGCATCGTGGTCGACGACGCCTCGTCGAAGAATCGCATCATCGGCAACGACGTCCGCTACGGCGGCGACGGCATCTTCGTGCGCGCCATCATCGGGCGCTGTCCGACCGAGACGTGGGTCGAAGGCAACGACGTTTCCTACAGCCCCCACTTCGCGATGGAGACGTGGTGCGACGGCGACACGTACGTGAACAACGTGTCGCGAGGCAGCGACAACGGATTCTGGCTCGGCGGCGGCTCGAACATCGTGGTGCGAGGCAACCACGTCGAGGGCAGCAAGGTCTTCGCGATGTCGATCATGGAGAACCAAGGGCGGCACATCGTGGTCGAGGACAACGACATGCACGACAACTCCGCCGGGATCATGATCACGGGCCGCAATCTGTGGCCGTCACAGGGCGTGCAGGACTCGGGGTGGAAGAACATGGCGAACTCGAGCCAGATCGTC
>JADMIO010817245.1_pt1 | contig 11483 bp, 7 predicted proteins | sample 8958161 | NCBI WGS metagenome assembly JADMIO01 (sample SAMN16585339, study PRJNA669376) | soil metagenome | isolation source: Crop rotation soil | place: USA: Cullars Rotation, Alabama | collected 2011
GACATCATCACGCACGCGCAGATCGAGTCGGCGCCGTCGACGGAGACGAATCAGATCATTCAGAAGGTCGCGCCCTCATTCAACTTCCCGCGTCCGACGCTCTCCGACGGCACGGACAGTGTCCGCCCGGCGACCTTGCGCGGGCTCGGTCCCGATCAGGTGCTGGTAATGGTGAACGGCAAACGCCGGCACGTTGCCGCGCTGGTGAACGTCAACGGTACAGTCGGTCGCGGTTCGGCCGGTGTCGATCTGAATGCCATTCCCGCCTCGGCCATCGACAGCGTGGAGATTCTTCGAGACGGCGCGGCCGCCCAGTACGGATCGGACGCCATCGCCGGCGTGCTCAATCTGGTGTTGAAATCCGATGCTCAGCCTCTGAAGCTGGAAGTGAAGGGCGGCGCGACCACTCACAGCGATGGTCAGATGTTGGACTCGAACCTCAGCGGCGGGTGGAACGTCGGCCGCGGCGCGGTATTCGCCACCGTCGAGTACCGCGACCGGTACCAGACCAATCGGGCGCTCGACGATCCGCGCGATCAGATCGTCGGCGGCGACGCCGGCCACAATGCCGTGTCCCAGCCGAACACGCATTGGGGTGACGCCTACGAGCGCGACCTAATGTCGCTGGTGAACCTGAATCTCCCCATCAGTCAGGACGGCAAGCAGGTCCTGTATGCGTTCGGCACGTACGATCTGCGGCACGGATCGGCGGGAGGGAACTATCGCCGCGCGCTCGACGCCACGGATTGGCCGCAGATTTATCCTCTCGGCTTCCTTCCGCTGATCGAGCCGCGCATCAAGGATCAGGCTCTGACCGGAGGGGCGCGGGGAGAGGTGGGCTCCTGGTTCTACGACGCCAGCGCAGGCTACGGCAGCAACAAGATGGACTTCTACGTCCGAAACTCGCTGAATGTGTCCCTGGGTCCGACGTTGCCGCCGAACCAGACGTCGTTCTATGCCGGCGCGCTGGGCGATCGTCAACTCACCACCAACGTCGACTTTTCGAGAGGCTTCCACATCGGACTGGCCGGTCCCATCAACGTGGCCGCGGGCGTGGAATATCGCCGCGAGGGCTACGAGGTCATTGCCGGCGAGCCGGCGTCCTACATCGACGGCGGCCATCTCAACCAGACCGGCGGCAAAGCTGCGCCGGGCTCGCAGGTGTTCCCCGGTTTCCGTCCCTCCAACGAGGTCGACGCTTCGCGAAACAGCAAGGCGGTGTACATCGACACGGAAGGGGACGTGCTGTCGAAGTTGCGGGTGGGGATCGCCGCGCGCCATGAGAACTTCAGCGATTTCGGCGGCACCACGAACGAGAAGTTGACGCTCCGCTACACGCCCGCCAAGCCGCTGATTTTGCGCGGAGCGGTGAGCACGGGGTTCCGCGCTCCGTCGCTCGGCCAGTCGTGGTTCTCGGCGACGAGCACCAACTTCGTCCGCAGCACCGTCACGGGCAATGTCGAGCCGTTCGACGTGATCACCGCGCCGGTGAGCAGTCCGGTCGCGGTGGCGTTGGGCGCGAAGCCCTTGCGTCCGGAGACCTCCCACAATACCAGCGGCGGCGTGGTGTGGCAGCCGCTGTCGAGCCTGGAGATGACGGCCGACTACTTCCACATCGACATCAAGCATCGCATCGTATTGACCGGCAACTTCACGCAGGCCCAAGTACAACCGATTCTCCAGCCGTTCGGTGCGACCGGCGCGCGTTTCTTCACGAACGCCATCGACACCCGCACGAATGGCTACGATCTGGTCGTCAACCATCAGCATCCCCTGCTGAGCGGCCGCATCGATCTCTCGGCGGCGTACAGCAACAACAAGACGCGGATCACGGCCATCGCCCCCACCCCAGCGCAGTTGACCGGCCTCGGAGGCACGTTGTTCGATCGCGGCGAACAGCGGCGTATCGAATGCGGTCAGCCGCGCGACAACACCCGTCTCATGGAGAGCTACAACCAGGGTGCCGTGAACATCACGGCCAGAGAGAGCCGTTACGGGAGCTTCTGCAGCGCGACGATCAATCCCATCGATGATCAGACCTATTCTGCGAAATGGCTCACCGATCTCGAGCTGTCCTACCGCTGGAACCGATATGTGTTGGCGCTCGGAGCAGAGAATCTGTTCGATACATTTCCCGACAGGAACCTCAGGGCGGGCACTCCTTCCGGCTCCGCGCAGGTGGGAAGCGCCGGCGTGTTTCTCTATCCGATCAACTCACCATTCGGGATGAACGGACGATTCGTGTATACCCGGGTGAGTTATAGCTTCTGATCGATCGCCGTGCGGTACGCGGCGAGCGTCGCGGCGGCCGTTCGCTGCCACGTGAACTGCGCCGCGCGGGCGAGCGACATTTCCGACAGCAACTTGCGCCGGTCGCGGTTCACGACGAGGTCCAGCAATGCGGCGCAGAGCGCGTCGAGGTCGTCGGCCGGCACCATGATGCCCGCGTCCCCCACCACCTCGGGTAGTGAACTGCTGTCCGCGGTGACGACCGGCGTGCCGCATTGCATCGCTTCCAGCGGGGGGAGTCCGAATCCCTCGTACCGCGATGGGTACAGAAAGGCCACCGCGCCGCTGTAGAGCGGTGCGAGATCCGCGTTCTCGATGAACCCCGCATGAACGATGCGCCCGCGCAGGTCGTCCGCCTCCGCGAGCGCGGGCGACGCGCCGATCACGAATTTCAGATCGCCGAGCCGCTGCTGACGCACCAGGCGCGCGAACGCGCGGACCGCCTGATGCATGTTCTTGCGAGCGTCGATACCGCCCAGACTGAAGATGTATGGAACATCGCCGATTCCGTAGCGCGCGCGCACGCGGCCAAGCGCCTCCGGATCGTGGCAAGGATGAAACAGACGCCGGTCGGCCGCGAGCGGAACGACGAACACCTGCCGCGGCTCGACCGCGCCCGAGGAGATGAGATCCGCCCGCGACGCTTCGGAGCTCGTGATCACCCAGTCTCGCGGGCCGACGCTCTTCAGGATCGCTTCGCCGAGGGCGTTGCTCCTGGCGTCGTACAGCTCCGGGAAACGGCGGTGCCGCAAATCGTAGATGGTGAGGAAGCGTTGCGGCGAACGACCCGGCAGCCGTGGCGGGAGCGGAAGGCTCGTCGAATGGAAGACGTCCGCGCCTCCCGGAAGATCGCTTACCACCCTGTGAATGCCGCGATCGATCAGCCGTCCTCCGAACCCCACGATGCGTGGAAGCGGCCCGCGCGGAAGAAGGGCACGCGTCCTCCGATAGGCCGCGGTCATGGCGCGGCCGAAGAATGATCTTGCTGCCCGTTGCGGCGGACCAACCAACGGATAGCGCTCCAGCGCAGGGTGCGTGCGGAGATACTCCAGCACCCCACCATAGGCCGCGCTCGAATGATTGGCGCAGAACGCGAGCTTGCACTCGCCGGAGGCCGCCAGCGCTTCAAGCAGATGCTCGTCAGCGCGAAATGCGCCGCCGCGCGCCTCGCGATGATGGACACCGAGGCCAAGCGTCGAAACGTCGAGGAGCACCTTCATCGAAGTCGGACGATGATTTATTCTGTCGCATCCACCATGTGCAAGACCATCAAGCAGCGCGTGAAGTTCAAGGCAGATCCCGCGACCGTCTACGATCTGCTGGCCGATTCCCGAAAGCACAGCGCGGTCACTGGCAAACGAGCGAACATCAGCAGGAAGATTGGCGGAACGTTTTCGATCGGTGAGAGCGATGTCAACGGCATCAACGTCGATCTCGTCCCGGGGCGGCGCATCGTTCAGGCCTGGCGCCATCGCCGCTTCCCCGAGGGCATCTTCTCGATGGCCGCGGTCACGCTGAAACCGACGCCAGACGGCGGGACGGAGCTGGTGCTGGTCCATCGAGGCGTTCCGAAGGATCTGATCCCCGAGACCGAGCAGGCCTGGCGCGATCAGTACTGGCAGAGAATGAAGGACTACCTCGCGCGGCACGCATTTGGAATGGCGTAGCGGCAGGAGTCCAGATGACGGACGTGATCCGCCGCAACAACGTCAAAGTCTTCGGCGAAGGCGAACAGCCGATGCTCTTCGCGCACGGCTTCGGGTGCGACCAGAACATGTGGCGCCTGATCACACCTGCCTTCGCGCCGGATTACCGCGTGGTCCTCTTCGATTACGTCGGCTCCGGCAAGAGCGATCTCTCCGCATACGATCCCGCCCGCTACGGCACGCTCGACGGCTACGCGCAGGACGTGCTCGACATCTGCGAGGCGCTCGACCTGCGCGACGTGCTCTTCGTCGGCCACTCGGTGAGCAGCATGATCGGCGTCCTCGCCGCGAACCGCGCGCCGGAGCGCTTCAGCCGCCTGATCATGGTGGGACCGTCGCCGCGCTACATCAACGAGGTCGGCTACGTCGGCGGATTCGAGCGCGCGGACATCGAAGGGCTGCTCGACCTCATGGAGCGCAATTACCTCGGCTGGGCGAGCTACCTCGCGCCGGTGGTGATGAAAAACGACGGGCGGCCGGAGTTGACGCAGGAGCTCCGGGAGAGCTTCTGCTCGACCGATCCGAAGATCGCGCGCCGCTTCGCCGAGGCGACGTTCTTCTCCGACAATCGCGCCGATCTGGCCAAGGTTCGCGTCCCCTCGCTCATCATGCAGTGCAGCGAAGACGCGATCGCGCCCAGCGAGGTCGGCAACTACCTGCATCGAACCCTGGCCAACAGCACGCTGCGGCTGATGAAGGCGACCGGGCACTGCCCGCACATCAGCCATCCCGAGGAGACGATCGAGGCAATCAGGAATTACGTGGCAGCAGCGTAAAGTCGCGGAGCTGTATGGATTCCTTGTTGAACACCGCCCCGTGCGGTTTCTTCACCTTCGCGGACGACGGGACGATCCTGGAGGTGAACCAGACGCTCGCCGACATGCTCGGCTACACGCGCCTCGAGATCGCGGGCTGGCACGTCGAGAAGCTCCTGCCGCCGGGCGGGCGGATCTTCTACCACACCTATCTCCTGCCGCTGCTCAAGATGGAGCGCGCCGTCGAGGAGATCTACATGGCGCTGCGCACCAAGAGCGGCGAGGAGATCCCCGTGCTGCTCAACGCCGCGCGCAACGAGCGCGACCATCGCGCGATCAACGACTGCGTTTGCCTGCGGATGGCGCGACGCCACGAATACGAAGATCAACTGCTGCAGGCGCGGCGCCTGGCCGAGGAGTCGGCCGCCGCGAAGACAAAGTTTCTGTCGATGATGTCGCACGATCTGCGGACGCCGCTGACCACGATCTACGGCCACGCGCAGCTGCTGGCCGCCGACGCGGCGCTCCTCGCGCGCGATCAGCTGCAGGCGGTCGAGACCATCATGGCGGCCTGCAGACTGCAGATGACGCTGATGACGGACATCCTCGAGTACGCGCGCGCCGAGTCGGGGAAGATCCACGTCCGGATGGAGGCGATCGTGGTCCGCGACGCGGTCGCGCGCGCCGCGGAGCTGATGCAGGTGCAGGCCACCGAGGCGGGACTGCATTTCACGCTGCGGGAGTGCCCGCCCGAAATTGTCGCCACCGCCGATCCCGACCGGCTCCAGCAAATCCTGCTCAATCTGCTGACCAACGCGGTGAAGTTCACGCCACCGGGCGGCGAGGTGGCGGTGTGGTGCGACGGCGACGAGACCTCGGCGCGCATTCACGTGCGCGACACCGGGATCGGCATTCCGCCGGAGCAGTTGCAGCACATCTTCGCGCCGTTCGTTCAGCTCGATCCGGCGGACGCCGCCGCGCGTCGCGGCGTTGGCCTCGGCCTGGCCATCAGCCGCGATCTGGCCCGCGCCATGGGCGGCGATGTCAGCGTGAAGAGCGCCCCCGGAGAGGGCTCCTGTTTCACGATCGAATTGGCCGCGCCGGCAGTGATCACCGCGGACGCCGTCCCGTGAATCCGATCGCCGTGAGGTCGTCGTCGTCGGGCCGAGGCTTCACGTCCGGCCGCGGAGCACGGGCGATGGCGTTGTCCGGCAGGTCTGTTTGCAGCGAGACATCCATGCCGACGAGCGCGTGCACGCCGACGCGCCGCCCCTCGCCGATGGTCGCATTCAGTCCGACCCAAGCTTCGCTCTCGACCACGGAGTGGCCGCCGAGGATGATTTGCGCAGTCAGGCTCGCATTCTTCCCGACGCGCACGTTATGGCCCACGCAGACGTAGTCGCCGAGCTTCGCGTAGTCACCGATGGTCGTCGGCACGATCGTGCCTGCAGCCACCGACGCCAGCGGACCGATGGCCACGTGCGAGCCGATGCTCACGCCGCCGAGGTGGGGCATGCGCGTCTTGTTGTCGTCTTCATCGCGAACGAAGCCGTAGCCGTCGTGGCCGAGGACGCTGTTGGCGTGGATGACGCTCTCCGCGCCGATGGCAACGCGCGGGTGGATCCGCACGCCGGAGCGGATGATCGATCCACGCTCGATTCGCACGTCCGGGCCGATCACGCAGAACGGCTCAACGAGGACGCCGTCGCCGATCTCCACGTCACCTTCGATCACGGCGAGCGGCGAGATGACGGCGCTTGGCGCGATCGCGCGAACGGCGACGAGCGGCGGCTGACGGCGCTCCGAGCGGATGAATTCGAGGACGCGGGAGATCGCGGCGCGCGGATCGGCGGACTCGATGACCACGCAGTCGCCGTCGAGCGTGAAGCCCTGCCGCGCGATGGCGATGCATCCGCGCCGCGCGGCGACCGCGTCGCGAACGGCATCCGGCACGCTCTTGTGGTTGACGAAGACGAGCGAGCGGTCCTCGATCGTGTCGAGTGTGGCCACGCCGTCCACGACTCGGTCGCCCGCTCCCGGCGCTCCGATGGCGCGGCGAATCTCCTGCTCATGAAGTGTCGCCCGCAGCACGTCACACACCCTCGGCGCGCCGCCGCTCGTAGTAGCCGGCGAGAGCGTTGACGAATGCATCATAGCGATCGTTCACGGCCTCGACTTCGCGCGACTCGAACTCGCGGATCATGGCCACATAGTCGTCCTGCGGATGCAGCCACGAATGCGGATGCGCCAGCAGGCAGAGATTGCGGTTCTCCTCGAGCGCGGTCTCGAACGTGAACTGCCGCCACATCATGCCGCTGTCGCTGACGTAGAGCAGGTCGTGCTCGCGGATCACCGCGCCGGCGTCGACGCACGCGGCGTGTCCGGCGGGCAGCGTCACCGGCACAACGCCGGCGTTGACGACATCGTGCTGTGAAAACGACTGGATCGGTGCGCCGATGAGCGTGCTCAGGATCTCCATGCGGAACGCCACCTCCTCGCCGATGTCGTCATGGACGGCGTTGCGGACGGCGACGTGCACGCCGACCTCGTGTCCGAGCTCGTGAATGCGGCGGAGCTGGCGGATCACGCCGGGTTGCAGCGGGTTGTAGAAGTGGCCGTCGACGAGCACGTGAAACGTCGACCTCACTCCGGCCGCGTGCTCGAGCTCCGCCATTTCGAGCGAGTGATGCGGCGCGAAGTCGATGTCGTGACGCAGGGCGATGTAGCGCTCCGGCAGCGCCGAAGGCGTCAGGAAGTCGCGCAACTGCACGAACGAAAAACCGCGGGCCTTCGCCTGGCCGAGGAAGCGGATGTAGAGATCGCGCGACAGACGACTGAGCACGAACCGCGGCGGCGTACGCATCAGACGCTCCACGGCTGCCATGATAGGCAAGCTAATTCACCGAGTACATCCAGCGGGTGATGAGCGATCGCTGCGGCGCGGTGGCCTGTCGCTGCATCGCCTCGACCAGCTGATCGACCGTGGGGCGATGCGCCGGACCGCCCTGGCTGGCGACGAAGTCACGCAGCACCGCATCGAAGCGATCGACGCCGAGGAGGTTACTGATGGCGTGCATGACGATGGCGCCCTTGCCGTAGTAGAGATACTCCTGATTGGTCACGCGCGCGAGCGGAACTTCCGGCAGAGTGTCGCGCACGCGGCCGCGCGCGTAGCGATCGCGCTCCTGCTCGAGCGACTCGTCCACCGCGGAAGGACCGTAGAGTGCCTCGAGCAACCGAAGCTCGGAGTACTTGGCCAGCGATTCCACGATGACGGCCGCGCCGGCGCGCTCCGCCGGCGTGACGTACTGTCCCCACCACTGATGCGCCACTTCGTGCGCGGTGCGGCGCGCCAGCAGATCGAGCCGGCGCGGATCGCGCGCGTCGATCAGAAACGTGCGGCTCTCGCTGAGAAAGACCGTGTCGGGCATGGCCAGTCCACCGAACGGCCAGTACGCCGCCGCTTCGACAATCTTCAGATCGCGATGGGGATAGGGACCGTAGCTGCGCTCGAAAAGCGCGATCGATTTCTCTGCGGCGCGGAGAATGCGGTCCACGTTCGCGCCGTGTGCCGGGTGGTACGCGATGGTGATCTTCACCGCGCCGGCCATGGCGGTGGTGACCGCGTAGCGCGCCGACGCGAAGATGAAGCTGTCGTGGATGGGACGATCGGAACGGTAGTGAAGATAGCGGCGCGCTCCGCGCGCGCTGTCGCTCAGTAAGCGCCCCGAAGTGACGGCCAACTGGTCGGCATCGGTCGATACCGTCGCATCGAAGTCGATCCACCCGGCGTCGAGCGCGACGTCGGTCTCGCTCGTCTCTGGCCGCGCCGGCAGTCCCTGCTTTTTCCGCTCGCTCGCGTCGTCGATCTCGTACTCGTGGCGATAGCCGATCCGCGGAAACGTGCGCTGCCCGATGACGAACGAGCCGTTTCCGGTGATCGACTCGTCAGGCGGATCGGCGCGCAGCCCGCTCTCGTCGTAGCGCACGTCGAAGGTCATGGTCGTCTTGCCGCCGGGGGGCAGCGGCTCATCGAAGCGATAGGTGTATGTGCCGAAGCGCGTGTCGGCTTTCGACAGCGTCGCGCCTTCGACCGCGAGTCGTACCACGTCGGCCTCTCGCGGCAAGGTGACGAGCATCGTGGCGATGGCGCGGCCGGAGTCGTTGGCCAGTTGGTCGCGGCCGCTGATCCGATACCGGCGCGCCTTTGGGAAAAGCGCAACGTCGGCAGCGACCGCGGTGATGTGCGGCGCGGCGGCTGTCGAAGCGCCGGAGTACGTTTTCTCGTATGCCGCTCTCCACCGCGCCGCGGCGCGCGGCGACATGTAGACGTGTCGAACATTCGTCTCATAGAAAATCCACGCGGCACCGGCCAGTACGAGCGCACAACCGGCGAGGACGACGCGCGTCGAGGTCCGGCTGCGATCCGCTTTTGTCGATCGCCACCGCGTCGTCGCCCACCACAGCGCCACGGCGGCCAACGTGGCCCACAGCGCGGCAAAGGCGTGAAACGGAGCGGCGTAGTCGCCGAAGCCGTTCATCTCGGAGTAGCGCACGCCCGGCGGTCCGAATGGGCGCAGCAGCGGATGGAGCCCGAACGCGTCGCCCGCCTGCGCGATGACAGCCAGTGCGAGCGTGGCCAGCATCCCGGCGTACTTTTGCGGCACGACGCTCTGAATGAAGACCGCGGCCGCCGCGAGCAGCACGAGCGGCAGGCCGGCGAACCAGGCGAAGCCGAGGAGCACGGACGGCTGGGGATGCACGTAGCCGCGCACGACCTGGACCGCGATCGCCGCCGCGAAGCCGCTGGCCATGAGCACGAGCGTCAACAAAGCGAGCACGATCCACTTGGCGACGACGAACACACCGCTCGATGCCGCCGTCGCGCCCAGGATCTCGGCGATGCCCGTGGCGCGCTCGCGCCAGACGATCTCCGCGCTGTAATAAACGATGATGACCGCGCCGACGAGCCCGAGCGGCTGCTGCAGCGCCGACAGCAGAAATCCCATCGACGGGTAGAGCGCGGAGCCGTATTCGCCGCCGGTGACCTCCGCGATCAACAGCGCGAACGCGAGCACGAACCACAGCAGCGCGAGAAGGACGAACGGAATGCTGCCGAGGAACGAGCGAAGCTCGAGCCGGAGCCGCGCAAGAGACGCGGCACTGTCGGAAGGAGAGGTCGCTGCACGTGCCGCGCGGAGTGGGGTGGTCACGACCGGAGCGGCGTCGGTGGCGTCACCGCGCGCGAGCGGTTTGGACGGTGAGACTACGCGGAACGAAAACCGCCGGTAGACAGTCAGCCACCCTGCGACGGCGACGGCGAGCCACAGCAGGCGATTGGCGAGGAAGCTTCCTTCCAACGCGATCAGCCGCGTGTTGCGCAACGCGGGCGTCCAGTAGCGGGCCTGTGCGAAGAAGGCCGAGAGTCCGAACGGATCGAGCAGCGCGGCCGCGCCGCTGTCGTGCGCGCCCGGCGTCGCCGCTGCCATGAGCGGCGAGTTCGTGAACGCCGCGGCGACGAAATACAGAACGTAAATGGCCACGGCGCCGACCACGCTGGCCAGCACGCTCCGCGTGAGCGTGGCAATGGCAAAGAGTACGACCGCGATGACCAGCATCGAGGGAAGGACGAGTACGAAAAGTGCCCAGGCGTACGGCACGAGCGATACCGGCCCGACGCGGTCGTGATGCGTGAGCAGCGCTGCCAGCATGCCTGCGACGCACGCGCTGAATGCCGTGAACGCCGCCAGAAACGATCCGGCGAAGCGGCCGAACAGGAACGAGAACTTTTCGACCGCGGTGGTGAACACGATCTCTTCGAATCCGTAGTCGCGATCGCGCACCACGGCGTTCGCGCAGAACACGGCCACCACGAAGACGCTGGCCAGCGACGCCATCCCGATCGACTGCGCGATGCTGTAGGGCGAGTTGACGTTGAGGTTTGCCGGACCGAAGCCGGTCGCGGTCAGGACGAAACCGAATCCGGCGAACAGGAGCGCTGCCGCGGCAAACGAGATCTGTCGCGTGTGGTAACGCCACTCGAAACGAACGATCTCACCGAGCATCGCGATCCCGGGCGAGAACGGAGAAGTAGACATCCTCGAGAGTGGGATCGACCGGCTCGAAGCCACCGGCCGGCTGCGCGTCGGCAACGACGTGCACGCGCGTCTCGCCGCCGAAGAGGTGCGTGGAGATCACGTCGTGTGCGGCTCGAACCTCGTCCACGCGCTCCTTCTCGATCGTCTTGCGCCACACCCGTCCGGCCAGGCCGGCAATCAATTCCGCGGGCCGTCCTTCGATGACGATCTCTCCGCGAGCGAGGATGGCCATGCGCGGACAGAGCTCGCTCACGTCGTCGACGATGTGCGTGGAGAGGATGACCACGACGTTCTCGCCAATCTCGCTCAGCAGGTTGTGAAATCGATTGCGCTCCTCGGGATCGAGACCTGCCGTCGGCTCATCGACGATCACCAGCCGCGGATCGCCGAGGAGCGCCTGCGCGATGCCGAAGCGCTGGCGCATGCCGCCGGAGAACGTGGCAACGGCGCGCTTGCGCACGTCCCACAAATTCGTCAGCCGCAGCAGCTCGTCGACCTGCGCCGCGCGCGCCTTGCGGTCGGTCAGTCCCTTCAGCACGCCGATGTGGTCGAGCAGATCGACCGCAGGGATGCGCGGATAGACGCCGAACTGCTGCGGGAGATAGCCGAGCTTCGAGCGAAGGGCGCGCGGAAAG
>JADMIO011260432.1_pt1 | contig 11483 bp, 9 predicted proteins | sample 8958161 | NCBI WGS metagenome assembly JADMIO01 (sample SAMN16585339, study PRJNA669376) | soil metagenome | isolation source: Crop rotation soil | place: USA: Cullars Rotation, Alabama | collected 2011
GGCGACGGGCGCGGCCGTCGGCGCGGCCGTCGGCGCGGCCACCGCGTCCAGGCGCAGCGGGCGGAGCGCGGCCTCGAGCCTCGCGACCGCCGGGTCGGCCGGCGCGCGCGGGTCCCAGAGGTAGGCGTCCGCGGCCGTCATCTCGTCAGGCGTCACGTCGCCGGGGGTCGTCTCGTCAGGCATCGCGCCCTCCCAGCCGCTCGCGGAGCATCCGGATCCCGCGGTGCAGGTACACCCGCACCGTGCCGTGCGTGAGCCCCAGCCGCTCGGCGATCTCCTCCCCGCCCAGGCCCTCGACCAGCCGGAGGATGAGCGGCTCGCGGTAGGTCTCCGGCAGCGCGCGGAGCGCCGCGAGCGCCTCGGCCCCCTCGGGCCCGAGCGCGGGCGGCGCGGCCGGCGCCGGGATCGCGTCGGTGAGCTCGACCGTCGGCCGCCGGCCGCGCGCGTGCATCCGCGCCCGGTTCCGCGCGACCGTCGCCACCCAGGCGCCGAACGCGCCCGGGTCCCTCAAGCCCCGCACCTCCTCCATCACCGTCACGAACACGTCCTGCATGAGATCCGGCACCTCGTCAGGCTCGGCGTGCGCCAGCAGGATGCCGTGCACGAAGCCCCGATACCGCTCGTAGAGGACGCCGAGCGCGCTCCGGTCCCCCGCCTGCGCGGCGCGGACGAGCTCCTGCGCCTCCGCCGGCGCGCCGGGGGAGATGCGAACCGGGGGGTCACCGCGAACCACCAGAAGTCCGGCCGAGTCGTGAGGGGTGCGCCGATGCCTCCATCCGTGTCATCCGTGTCATCTGTGGATCGCCCCACCCGCGGCGCACCGAACCCTCACTCCGCCCGGAGCGCCAGCATGGGATCGGTGGACGCGGCCCGCCGGGCGGGAAGATATGTGGCCAGCAACGCGACCGACGCCAGCGCGACGGCCGCGGCCGCCACGATCCACGGCTCGGCGCGCTCCACCCCGAACGGCAGCGACACGATCACCTGCGCCAGCGCGGCCGAGGCGGCGAGCCCGATCGCGAGCCCGACGAGCGTGGCCCGCAGGTGCGTGCGCAGCACGAACCCCACGAGCGCCGCGGGCGACGAGCCGAGCGCGAGGCGCACGCCGAGCTCGCGCGTGCGCTGCGCGACGGCGTAGGCGGTCGTGCCGTAGACGCCGAGCGAGGCCAGCGCGAGCGCCAGCGCGGCGAAGGCGCCGAGCGCGAGCGCGAAGAAGCGCGTGGGACCGAGCCAGTCGGCGACCTGCTGCTCCATCGTCATCACGCGGGTGAGCGGCTGGTCGGGGTCGGTCTCGCGCACCGCGCGCTCGACGGCGGGGGCCAGCGCGAGCGGGTCGCCGGCCGTGCGCACGACGAGCTGCAGGCGCCGCGGCGGCTCCTGCGCGGCGGGGCGGTAGACGTGCGCTTCGGTCTCGAGGTCCGCGAGGTTGCGCCGCACGTTGCCGACGACGCCGACCACGGTGAGCCAGGGCGTGGTACCGGTGGAGTCGCGCACGCGGAGCCGCCTGCCGACCGCGGCCTGGCCCGGCCAGAGGCGGCGCGCGAGCTCCTCGTTGACGATCGCGACCTCCGGCGCGCCGGGCCGGTCCCCGGCCTGGAAGTCGCGCCCCGCGCGGAGCGGGATGCGCATCGCGCGGAACCAGGCCGGCGTCACCTGGTACTCGGGGACGCTCGCCGGCGGCGCGGCGCCTGACGACGCCGAGCCCTCCACGTCGTAGTCGCGGCTCGACTGGAACGCGAAGGCGGACGCCGCCCGCACGCCGGGGAGGCGCTCGAGCCGCGCCATGAGCGCGTCGGCGAGCAGGCGGCGCTGCGCCGGGTCGCGGTAGCGCGCCTCCAGCGGGTCCACGACGGCGGTGAGCAGGCCGCGGTAGTCGTAGCCCGGGTCCGCGCGGCGGATGCGCGCGAGCCCCCCCACCAGGAACCCCGCGCCTGAAAGGAGCGCGAGCGCCAGCGCCGTCTCGGCCGCCATCAGTCCCGTCGTCAGGCGGCGGACGCGGCGGCCGCCCACCGCGCCGCGGCCGGCGCCGGAGAGCGCGTCGCGCGCGTCGGCGCGGGAGAGGCGGAGCGCGGGGAGGATCCCGAACGCGAGCCCCGTGGCCAGCGTCGCGCCGACGGCGAACGCCAGCACCCGCCAGTCGAGCTCCAGCACGAGCCAGAACGGGAACCGCTCGGCCGCCAGCGCCGCGCGCACGAGCCGCGTGCCGGCGAGCGAGAGCAGCACGCCGGCCGCGCCCCCCGCCGCGGCCAGCAGCAGGCTCTCGGCCAGCACCTGCCTGACGAGCCTCGGGCGCGAGGCGCCGAGCGCGGCGCGGACGGCGAGCTCGCCGCGGCGCGCGACCCCGCGCGCGAGGAGGAAGCTCGCGAGGTTCCCGCAGGCGATGAGCAGCACCGCGCCCACCGCGGCCATGAGCACGAGGAAGAGCGGCACCGCGTCCTCCCCGCGCGTCGCGGCCAGCGGGACGGCGCGCACCGCCCACCCCCGGTTCGTCTCCGGATGCCGCTCGGCCAGCCCGCGGCCGAGCGCGGCCGCCTCGGCCGCCGCGCGCTCCGGCGTCGCGCCCTCGGCGAGCCGCGCCCAGGTCTCCCACCCGCGCTCGGCGCGCGAGCGGGGCGGGGCGGCGACGGAGCCTAACGGCACCCAGAGCGACGCGACCTCGGGGAACCGGAAGCCCGGCGGCATGATCCCGACGACGGTGCGCGCGATGCCGTTCACCCGGATCGTCCGGCCGAGGATGCCGCGGTCGGCGCCGAAGCGCGCGTCCCAGAGCGCGTGGGAGAGGAGCGCCACGGGCGCGGCGCCCGGCGCGTCGTCCGCGGGCACGAGGCCGCGGCCCGCCGCCGGCCGCACGCCGAGGAGGTCGAAGGTCCCCGCGCTCACCGCGGCGCCCGTGAGGCGCGCCGGCGGCTGGCCGGCGTCGCCGCCCAGGTTGAGCTCCACCTCGCCGAACGACGCCACCGCGCGGAACGCGCCGACCCCCGCGCGCAGGTCCTCGGCCTCGAGCAGCGAGGGATGGATGCGATCCGCCCCGCGCTCGGGATTCGTCAGGCGCACGACGACGATGCGCTCCGGCCGCTCGTAGGGCAGCGGCCGAAACCGCACCGCCGCGAGCACGCCGAAGATCGTCGTGTTCGCGCCGATGCCGAGCGCGATCGACACCACCGCGACCACCGCGAACCGCGGCCGCCGCCACGCGGTCCGCGCCGCGACCTGGAGATCATCCCACATTGCCGCCCTCTCGAAGGACCGGCTCAACGGATGCGCGGGGGGCCTCGCGTGTTAACAGGCGATCGGGATCCAGAGCGAACGGCTGTCATCGGGATGCATCAGGATGAGGGGATTGCATCAGGATCGTCCGGCGCGCCGTCGCGAGAACGGCGCACCCACCACAGCAAGGTCTTTGCTGGTGTGCCGTATCGAGAGCTCGGCCCTACACGGAGCGATCCCGATGCAATCCCCTCATCCCGATGCATCCCCAGTGAAGCCGTCCGCCCTGGATGCCCGGTCCCGCTACGACTCCCGGATCACCGTCATCGGATCCACCCGCGCCGCCCGCCGCGCCGGGACGAGGCTCGCGGCGGCGACGACCGCGAGCAGCAGCGCCGAGAGCGAGATGAACGTCGCCGGGTCGTGGACGGCGATGCCGAAGACGAGCCCCTGGAGCGCGCGCGCGAGCCCGAGCGCGGCGGCGAGGCCGAGCGCGGTGCCCGCGAGGCCGTAGCGGAGCGCGCGCGACATCACGAGCCCCACCACCGCCGGCGCGCGGGCGCCGAGCGCGATGCGGATGCCGATCTCGCGCGCGCGCTGGCCGACGGCGAACGCGATCACCCCGTACACGCCGATGGCGCCGAGGGCGACGCCGACCGCCGCGAAGGCGAGGAGCAGCATCGCCACGAGGCGCGACCGCGCGATCGACGCCGCGACGACCGCCTCGAGCGTGCGCACGTTCGCGAAGGGCACGTCCGGGTCCACCGCGCGCACCGCCTCGCGCACGAGCCCCGCCACCGCGAGCGGGTCTCCCGCCGCATCCTCGACGCGGATGGTGAGCGTCATCGCGCCCGCGAGCTGCTGCCCGATTGGCCGGTAGAGCTCGGGCTCCGGCGCCTGCTCGAGCGCCAGGTGGCGCACGTCGCCCACGACGCCGACGATGGTGACCGGCCCGCGGCGCGTCGCGTTGCCGGCGGTGAAGCGCTTGCCGACCGCGCTCTCGTCAGGCCAGAAGCGGCGCGCGAAGCGCTCGCTCACGATGGCCACCGGGGCCGACGCCGTGTCGTCGCGCGCGTCGAACGCCCGCCCCTCGCGGAGCGGGATGCCCATGGCGCGAAAGTAGTCGCCGCCGATGAGGCGCCAGGCCGCGCGCGGCGCCGACTCGCCCCGCGCCAGCGGCCGCCCCTCGACCTCGATGTCCGCGTTCCAGCTGTAGCCCGTGAGCGGGAGGTGGTGGATCGCGCCGGCCGCGCTCACCCCCGGCACGCGCGACACGCGCTCGAGGACCTCGGCGTAGTAGCGCCGGCGCCCGGCCTCGCCCGCGGTGCGCTGGGTGGCCGGCTGGAGCTGCACGGTGAGCAGCCCCCCGATGCGGAAGCCGGGGTCCACCCGCGCGAGGTTGTGCAGCGTGCGGACCATGAGCCCCGCGCCCAACGTCAGCACGAGCGCGAGCGCCACCTCGGCCACCACGAGCGCGTCGCGCACCCGCTGGCCGGCGCCGCTCCCGCCGCCGCCGTCGCCGCTCCGCGCGCGCAGGGCGCCCTGCGGGTCGGTGCGCGCGGCGAGGAGCGCGGGCGCGAGCCCGAAGAGGAGCCCGGTCAGCACCACGATCGCCGCCGTGACGCCCACGACGGCCGGGTCGAGCGCGACGCCGTCCAGGCGCGGGGTGTCCGCCGCGCCCCCTGCCGCCGACAGCACCAGGCTCTCGGCCACGAGCCCGCGCGCGACGGCGGCCGGGCTCGCGCCCAGCGCGACGCGCACCGCGATCTCCCGCCGGCGCTCCGTCGCGCGCACGAGCAGGAGGTTCCCGACGTTCGCGGCCGCGATGAGCACGATGAAGCCCACGGCGCCGAGGAGCACCAGGAGCGGCGCGCGCACGCCGCCCACGAGCGAGTCGGCGAGCGGGGCGACGTCCGCGCCCTGGCCGTAGTCCGCCGCGTAGCCTAACGCCTCGCGCATCGGCCGCACGAGCGTGCGCAGCTCGGCCGCCGCGCTCGCGGGGGTGGCGCCGGGCGCGAGCCGCGCGACCGCCAGGGCGACCCCGCCCGTGTAGAAAGGGGACGCGGGGTCGACGACGAGCGGCATCCAGACGTCCACGCCGGGGTGCTCGAACTCGAAGCCCGCGGGCATGACGCCGACGATCGTGCCGGACTGCCCGTCGAGGCGCACCGCGCGGCCGACGACGTCGCGGTCGCCGCCGAAGCGCGCGCGCCAGAGCGCATGGCTGATGAGCGCGACCCGGTCGTTCCCGGGGCGTGACTCGTCAGGCACGAACGCGCGCCCGAGCACGGGCCGGACGCCGAGCAGGTCGAAGAAGCCGGTGGAGGTTCGGGCGCCGAGGAGCTGCCGGGGCTCGCAGTCGCTCGAGGCGCCGCACCCGCCGGCGAGCGCGACCGACCAGCCCGGGCTGAACGCCTCCACGCGCCGCATCGCTCGCCCGTGCTCCTGCAGGTAGAGCAGCTCGGCGCTGGAGAAGAAGTGCTCGGGCCACACCGCCGCCAGCCGCTCCGGCTCGGCGTACGGCAGCGGGGCGAGCAGGATGCCGCGCACGGCGCTGAACACCGCCGCGTTCGCGCCGATGCCCAATGCGAGCGTGAGCACGGCGACCGCGGTGAACGTGGGCCGCCGGCCGAGCGCGCGCGCGGCGTAGCGGACGTCCTGCACGAACGCGTCGAGCATGGGGCCTCCCGATGGAGTGCCCCGTGAGACAGCGGGCGAGCGGGGAGCGTTGCGTCCGGTTCCGGCCCGGCGCGGACATCACGAGCGAAAGGCCTTGATCGGGATACATCAGGATGAGGGGATTGCATCTGGATCGCTCCGTGTAGGGTCGGCTCTCGATACGGCGCACCCCCAAAAGCCTTGCTTTGGGGGGTGCGACATTCTCGCGACGGCGCGCCGAGCGATCCTGATGGAATCCTCTCATCCTGATGCATCCAGGATGAGCCGTTCGCTCCTAGTGCCACTCCCGCACGAGCCTCACCCCTTCTCCCGCCGCCCCCGCCCGCGCCCCAGCGGCTTGAACGCCCGCCAGATCTCCACGTAGGGGAACACGAGCTCCTCCCGGAACCGCCCGAACATCCCCATCCCGTCGTAGCGCCGCCGGAACTCGGCGCCGGTCATCGAGAGCCACATGCGCACGTGGCGGCCGAAGGACTGGGGCGAGCTGTAGTCCATGTGATTCGCGACCGCGGCCACGGAGAGGCCGGGGTTCTCGAGCAGGCGCGCGGCGGAGACCAGGCGCGCGAAGGCGAGGTAGCGCTTGGGCGCGGGGAGCTTCGCGCGGAAGAAGCGCGACATGAGCGTGGAGGGCGTCACGCCCATGAGGCGCGCGAGCTGGCGCACGGTCGAGACGCGGGGCCCGCAGGTGAAGAGCGCCTCGAAGAAGCGCCAGCCGTCGGGGGGGATGCCGGCCAGGTCGAGGGTGAGCTGGGCGAGGGCGGCGCGCTGGACGTCGGAGGCCTGCGAGGCCGCGATCACGCTCCGGAGCTCAGCCCAGCCCTCGGGGCGGCGCACGTCCACCAGCGTCCGCACGCCGCTCACGCCCAGGGAGAGGACCGCCTGCGGCGTGCTCGGGGCGACGTGCGTGAGGAGCGCGACCGCCGGCACGCGCGGGAACTCCCGCACCACGCTCGCCATCTTCGCCGAGTCGCGCAGGTCGCAGCGCGCCACCGAGAGCACGACCGCCGAGGCGCGCCGCTCGCGCAGGTCGCGGATCACGTCGTCGAGCGATTCCCGGTGCACCGTCTCGTAGAGGCCCTCGCCCGCGGCGTCCACGCGCAGCCGCTCGTCGCGGGTGAGCATGGTGGAGACGGGCGCGAGCGGCGAGCGGGCCCGGCGCAGCGGGTGCGTCGGCTGGGACGGGTGGGACGGCTCGCTGGGACGTGGCGGCTGCGACGGCTGCGGCGGCTGCGGCGACGGCGTGGCGGACATGGGCGGCTCCCGGGGAGGTGGGGCGGCCAGTCTACCGGGCCAGGTCAGTCCTATGTCAATCGGCCCGCCGGCGCGATGACGAGCACGTCAGCCGGTCGCGGCCGTGCGCCGCGCTACTTCCGCGCGGTCTCCCTGACGCGCGGCGCGGGCGAGAGCGGGCCGTGCCGGAGCATGCCTTCCCATCCGCACGCGATGCACCAGCTCGAGCGCAGCCACGGCATGAGTCGGTTCCACCCCGGCGACTGCACGCGCAGCGTGGCCGCGTCGCAGTTCGGACACTTGTCGCCCTCGGGCAGCAGCCAGTAGAACACCACCGTCGCGGCGATGATGCGGAGGACGAAGAACCCGACGAAGACCGCGGCGAAGATGAGGGCGTCCGACATGGGGGACCTCGGGGGACGACGCGTATCGCGTATCGCTGATCGCGTATCGCGAGCCGGACTCCCGGCGCGGGGTCCTTTCGCGATATGCGATTCGCGATTCGCGATCCGCTCAGATGCGCTGCTCGACGGCGCTCCAGGGCTCGACGTACGCGACGCCGTCCTCGACGCGCTCGATCACGACCTCGGCGCCGGCTTCCACCGGCTGGCCGTCGATGCTGATGGCCTGGGATGCGTACCGCGTGCCATCGATCTCGTAGGCGATCTCGCCGGGGCGCGACGAGTCGCCGATCGCGCGGGCGACGCGCGCGGGGTGGCCCTGGAGGACGTAGCGCGGGTCTTCCGGATCGCGCCGCGCGGAGGGGATGGCCCACTTCGCGATGAGCGCGATCGCGCCGAACACCGCGGCCGCGCCGACGCCCATCGCGATCAAGACCCGCGCGGCGAGGCCGAGCGTGGTGTAGCGGGTGAGGAGGTAGCCGGCCGCGCCGAACACGGTGCAGAACGCGGCCCACAGCGGGAGGTTCCAGCGCGCCCGGGGCGCGGGGGGCGCCGAGCCCTGGCGCGTGGGCACGCGTCCCCGCGCGCTCGTGACCGGCTCGCCGGGCACCGGCACCACGCGCGTGGCCCGGCGCTCGACACCGAACAGCATCGCCGCCACGGCGAGGATGAGGCCGAGGAGGAAGATTCCCTGGAAGAGGTAGTGCATGGAGATGAAAGACGCGTATCGCGAATCGCGTATCGCAAGCCCCGCCGCGCGATACGCGATATGCGATACGCGAGTGGCGCTCACGTCCCCAGGTGCTTCCTGAAGAACGCCACGGTCATCGGCCAGGCCTGCTGCGTAGCGGCAAGATTGGCACCGTTCTGCCCGTCCTGCTGGCGCAGGAATCCGTGCGCGGCGCCGGCGAGCACGTGCGGCTCGTAGCTCTTCCCCATCGCCTTCATCGCCGAGTCGGTCGCGGGCACCGTCGCGGTGATGCGCGCGTCGGCCTCGCCGTAGAACCCGATCACCGGCGCGCGGATCGCCGCCATCTGCGCGGGCGCCGGCGGGCCGCCGTAGTACACCACCGAGGCGCCGAGCGTCGGCGAGTGGACCGCGTGCGCGAACGACGTCGAGCCTCCCCAGCAGTAGCCCACGATCCCGTACTTCGGGAGCGCGGCCGGGAGCGCCATGCCGTACTTCGCGACCACGTCGATCTGCCGGTGCACGAACGCCGTGTCGAGCGTGCGGATCGCCGCGCGCGCCGAGTCGGCGTTGGGGTCGAGCGGCGAGCCGGGGATGTTCTTCATCGTCATGAGGTCGGGCGCGATGGCGATGAAGCCGTCGGCCGCGAGCTGGTCGGCCACGCCGCGGATCCAGGGCGAGAGCCCGAAGATCTCGTGGATGACGATGACCACGGGCGCCTTGGTCTTCCGCTCCGGGTACACGACGAACGCGCGCACGCTGTCGCTCGCGGTGTTCGCGCCCGGCCCCTGCGGCACGGGGAGCGTCACCCACTCCGCGTGCCGGGTCGACGCGGCGAGTCGCGCCTGGACGTCGTTGGCCCCCGGCGGGAGCGTGGGCTTCTGCCCGCCGACCGCGGCCGCGGCCGACATCGAGGCGGTGGTCCCGGCGGCGGCGCTCGCGCTCCCCATGTCGTGTCCGGCGTGCTCGTCGGGCGGCATGCGCTGCGCGGTGCACGCGGCGAGAGCGAGGGCGGCGAGGGCGTACCGATAGCGTGTGTGCATGCGATGTTCTCCAGGGCTTCGGGGGAGGCGAAGCGGTGAGCGGTGGGCGGAAGGCGGAAGGCGATGCGATGCCACCGCCTTCCGCCTTCCGCCCACCTCCTTCCTCATCGGACCACGACGTCGAACCGCACCGGGTTCGGCACGTCGAAGCTGTAGTGCCACCACTCCTTCGGGTAGTTGGCGAATCCTTCGGCCTCCATTACGCGGCGGAGGCGCTGACGGTTGGCGGCGACCTCGCCCGACGCGTTGGCCGTGTGCGCTCGCTCGCTGAACTCGTCGAACGGCGCGCCCATCTCGATCGCTCGCCCCGTCGCGCGCTCCACGAGCGTCAGGTCGATCGCGAGCCCCAGGTTGTGCCGGCTCCGGCTCGCGATGTACTCGTCGCGGATGAGATCCTCGCGGTGGACGCGCGTGGTCCAGTCCACCATCGCGAGCGTCGCGCGCACGGGACGATACGCGTCGAACACCCGGAGGCCCAGCCCCTCCGCGGCGAGCCGCTTCTGCACCCGTGCGAGCGCGCCGGCCGCCTCACGCCTGAGGAGGGCGCGGTTCGCCTCGTAGCCCGGCAGCACTTGGCCCGTGAAGTTGCTCGCCGTCGCGTAGCGCATGTCGGCCACGATGGTCGAGTCGAGCGCACGCACATCCACCAGCAGCGACTCGGCGGCCGCGGCCGAGCCGATGGGAAGGTCGCCCGTGTTGGCCGGCGGCGCCTTGACCGCGCCGGCGCACCCGAGCAGCACGAGCCCGAGGACTCGCGCGCCGGTCCATCTCGAGAGAGGCGTCGGTGAGATTCGGATTCGGTGCTCGCGGTCGGGGTCACAAATAATAGGGGTCGGACGCATGAGGCGGATGAGCGGATGCTGCGGATCAAACCCCACCCCGTAAGGCTGGCTCTCCGGCGGGCGGCGCTCGCCCTCGCACCCCCAAGGACTTTTTTTTGGGGGTGCGCCGGGTCGAGCGTCGCCCGTGTGTAGGGCGTCCGAGTTCGGGGTCAGACCCCAATTACCGAGTTCGGGGTCAGACCCCAATCAGGACGTCCTATATGGCAATCGGGGTCTGACCCCGATCTCAATGGCAATTGGAGTCTGACCCCGATCTCGGCACGTGTGAACGGCACGGATGGATCCGCCGTTTCCGCTCCATCCGCCTCATGCGTACGACCCCTATTTGTTGGGAGCCAGAACGGCGAGCGCCAGAACGCGAGGCCCCGCTCACCCTTCCAGGTAACTCCCGAGAAACCCCGCCGCCCGGCGCTCCGCGTAGTACTCGGCCCGCCAGGGCACCGGCCCCTGCACGAAGCCCACGTGCCCGCCCTCGGGGACGAATTCCACCGTGAGCGCCGGGTTCCGCGCGGCGATCGGCCGCACCTCCTCCAGCACCGCGGACGGGAGGAACGGGTCGTCCACCGCGCTCAGGAGCAGGGTGGGGATGCGGATGCGCTCGAGGAAGTGGATGGAGCTCGAGCGCGAGTAGTAGTCGTGCGCGTCGCGGAAGCCGTGCACCGGCGCGGTGAACACGTCATCGAAGTCGTAGATCGTGTCCGCGCGCGCGAGCGCTCCGGCGTCCACGAGGTCGGGGTAGCGCTCGAGCTTCGCGCGCGCCTTGCGCTTGAGGGACTCGAGGAAGTGCTTCTCGTACACGCGCGAGAAGCCCTGCGAGAGATAGCGGCAGCCGCGCTCGAGGTCGAACGGCACCGAGACCGCGGCCGCCGCGCGCACCCGCTCCGGGAGCGACTCGCCCTCCTCGCCGAGGAACTTGAGGAGCACGTTGCCGCCGAGCGAGACGCCGGTGAGCCCGAAGGACACGTCGGGGAACTCGCCGAGGAGCCGCTGGAGGATGAAAGCGAGGTCGGTGGTCTCCCCCGAGTGATAGGAGCGCCGGGCGCGGTTCATCTCCCCGCCGCAGCTCCGGAAGATGAGCAGGTCCGCCCCCCAGCCGCGCTGGTGCGCCTCGGCCAGGATGCCGCGCGCGTAGGGCGACTGCTCCGTTCCCTCGAGCCCGTGCAGCAGCAGGAGGCGCGGCCGGCCGGCCGGCGCGTCCACGCGCACGAGCCGCACCTCGTCGCCGTCCGGCATCTCCACGCGGATCACCCGCCTGGGCGGCTCCGGCCGCCGGCGAAAGAACTTGGCCCAGAGCGTCTGCAGGTGCCGGTTGCGGAGCCACCAGGCGGGAGTGAAAGACGGGGCGGCCATGGCCGAATAACATAGGGAAGGGGGAGGGGGGAGGGGGGAGGGG
>JADMIO011837315.1_pt1 | contig 11481 bp, 16 predicted proteins | sample 8958161 | NCBI WGS metagenome assembly JADMIO01 (sample SAMN16585339, study PRJNA669376) | soil metagenome | isolation source: Crop rotation soil | place: USA: Cullars Rotation, Alabama | collected 2011
CTTTCCCCAATCAACACGCTGGCCAGCTGCTGCTCGCCGCGCGCCCGATTCCGCGGATCCGCCAATCGCACCAGCACCCCGTACGCCCAGTTCTCGTTGTTGAGCGTTTGCGGCGGCTCGGCGAGCGGTTTCCACACGTCGACGCGCTCTGCAAACGGAATCACCGGGTGCAGTTGCGTTTTCGTCGGCACCAGCGCCGATTCCGAGGCAACGCCGATGATCTGATACCGATCGCCGTTGATCGCGATCGTCTTGCCGATGACGCTGTCGTCGCCGAAATAGCGCGCGCGCCACATCGAATAGCTGATGATGACCACGCGATCCTTGCCGGGGATGCCTTCGTCGGGCGCGAAGTCGCGGCCGCGCGCGAGCGGCACGCCAAGAAATGAGAAGAAATTCGTGGCGACGCGCGCCGCGCCGAAGCGTTGCGGTTCGCCGTCGCCCACGACGCTGGCTTCCCACGGCGTCAGCGCCGTCATCGACGAAAACACCGTGTCCGCGCGTTGCCACGCATCGAACAACTGCACCGTCGCGGGCAGACTTGGAATCTGCTGGCGCCGCTCCGGAATCACGACTTCAGCGCTGTAGATCTCGTCCGGATGCGAGTACGGCAGCGGCTTTAACAGCACCGCATAGGCGACGCTGAGGATCGCGGTATTGGCGCCAATACCAAGCGCCATGGTGATGATGACGACGGCGGCGAATGCGGGGGCGCGTTTGATTTGCCGGATTGCGTGGTGCGCGTCGCGCACGAGGATGTCGAGCCACTGCCAGCCGTTCATTTCATGGAGGTCTTCACGCACGCGCGTGATGTTGCCGAGTTGACGATGGGCCGCAGCACGCGCATCGGCTTCGTTCATCCCTTGCGCGACATACCGCTCGGTCAACAGGTCGAGATGGACACGCAATTCCTCGGCGGCGTCCTTGTCCCGACGACGGCGAGAGAACAGGAAGCGCATCACTTCTCCCCGGCGCGCAGCCGATGGATGATGCCGGCCAGCCGGTCCCACTTGTCGGCCTCGACGCCGAGTTGCTTGCGGCCGGCGCGCGTAATCGCATAAAAGCGCGCGCGTCGATTGTTTTCAGAAGTGCCCCAGCTCGCCGAGATCCATCCGTTCTGCAGCAGCCGCATCAACGAGGTGTAGACGGTGCCCTCGTTGAGTTTCAGCATCGACTCGCTGACTTGCTCGATCCGCCGCGCAATGCCATACCCGTGCATCGCCCCCATCGTCTCGAGCGTCTGCAGCACCATCAGGTCGAGCGTGCCTTGCAGTACGTCGGTCTTCGCGGCGGCTCCTTTGGACATTGCATAGGACGATATGCTCTCTCCTTTGCGATGTCAATAGGGGCCACCGATTGGACACAGACTAATCAGCGGCGCGATCAGCGGGGATCAGATCTCGATCTGTGCCAGCACTGGAAAGTGATCCGACGCGATATCCGCCGGCGGCGTGCGCACCACTTCACAGCTCTTGACGCGATCGCAGTCTGACTGCGGCACAAAGACGTAGTCGAGACGCAACATCGGATCGTGGGTTGGCAGCGTCATACCCGGATCGTTCGGATGCAGTTTGCGGAATGAGTCGCAGTAGCCGGATTTGACGACGGTCTCGATCGTGCGCCAGCGGACCGTGCCGCCGCTGAGCCACATCAGTGGGCGGAGCCGCATCGGCAGCTGGCCGACATGAAACCCCTCACCGGATGCGACGGTGTTGAAGTCACCGGCGAGCACGTGAAAGCCAGTGCGGTGGCGCTCGATGCTCTTGAGCAGCGCGCGCAATTCGAACACGCGGCGCTGCTCCGTCCACGCCGCAAGAATCGCGCTGAGATGCACGCCGTAGACGCGCAGCTTCTCACCGTACGGCACGATCTCGACAAACGCGTGCCGCGATACGCGGGGCCGAATCCATTGGCACTGCGCGACCTTCTCGCGGCTGATGAATCCGAGCGACTGCCGCTGAAATGTCCGAGCGTCGGCCATGTCGGTGAGCGTGGCGATCTTGGCCACCGTTGCCGGATCCGTCGCCTCCTGCAGCAGCACCAGGTCGGGCGCACACGTATTGATCACCTTCGCGATCACATCCGCACGGCCGCTGCCGCCGCGAAGGATGTTGTACGTGAGCAGCCGAAAGATCATGTCGGGATCGTTACCGGACTCATCGACAACCCCTCCGGCTTGGTGAACATCGTCAGGTAGGGTTGATCGAGCAGGTCGCCCCGGAACCTGATGACGACGTTGCGCGACGCTTGCAGGTTCACGGGACGATGCACCATGTCGACCAATTTTTTGCGCAGCGGCACGAGCGGCGGCGCAATGTCCGGATCTTCATCGCTGAGCGGACGGGAGTGGACGCCGGGAACGAAGAACCCGGTCGGAATGAAGAAATTGATTGGCCCATCGCCGACCATGGTCACGTCGAGATCGCTCGTGCCCGGCCCGTCGGAATCAAACGGCGCCTGATCGCGCCAGCGGAATCCGGTCACCGCGCTGCCGCGCAGCACGACGGTCGTACCGGGCGGGACGAATTCCTCGAGGACGCGGCAGAATTCTTCATACCGCTCCACGCTGCCGTCAAACGCGAGCCGAATAACGTTGTCTCGTTTCTCTTTTTCGCTCAATCCACCCTGCACATCGGCTCCGGCGGGCGGCGTCAGGTCATCCATACCCTGCAGTACCCACAAACCGTGCCGACTCGCCGAACTTTGTGATTTAAAGTTGGTTCGGGTATCATCGATGCCGTGAGTGCTCCGGAGCCGTTATCCGGGCGGGCGGCGGACAACCTTCGCTATATCCGCCAGGCCATGGAACGGAGCTCGACGTTCACCTCGATTCCTGGCGTTGGCGGCGTGCTGATGGGCCTGGTGGCGCTGGTGGCCGCGGCGAGCGCGGCGCGGCAGCCCTCACCGGATCGCTGGCTGCTGACGTGGCTGGCCGCTGCGGCACTGGCGGCAATCGCCGGCTTCATCACGATGGCGATCAAGGCGCGGCGCGCGGGCGCCACGCTGACCGGCGCGAATGCGCGGCGATTCGCGCTCGGCATGGTCGCGCCGTTTGTCGCCGGGGCGGCGATCACTTACCAGTTGTGGGCGGCGCGCAGCTTCACGGTGATGGCCCCGGCCTGGCTGCTGCTCTACGGCGCAGGCGTGCTGACCGGCGGGATCTTCAGCGTGCCCGTCGTGCGATTGATCGGCGTTTGTTTCATGGCGCTCGGGCTGCTGGCGATCGCGACGCCGCCCGAGTGGGGCAATGTCTGGCTCGCGATCGGCTTTGGCGGGTTGCACGTCGCGTTCGGCACTTATATCGCAAGGAACCACGGTGGCTAGAAATACCGCACGAAAGTTCAACACAAAAGTTCAGCCCGACACCGCCCCGCGCACGGTCGCGGCGCCGCTGACCAGGCATGCCGGCTCGATCGCGTCGGAGCTCGATCGCCTGCTCCACGATCGCATGCGCCTCGGCATCGTCAGCGCGCTCGCCGCCGGCGACGATCTCTCGTTCACCGACTTGAAGGCCGCGCTCAACGCGACCGATGGCAACCTGAGTGTTCACGCGCGCAAGCTGGAGGAAGCCGGCTACGTCACGTGTACGAAGACCTTCTCAGGGCGCACGCCGCGCACCGACTACAAGCTGACGGCATCCGGCCGGCGCGCATTCGAGAAGTATCTCGACCACATGGATGCGCTGATCCGGGCCGCGCGGAAGAGCTAGCACGGGGTTGACTAATTGCGGCGTCGGCAGGAATATTTGCCGCGCGACCGGTGTTCTTAACTTCCTGGGAGGGTTTATGCGATTTGTCGTAGCTATCGCCGTTGGCGCGTTCGCGCTCGCGGTCGGCGTTTCTGCTCAGACGAGGGGCGGGGGCGAACACACCATGACCGGCTGCCTGGCCAAGGGCACCGCCGCAAACACGTTCATCGTCAACAACACGGCCGAAAAGGGGCCGAAGACGATTGGCATCGTCGAGTCGAAGGACAACCTGGCGCCGCACGTCGGGCACAAGATGGACTTCACCGGCACCGCCGTGCCGAACGCGGAAGCGGAGGCCATGAAGCCCGCGCCGCCGAAGGCCGATCACTACATGAAGATCACGGCGACGAAGATGGTCTCGACGACCTGCCCCTAACTGAAACTGGGAGTTTCCAGTTTCCAGTTACCAGTTGCCAGTTACCAAGGGCCGGAGCAATCCGGCCCTTGGTTTTTCAGTGCGCGCGCGGCATTAACGTCGCGTAGACGTTCACGCCGGGAATGACGCGCCTTCCGTAAGTCGCGGCGAGCGTCGCCGGCACGATTCCGATCGAACCGGCAGCACCCACACCGACAATCACTTTCGATGACCGCGCGATGAATCGCGTGTAGCCGCCTTGTGCTTTCTTGACGTCATAGAGACCATCGCCCTCGATACCAAGATCGTGGGCGCTTTTCGCGACCGATTCGAAGCGGAGATAGATCGCGTCGCGCTCGCCTCGGGCAATCGTGGTTTCGGCGAGCATCGCATTGGTGCCTTCGGCATCGACTTCTGAATTACGTCCCCAGGCAATGGTGCTGGACCAGCGGGTGTCAGCGCGCCACGATCGGTGGTACATCACAGATGCTGTCGTGCGCCGCACATCGATCGGCGCGCCGTGATGATCACGCTCAGCGTCGTTCAATCGTCCCGTGGAAATTTGCACCGCCCAGTTCGATGCGGGCAGCCACCACGCTCGCGTCGACCATGAATCGAGTGCCGCCAGATCGATGCCGACGCGGTCTTCATCCGGCTCGCGGCCGTTGAACGCCGACGCTTCGATCTTCCAGCGCGCGCCCATTACGCCGGCGGTCGCGACACCGTACGTGATGTGGGGAAAGTCCATCCAGTGATGCGTGATTGGCGCCAGCGGATTCTGCGCGCCCGACGGCCGATGCATGAACGCGACCGGACCGAGCGCCGGTTCGCCGGCCGGTCCGCCGTATAACTGCAGCCGCAGACCGCGCGACAGCGGACGATCGTATTCGATCGCAGCTTCCATCACGAGATCGTGCGGGTGTTGTCGATCGTGAATCGGGGCGCCATCGCACGATTCGCCGGTCGCAAGAAGATCCGGATAACCGCAGCCCGGAATCGTCACCGGCTCGGCGCTGATCATGCCGCGCAGGTTCAGCGATCCGCCGGCGAACGAGCGCCGCGCTGATGCCATGAACCAGTTGATGCTGCCCAATTGCGAGGCGCCGCGATCACCGGATTCAACCAGGTACTGCGCGAACGCGCTGAAATGCATCATCGTCATCCAGCCGCCCGCGCCGCCGTGGATCGCGCGCATCTCCGATCGTTCCGGCAATGACGATGTGCCCGATCCCTCTTGCGCCGATGATTGCGCTGCCACCGGTGAGGCGGCCAACAGCAACCCGACGATCAGCGGCGCCAGACGCCGCTGCCATAACAATCCGTACATGACTCTCCTTCGCTAATGGAAAAACGGAAATAGCGACGAAGAGCGCTAGACGCGAATTGGACTTTGTACGGACGTAAAGGCGTGCGGCCGGCGCGGATCAGCGCCAAGACGATGATTGCGCGTCAGGATCGGGCTATCGAAACAGACGGCCGTCAACGGCAGCAACGGGTGAACGACCGCCTTGATCACGATCGTTGCAGCGGATTGCAGGTCGCTCGCGCTTCGGCACGGCGATGCGGCCCGCGCTATGTTGACCGAGTGATTCGATCCGGTGGCGTTCGCTGCTGCGCAGTGCGAATGCGGAGACGCAGGCTCACTCGCCGACGCCGGGATGTGCTCCGCGACTGCCGTGGATTCGCACGACAGCTGACACACCTCGTGCGCGATCGGCGACACGCCGATCAGCAGCACGATCGCGAACTTCAGCAGCTGGCGGACCATTCGATCCATCGTAATCGATTACCGCGCGACGGTGAGCGCGTCGCCGGTCTTGTGTTCGGCGATCTGGTAGCGCAGGAACTCGTGAATCGCGGCGAGCGTGATCGGATCGTGCGTTGACAGCTCGACGGCGGCTCCGCCGCGGCGCTCCTTGTAGCGGTACTTCACCGACGCCTTGCGCTCGGTCATCACCGGCACGCCCGGCGGCACTTCGGCATGTGTCTGAAACGGTTTCGCGAAATCGCCTTTCGCGAACGCATCCGCGATTTCACGCAGGTGCGTGCGAATCGACGCGGTCGCTGCGGCATCGTTGGCGTTGTTCGCGGTGACGACGATCGAGCCCCCGTCGCGCGCCAGCAGGAAGTGATGCGTGGTCGCGTCCTGGTCGAAGCCCATGGCAACGGCGCCGCGCTTCTTGAGTTCTTCGTCTTTCTGCATCTGCTTCAGATGCTCTTCGTGCGACATGCCCGGCGGCATGGTGTGTTGAGCGGCAGCGGGTGCCGCGACAAGGGCAAGGGCGATCAAGAACGAGGAAGTGTGCTTCATGGGTGCAGCGTAAACCCTCGACCCAACTCCAGAGTCAAGCGCGCCTGCGCCGCGGCAATTCGAGCAGCCCGACACGCTCGCCGTCTGCCGCCTGTGCCAGGCGCTCGTTCCACTGGTCGATCATCGCGAGCATCGCGCGCCGCTCGGATTTGAGTTCCGTGATGCGCTGCTCGATCTGACCGACGATCGTCACCGCGTAATCACGCACCTGCCGGCATGGACTGCCGCCGGCATCGCGGATGCGCAGGACGCGCGCGATTTCCTTGAGCGGAAATCCGAGCTCGACGGCGTTACGGATGACGCGGACGCGATTCTGGACCTCTGCCGGATATTCTCGATAGCCATTCGCGCCGCGCCGGACCCGGGGCAGCAAGCCGATGCGTTCGTAATAGCGCAGCGTGTCGATCGACACACCGGCCGTTCGGGAGAGTTCGCCAATGCGCATGGGTGCACCCAGCGTAAACCATGGAGCGGCTCCAGGGTCCAGCGGTGGTAACCTGTAAGCAGCTTGCGATTCCGCTCGAAACCGCTCGCCGCCTTGTCGATCGTCCTGGTGCTCACCGGAGCGCTGGGCGGCTGGCACGCGCCCGACGATCGAGATGATGTGCTGCCGGTCGCGCATCACCACGCGGATCACGACGCGCGGTTCGGCGCGTCGACACCGCAGACCGCGCCGGAACACTGCGCGCTTTGCCACTGGCTGCGCGCCTTCAGCAACGGCGCCCCGGTCGCGACGCAGACGATCGCATCGGAATCATTCCAGTTCGTCCGCATCGGCGCGCTCATCGAGCACGTCCGCACCACGTCGCGCATCGCCCTGCCGTCCCGCGCGCCGCCGCTCGCCTGATCCACCAGCCCTATTCCTGACAGTCGGTAAGTGATGCCCTGCGTCGTGTGGGGCAAGTTGCACGCGCGAAAGATCGGGCGTGCGCTGGAGATCAACATGCGAAGACTCCCTTCGATGGGCCTGGCGATGATCGTCGCCGGACTCCTGCTGGTGCCGCGAACCGCGGCTGCGCAAGCGCAGCCCGACGCCAAGGCGCTGCAGGAGCAGATCGATCAGTTGAAAAAAGAATTTGGTGAGCGGATCGCGGCGCTCGAAGCCAAGCTCGCCGAAGCACAGGCCACGCCGGCGCCAACAGCGGCGCCTGAACCCTCGCCCGTCGCGCAAAATCCCGCGGCCTCGGGCGCAAAGTTCTTCAATCCCGACACGGCGGTGATCGGCGATTTCCTCGGCGCCGCCGGACGCAACACCGTCGATCCGGCGCCGGCGCTCGAGATGCATGAATCGGAAGTGTCCTTCCAGGCGATCGTCGATCCCTACGCGCGCGCCGACTTCTTCATTTCGTTCGGTGAAGAAGGTGTCGACCTCGAGGAGGGCTTCGCGACCTTCACCGAGTTGCCGGGAGATTTCCAGGCGAAGGTCGGCAAGATGCGCGCGGCGTTCGGCAAGGTCAACTCGTTGCACAATCACGTGCTGCCCTGGGCGGATCGTCCGCTCGTCATCAACAACCTGGTCGGCGGCGAGGAAGGCATCAGCGATGCCGGTGTGTCGCTCGCGCGCTTGTTGCCGATCCGCAACTTCTTCATCGAGGCGACGGGCCAGGTGTTCCACGGGAATACGCCTGACGGCGGGCTGTTCAGGTCGAGCCAGCGCGGCGACCTGAGCTACGTCGGCCACATGCGCGGCTACAGCGACATCACCGAATCGACCAACATCGACTTCGGCGCGTCGTATTCGCAGGGCCACAACGGCGCCGGCGTGGTGGACGATGTCGATCTTGGCCGATTCACGACGCGGTTGTTTGGCGTCGACGCGACCTTCCGGTGGCGGCCGCTGACGCGCGCGATTTATCACCAGTTCGTCGCGCGCACGGAATTGATTCGCAGCCAGCGCGATCAGTTCAACGGCCTCCAGAAGGCTGACGGCTTCTACCTCTCCGGCGATTACCAGTTCGCGCGGCGGTGGTGGGTCGGCGGCCGGCTCGATCAATCCGATCGCGCCAACGACGCGTCCGTCCAGGATCGCGGCCAGTCGTTCGTGCTGACCTACATGCCCAGCGAGTTCAGCCAGTTACGCGGCCAGTATCGCCGCACCGCGTTCGGCGACGGCCCGACCGCGCACGAGCTCTTGATGCAATTTCAATTTGCGATCGGCGCGCACGGCGCGCATCCGTTCTGAGGTGATGTCATGTTGAGGCGATCATTCACGTTCCTGTTCCTGATGCTGATGGCGCCGGCAATTGCCAGCGCGCAGCTGAAAGTCGTCACGACGACCGAAGATCTCGGCTCGTTGACGAGCGAGATCGGCGGCGACAAGGTGTCGGTCACGGCGCTTGCCAAGGGCTACCAGGATCCGCACTTCGTCGATCCGAAGCCGAGCTTCATCCTCGCCGTGAGCCGCGCCGACCTGCTGATCGTCGTTGGCCGAGAGCTCGAGATTGGCTGGCTGCCGCCGCTGCTCAGCAGCAGCCGCAACTCGAAGATTCAACCGGGCAGCAAGGGCTACCTGGATGCGTCGATGAACGTCAAGATCCTCGAGATTCCGACCGGGCAGATCACGCGCGCGATGGGCGACGTGCATCCGCTCGGCAACCCGCATTACTGGCTCGAACCGGGCAACGGCCGCAAGATGGCGATGGCCATCCGCGACAAACTCAGCGAGCTGTCGCCGAACGACAAGGCGCTGTTCACCCAGCGGTACAACGATTTCGATCAGCGACTCGCCGCCGCGGAGAAGCGGTGGGATGCGGCAATGGCGCCTTACAAGGGGACCAAGATCGTAACCTATCACCGCTCGTGGCCGAACTTCATGGAGCGATTCGGGCTGGACGTGATGGGCTACGTCGAACCGAAGCCGGGCATTCCGCCGTCACCATCGCACACGCTCGAACTCATCGACGAGATGAAAAAGCAAAACGCGAAGTTGATCGTCGTCGAACCGTACTTCGATCTGAAAACACCGCAGTCGATTGCCAACCAGACCGGCGGCAAGGTGATGGTGCTCGCGCCGTCGGTCGGCGGCACCAAGGAAGCTACCGACTACATCAAGCTGTTCGATTACGACATCGCGCAGTTGACCGCCGCACTTAAACAGGTCACGGGAAAGTAGGCAGCCGTGGATTGGAGTATTTTTCAGTTCCTGGCGCCGGCGATTGCGGCGAGCCTGATCATCGCTGGCATTCACGCCTACCTGGGTCTGCACGTCGTCGAGCGAGGGGTCATTTTCGTCGACCTCTCGCTCGCGCAAATCGCATCGCTCGGCGCAGCGATCGCGGTGTGGCAGGGCTACGACCCCCACACCGATCCGCAGATCTACTGGATGAGTCTTGGCTTCACGCTGATCGGCGCGCTGATCTTTGCGATGGTCAAGGGCCAGGAGGCGCGCATTCCGCAGGAAGCGATCATCGGCATCTCCTACGCCGTCGCGTCGGCGGCCGTGATCCTGACGATGAGCAAGGCGACGGGCGAAGCGGAACACCTGAAGGACATGCTGGTCGGCAACATCCTTTCGGTGCAGTGGCCCGAAGTCTGGGAGACGGCCGGCATTTATCTCGTGATCGGCATCTTCCACTTCATTTTCCGGAAGCGCTTCCTGGAAATCTCGACGGATGCAAACGCGGTGGCGGCCCGGGGCATCTCGGTACGCTTCTGGGATTTCCTGTTCTACGCGTCGTTCGGCATTGTCGTGACGCGATCGGTCGCGATCGCCGGCGTGCTGCTGGTGTTCTGCTACCTGATCGTGCCGTCGGTGGGCGGAATGCTGTTCTCATCGAAGATCGGTCCGCGCCTGGCAATCGGCTGGGTGATGGGCACGATCGTCTCGATGCTTGGCATGTATCTGTCGGTGCAATTCGATCTGCCGACCGGCGCCGCGATCGTGTGCACGTTCGGATTGGCGTTGATCGTGATGGCGGCGATTCGTCCGCTGTTCGTCCGCAGGGCGGCCGTCGCGTAAACGACCGCCGCGCCGACAGTTTCAGGGCAGCGACTTCAAGTACGTGACGATCGCATCCGCATCGTCATGCGACATCGTGTAGGCGGGCATCGGGGCGCCGGCTTTCCCGCCGCGCGGATTTTTCGCGGTCTCGAGAAACTTCGTCAGGCCGTCCTGCCCCCAGCGCTGCCAGAGCGCGCTGGTCGAGGTGAGGTCGGGTGATGAGGCGTGCCATCCCTGGATGGTCGCAATCGGCGCCACTTCGAGCTTCGCGCCCTTCAGCCATTTCGCACGATCGAATTCGCCGCCTTCGAGCTTCGGCGTGTGGCACTCCTGGCATCGCGCAACTTCTTCAACGAGGTATTTGCCGCGTGCGATTTTGGCGTCCGCCTGCCCGTGAACGGGAGTAGCGGCGCCGAAACCGATCAGCAGCGCAATGACCGGGACAAGTCCTATTAATACGCGGTTCGTCATGGCGAAATGCTACCACTAAGGGTTTCCGGCTCGGTTTCCGCGTTAAGAGCTGGAGAAACCGTGATGCCCAACTACTCGAACGCGCTCGCCGCCACCGGCAGCCTTTGTCTTCTCATCGCCCTGTTCCTGGCGTGGTGCCTAGTCGGCGTGCGCTCGTCGGCTTTCATGAAGCGTGTCTTCCCCAGTTACCAGAACCTGTTGAAGGCACACATCGACTACCTGATGATGACGGGCCTGTTGATGATCTTCTGCTTGCTCTTCGATCACTTTCATGTGCCGACCTCACGCGTCATCGTCTTCGGCATGTGCGCCGGATCGTTCATGAATCCAATTGGATTCATCGCACTCGCAGTGAACCCGACACTGCGTCAGCAGCCAACGAGCCCGTTTGGCATGGTGATGGCGACCAGCTTCTCGCTGACCACGATCGGCTATGCGGGCGCTGCCTGGGAGATCGGTGTTGCGGCGTTGCGCGCGGCCTAGTCGCCGGCGTCGGCGAGATCGCGGCGCAGCCAGGCGCGCGCGTGTGTCCATTTGCCTTCGACGGTGCTGACCGAGACGCCGAGATGCTCGGCCACTTCGGGCACCGACAAGCCCGAAAAGAATCGCAGCGACACGATGGCGGCGCCACGGGGATCAACCGCTTCAAGGGAAAG
>JADMIO012704643.1_pt1 | contig 11481 bp, 11 predicted proteins | sample 8958161 | NCBI WGS metagenome assembly JADMIO01 (sample SAMN16585339, study PRJNA669376) | soil metagenome | isolation source: Crop rotation soil | place: USA: Cullars Rotation, Alabama | collected 2011
CTTTCCCCCGGCTGATCGAAGCCCGCCTCAAGCCGTTAGCCGCGGACCGCGACCCTGGCGTGCGCCCCGATGCCCGCGCCGAGTCCGCCGCCTTTGTCGCTCTGCGCCAGTATCTGTGCGCCCTTCCCCCGCTGAAAGCGGCACCCGGCGAGCCCACCATTCGTCGTTTCATCTATCGCAACGCCCTCGAAGTCCTCAACTACGCCCGCCAGTTTCCCCCTGAGCGGGTCGCCCCGCTGATGCCAATCCCCAGCGACTACTGCAAAGCCGACATCGAACTCCCCTATGAAGGCTTCCTGCGGCTGCGAAACCAGATCCTGCAAATGAAGTAAAATAAAAAGGCTGGAGAGATGGCCGAGTGGTTGAAGGCGCACGCTTGGAAAGCGTGTTTAGGGGAAACTCTAACGAGGGTTCGAATCCCTCTCTCTCCGCCAGTTTAGAATCAATAACCTAGCGGAATTGCCGCACGTTCGGTGGGCAATGGTGGGCAACGAAATTTATAGTCCTCATTAGGACTGTGCCCTTAAACCTCTATCGACGGCACTCACGCTCGGCCGGCAAATGCGCCGCCGGGCTCCCGCCCGACTTCCGCAACTACGAAACCGACGAACTCCGCCGCGGCTGGAAGAAGTGCCATTGCCCCATCTACGCGGATGGCATTCTCGCCGGTCAGTTTCGGCGCAAGAACACCAAGCAGACTGCGTGGAGCGACGCACGGCACGTGGCGACAAACTGGGAAACGCTCGGTCGATGGGATCGCCTGCTCGTGCCTCCGCCGCCGCCCGTGCCTGTTCCCGCCGAAGAGCCGCAGGGCGTGACAGTTGAGCGTGCGGTTTCGGCATTTATCCAGGAACACACCGCTTCCTCGGCACCCAACACGGTGAAGAAATACCGGCTGATCATGCGGCAACTCACGAAGTATGCGGAGATCAAGGGCTATCGCCTGATTGAGCAGTTTCGTCCGATCGATATTCGGGAGTTTCGCCAATCCTGGGGCGTCAGTCCGCTCACCGCTTCCAAGCATCTCGGGATCTTGAAGGCATTTTTCGAATACGCATTGGTCAACGAATGGATCGACAAGAACCCGGCCAGATTGGTGAGGACGCCACGAGGGCAATCAGGAGAGCGGTCACAGCGGAACAGGGAGCGAGTTCCCTTTTCTGACGATGAACTGAAGAGAATGTTTCACGCGTGCCACGTTGCATACGCGAAACAGGCCGCCTATCGATACGAATGGACCGGCGAGGATCTGGAAGATTTCATCGCGGTCTCGATCTACACGGGCTTGCGGATATCCGACGTCTCGACCTTTCACATTGATCGCCTGAAACCGTCTGGCGAATGCCATATTCGAACGACCAAGAACGGCAACAAAGTGTTCACCTGGGTTCCTGAGTGGCTCCAGCAACGTATCCGCGCCCGAGCCCAGAAATACGGCCCGCTGATCTTCGGTGAGCACACCACGACCGACCTGAACGTCGTCACTGACCTCTGGCGTCGGAAGCTCAAACGCCTATGGGCGCTTTGCGGACCATGGAAGGATGCACCAATGCCCCATCGTTTCCGGCATACCTTCGCGCGGATTCTGCTCGAACGCTCTGGCGTGACAGTGCGGGATGTAGCGGAATTGCTTGGCGACACCGAAGACATGATCCGCCGTCACTACGCGTCATGGGTGCCGGAACGTCAGGAGCGCCTGACGGCAGTCCTGAAGGAAGCGTTTCGCGAAAAGCCAATGCCAAAAGTCGTTGCCTTGCGCTGACAAGCAAATGAGCTGGCTCGAGAGCTCAAGCTCTGGCCGATATCGCCGCGCCTTGCGTGCGGCGGCTGAGTTCGATTAGCTACGCTTCCAGGTTGGAATCGAAGCACAAAGCAAGTGAAGATGCCCGTTCTGGCGTGCGGGCGAGCTTACATCCGTGCCTCTTCGGCCGCAGAGCGCAACCGTAGAACTCGATATTTGCCCACCATCGGATGCAGCGCCGATCCATTTCCTTGCGAAAACATGTTCACACAACTCCGATGCGTTACCAGTCCCACATCCTGCGGTCAGCAGCGGCATTGCGCAAAAATAAAGGAAGGGTCGTGATTTCTCTCTGAAGCCGGCGCGGACCTTCGTCCGATGCTGGGGCGGCACGTGAAAATCGGGCCGATCCCCTTCCGGAACCGTTGCGACATTCATCACCCTCTGTTTGTCGCGATCAATGTATCCTCGTCGAGGCTGCGTGATCCCCACGATAAAGATGTGTCTTTGAACCGTCGAACGTTGTCTGCCGAATAAGGGCGGACGGAATAAATCTCTATGGCAGGCTCCGGACTTCCGTTATGGATCTACCCATACACAGTGGGTGAGCGTCTGTGCGCGCCGGGCTCGTGCGACAGGGCGTGACTGGCCAGTCCCGCAAACACTTGATCGCGAGAGAGGCGTCCCTCAATAGCTCTTCAAGGCCTGAGTGTCGCCAATCTGCTGAAGAATGTTCTTCAGGCCGTCGATGTTCGACTTCAGTCCGATTTCTGCGTCTTGAGACGGAAGGTGATTCAGTACACCGATCGGGCCGCGGTAGCGGCTCTTACGGACGACCTTCACCATCTCCTGCTCGCGGTCGCCTTGCCCTACTGGAAGGATCATGGGACCATCGGCTTTCATGCCGTTTATGTTGACGGCCAGCAAGTGCGGAACAAGCCTCGGAAAGAACTCTTCGAAACGGTCCATCTGCGGGCGACCGTGATGAAAGTTATAAATAATTCCCACGTTTGGCATCTTCAAACGCTTGAGAATCGCCAGTTGGTTTTCCGGTTCACCGAACCAACCGCCATGGTTGTACAGTCCTATCTTTGATCCAATCTTGTTCGCTTCGGTGGCTACATAGCGTACGGCGGCGACGGCTCGGTTGAGCTTCTCATCGTCCGGTAATGTACTGAATTCGGGTGGTGTACTGAGCAGATACCAGAGCTCGGTTTTGACTTTGCGTCGCTTCAAGAAATCGATCACCGCCTTTAGGTCCGTTGAGCTCGCCGGATCAAGCGCGGTGGCGATCCAAAATCCCTGCAAGCGAATCCCCTGTTCATTGAGCGCGTCCAGTTCTGCGTCAAACGTTGGAATATCCTTTTCGCGCCAGTCATAAGCGAGCTTGGTAATCCCCAGCGACTTTAGCATGGCGGCACGTTCCACAGGCCCGCGTGCACGCGCATCGAAGGGCACGATGCACCAGGCCACAAGATTATTTTTTGTAAACACGCTCGGCTCGGCAGCCAATGCGACGCAGCATAAAGAAAGTAGGCTCACTACTAGAAGCTTCTTCATATTCATCCTTTCACCAGATCAACGGATGTAGCTGAACGATTCAGGCTTGTTCCCGCTTTGACATAGCCGCCTTGCAACACAGCGATAAAGCGTGAACGGTCCTCCAGCACAGAAATATCTCGCAGGACGTCCGCATCCACCACCAGGACATCGGCGAGCTTGCCGGCCACAAGCGTGCCGAACTCAGATTCGCGGCCGATGATCTCTGCCCCAGTTCGAGTAGCGCAGGTGATGGTTTCGAGCGCGGTGAAACCGACGTCTTGAACGAAGAACGTCAACTCCTTCGCATAGGTTCCATGTGGCGTCCATGCGAAACCATAGTCGCCACCCATTCCAATGCGTCCGCCCGCATGGAGGATCTTGCGAGCACTCTCAGCACCACCGTCGAGCGTTTCCTGATGCCCGGCAATCACATCATCGGACAGTCCAAAGTCACGTCCGAATGACACGCTCGCTTTCTCAAACTGCAGCGCAGGAACTACCGGCACATTGCGCTCCAGCAGCAGGTCCAGCGCTTCATTGTCCATAAACGTGCCGTGCTCAATCGTGTCGTATCCTGCCCGCAAGGCGTTCTTGATGCCCTCTGTTGCACGGCAGTGTCCGGTTACCTTCAATCCGTGGTTGTGGGCTGTTTCGACAACGGCATGCATTTCTTCAAAAGTCATGCAGAGTGTGTGGTGATCATTTACCACCGGCGCTGCGGCGTCCCCAGTTGGATAGGTCTTGACCCACTCGACGCCATCTTTCACCAGTTTGCGGACAGCTGCTCGTGCTTCCACCGCTCCGTTGACAAGGAAGACCAGTCCCTCCATGCCGATGCGGCGGAAATCCGGGTTCCAGTCCATTAATCCCCCGACTCCGCAGACCTCACGGCCGCTTGACGCAAGTCGAGGTCCTGGAATCAGGCCCTCTTCGATCGCTTTCTTCAACCATACATCGATGTTGAACAAGCTGCCGCCGCTGCGTGCCGCCGTGTATCCGCACTCGAGCGCGAGGCTGGCGTTGGTGGCGGCGCGAAGCGTGACATACTCCACCGGATAGCGGATATCGAGATCCTGAAGGTCAAAGACGTTGAAGTACGTCGGATGGAAGTGAGCTTCCACCAACCCCGGGAGGATGGAACCTCCACGGGCGTCGATTTCCGCGGCGCCCTCCGAAACGGGGGGTAATTGAGCCGCAGGCCCGGCGAAGGCGATTAGGCCATTCTTGATTAGAAGTGCGCCATCGCGGATGAGTGCTCCGCCATTGCCATCAATCAACTGACCATTGCGAACCACAGTGACGTCGGAATTCTTTAGCATGTCGTCGATCCTTTATACGTCAAAGAGAAGACGCCTTGGGATCACCCGGACCTGTGAATCAAATGGCTCAACGGGGAACACAAACCCGCGAACCTTACAGCCCTCGATCCAATTGCCTGCTGGGCCCCCCAATTCCGTCGTTCCCAACCGTGACGCAGTCCGCGCGGACTGTGCTACGGCTGCTGTGCTTTATACAGTCGATGTGACGACACAACACCACTGGCAGCGAAACGCTTCCACACCGTGACGCCGGCTTGAGAATTGATGGATCGTTGTCTGCGTCCCTACAATCCACGGTATCCGGCGGTAGGGCGATACTGCGGGCCAGCCCTCCGGATTAAGGTGCCGCAAATCACACGCATCGGTCCGCAAAAGTGATTCAGTCGTTTTCGTGAACTCGGATCACTTGCCCACACACGATGGTCCGTTGGGTCCATAAAGAAGCGCTATGGCCGCGTTGGCGACGCCAGCTTACAACGGAAATTGATCGTAGGCGTTCGACGGCCCACTCAGGCGGCGGAAGCGAAATGAGGCCGACGTCGCGGGGCTGCAGTCCCCGCGCTTAAGCCGTTCCAGCCAGCCAACGCCATACTCGTTCCAGTTGGTCGCGCTGTGTTTACGCCGGGTAACAACGATACAGGACGGTAAGTGGCACTGTTTACGATCAGGCTCACGCAAATCGGAGATTGCTTATTAGGAGCCTCATAGCCGAGCCCTGGGACGGTCCACATAGAATCAAATAGTACAAACCAAATACCAAAAAGATCCAACGTGCAGTCCTTGCCTTGAGCCTGAGCGTAAAAACCAGCTAAGTAACTGAAAGTAAAGAGAGTACTTGCAGAGGGGCGGAATGAGCTTGAAGAGCAACCATGGCCAATCAACTATTTTCAACGACTTAGGCAGACGCAAACAGGGACAAGTGATCCTCGATTTCATGCTAAGATTAAGCCTTCTTCATGAAAGGCTCATGGAAAGAGCGAAAATTTCGATCAAGCACATGAGATCCGGTACGGATTTACGGCGAGCCTCATGCGGATGCCGTTGTTTATGGGAGTATCGTGAGGTTGAGCGTAAGAGTCCTATTCAAGGCTGAGGAGCACTCAGTCGCGATCTGTGCATGTGTCTGCGGTCTGGCCGGCCACTCCGTGTCCCCCGCGCCCGTGCCAGATCGCGCGGGAAACAGTTTGTCACACCTCAGGTGATGATCACTGAACGTCCGAAAGAAGTCACCAAACGCAGGATACCCGGGCACTGGGAGGGTGACCTAATTCTTGGTCTGGAGAGTTCTGCGATCGGGACCGTGGTGGAGCGGTCCACGAGATACACCGTGCTATTACACTTGCCTCGAATGAAAGAGCATCAAGAGGCGAGAAGAGAGAAGAATGGACCTGCGCTCGCTGGCCATGGCGCCGAAGCCGTCAGACGTACTCTCAAAGCTTCGTTGCAATCGATGCCCGCACAGATGCGACGTTCGTTGACCTGGGATCAAGACGCGGAGATGGCGCAACACGTTCAGCTGATCGGCGACAATTAAACCTTCCGGCGCGTTGACTCGTTCGTTTTGCTACCGGAGCGCGGTGGTTGCCTCATGAAAATGTTACCCGTCGATTTTACAGATTCGGGCAACACCAGCAGGAGGCAACTGAGTTTGGCAACCAGACGAGAACTGATTCAGGCCATTGCGGAGCGGTATCGCACCGCGAACCGGACCGACAAGCAGAAGATCCTCGACGAGTTCACGGAGGTCACCGGCTTTCACCGCAAGCATGCGATTCGCGCCTTACGGCAACAAGTGAAGGAGACGGCGAAACCACCACGATCGCGGATTTACGACGAGGCTATCGTTCAAGCGCTAACGATTCTCTGGGAGGCAACTGACCGCATCTGTGGTAAGCGCTTGAGACAGCGATTCCGATCCTGTTGGCGGCGATGGAGCGGCATGGACATCTAGCGCTCGCACCAGAGATTCGTGAGGGAGTGCTGAAGGTGAGCGCCGCCACCATCGACCGGTTGCTGTCGCGGGCTCGCGAGGCCAGCCGTCAGGGGCGCCGGCGGAACACGATCAACACACCGCTACGGAAGAGCATCGCTGTCCGAACTTTCGCGGACTGGAACGATCCGCCACCAGGGTTCTTCGAAATGGACATGGTGGCGCACTGCGGAAGATCTGTGGCTGGCAGCCACGTTCACAGCCTGGTGTTGACGGACATCGCTTCCGGCTGGATGGAAGCTTGCGCATTGGTGGTCAGAGAGCAGACGTTGATCACGGTGAAAACCGACGAGGTCCGCGCTCGTCTTCCTTTCGCGATGCTCGGTCTCGATGTTGACAACGATAGCGCCTTCATCAACGAGACAGTGGTGAACTTCTGTAGAGACCGCACTATCGAGTTGACGCGGTCTCGGCCTACAAGAAGAATGATCAGGCATGGATCGAACAAAAGAATGGTTCGGTGGTCCGACGCTTGGTCGGATATGGCCGGTTGGAAGGTCGGGAGGCTGCGGCGGCGCTCGATGAGCTGCACCGGCAAGCGCGCCTCTACGTGAACTTCTTCCTGCCCAGCTTCAAGCTCAAATCGAAAACCCGCACGGGTGCCAAAGTTTCCAAGAAGTACGAGGCGCCCGCGACGCCATTCAAGCGTCTCCTGACGAATGCGCGAATGATTGAGCCGCAGAAGGCCGCGTTGCGGGAGACCTTCAACTCACTCGACCCGGTGCGGTTACTGAGTGAAATCCGGGCGATTCAACATCGCCTTACAAAGCTCGAAGTGTGCAGCAGCAATGCTCAGCTGGATGCGCCCGAGCGAAGCATAGATCGGTTCGTGGAAAGCCTGGCCACGGCATGGAAAGCGGGCGAAGTGCGTCCGACGCATCGAAAACCAACTGAAGGGCCGCGTCCGTGGCGCACTCGCCTCGATCCGTTCGCGAACACTTGGGCGCTCGTCGAGCAATGGCTCAACGATCAACCCGACGCCAATGCCAAGGAACTGCTTCAGCGTCTTCAGCAGGCCGATCCAACGATTTCGGACAACCTATTGCGTACCCTCCAGCGACGGGTCAAAGAGTGGCGCACTGCGGTCGCCCCGCGCCTAGTCGTCGGCGTGTTCCACGCGACACCCGAAGCCGAAAAGGAAGCGGTCACACCATGATGGAGGCTCCGCCCCCAAACCCCCGGGGATTTCACGCATTGCAAGCAAGCATGATTGCAGACGGGGCGGCACATGGCCGCCCCGATCATGCCTGCACCCAAGTCGGCGCTCAGGTTCCATCCCTGGAGAGCCCTATCCTCCGCTTGGGTAGCACCAGCATAAGTGGCTAATCCCTTCGTCGTCCAGGGCAATCTTTCACGACAGAGAGCTAACTCAACTGGCGACATCTACGCTCGGGTAACATATCCCCGTGAGGCAATACGACAGGGAAATTTAGTTGACGCCAGACATTCAGCTCAGCTTAGACACGGGGATGACCGTCTACTTTTGCGAGCCGCGTAGTCCCTGGCGACGCGGAACCAACGAAAACACAAACGGCTTGTTACGGCAGCACTTCCCTAAAGGAACGGACCTGTCGCGACATCATGCTCACGACTTAGCCGTAGTTGCTTCGGCGATCAACAACCGCCCACGTAAGGTGCTCGGATGGCGCACGCCGGCGGAGCCCCTTGCTAAACATCTATCATCGTTAAAACATCAACCTGTTGCGACGACCGGTTGAGACAGCCCACGATGGTCTGCTCAAAAAGATGCGTACCCAACTGGAAGATCTCCCGGCTTGAGCGCGCTGATGGGTCTTACGATAAGAATCCGTCCGAGAGGTCCGCGGTCTCCCGCTTTTGCCAATCTCCCGCATTGTCACGCGCACCATCACGGTAGTCGGACGCCTCCGCTTTCTGGGTCGGCTGCGGCGCCACGCGACGATACGCCTTCGAGCAATTGGGCGGGTCTGATGCTGTGCGGTTCCAGAGCCGTCCATTAAGGATGTCGAGTTGGGCTTGCGCCTCAAGCGCGCTGGAGGCAGCATTTTCCGCCCTTATTTTATTGCATCAAAGAGGAAACCGTAACCACTGGAGCAACACTTCCTGGACAGAGTATCCTGACAGACCAAGAGCCAGTCGTCACTCCTGTGAAGAGCACCGTTTGTTGGCGCGTCGATGCTGCGGATGGCGCGCGCGTGTAGGTTGCGAACCGGGTGTTCGATCGATAGGCCGTGCAGGCCGCGCCGCCATCATAGATCCACCGAACACGCAGTTCGCCGTTACCTTCGCCTAACGCTTGAACCGAAGTGACGACGCCTTGTGCAACTTCAAGCTGGTGTAGGTCCGCCCCTGGTGGGTTGCCATCTGTCGATGTAGATCCGCGATACGTAGATGCTGGCTTCAGACGGAAGTCGCCAACTGCTACGTTTGCAAAATTAACTTTAGCTAGTGTGGAGAAGAAGTTTCCGCGCGGCTCGCCGGAGATAGGCGTTCCATCTGAGCGAATATAGACGTTTTTCCGGAACGTCCATGTGCCGTTTGGCCAGCGTAGATCCATCAACGTCGTTCCGCCAACGCCGTAGTCGCCCGCGATTCCACGGTTTTCTGCGGGCAGGAAATTGTTCTCAACGCGAATATACGAACTCTCGTGATCCATTTCTCCATTCGAATCGAAAGCATCGTTGAAAGCCGTGACTTTAGGATCTGGCGTGACAGCGGTGTTGTTGTAGATTTGGACGTGATCTACTTGACCGCCGACTCGATGCGCCGTTACTCCGATGGATCCGATCGGGAATCCTCCCATTTGCCCCAGCAGTTTCAGGGTGGAGACATTGTTTCGCACGATGACACGGTCGACCGGTCCAGGCAGGCAGATGTCGCCGTTCTGATAGGACCAACCAAAGGCCTGCCAAAACTGGTGTGTGTTAAAGCTGGTGTTGTTTTCGATTAGAACGTCGGAAGGATTCCACGCGACGTCCAGGGTGCACACCGCGGCGCTCGTGGCAACGCCGGAGGCATATTTAGAGCCGTCTAATTCCTTCAGGGTGACTACGTTCGACACAACGGAAGCGACCTTGAACAGTTTCGGATTGACACCCCTGGAAGATGTCAGCATGATGCGCTGGTTTGCAGCGAGAGACAATGGTTTCGGGAAGGATGGTGGAGGCGTCAGTACCCCGCTTGCGGAAATCTGCGTTTGATCAGTGAGGCCGGACTGAGTTCCAAACGCAATTGCTGGTGCCGTAGGGGTAGAAGAGATCTGGAGGCAGCCAAAGTAATTCCCTGCGATCTTAACGCGACGTCCAGTCTTGAGTTCAAAGAACTGCCGCACTAGGAACAGAATCGGGCCATAGTCGGAGCCGATGGTTTGCCTGTCGTAAACCCCGCCCCAAGTCATGTCGCACACACCGTCGACGTAATTTCGGGTGAAGGTGATATCGCCATGTTCTGTGAAACCTCTGGATTCCGCGGCAAAATAGGCCATGCCGGCAATTTTGAACCTGTTGTTGTCGATATGGACCTTGCCAAGAGAATTTGTGAACGAGATCGCGTTCCCGTACATCTCACCCTCGGGAATGTAAGCGACTTGGTATCCGCCAGCGCTGATCATTCCAAAGTGTTCGATGATGACATCGGTTGTAACACCTTCAAATTGGGAATTCGTTCGCCACTGTGTCAGATCCACTGGGGATTCACATTGAGTAAACCAGATGTGATGCGAACCTCTCGATCCGACATATGTCCCTCCAGTAGCGTAGCCAGCGCCGCTATTCCGGGGGCCGTAACTCCACTCGGGCTCAGGTGGCCATGGCGGATCGGCGAATTGAATGTGAGACACCTGCAGGTGGTGCCCGCCGACCGTTGCATTGAGCGCGCCTTCCGGTAACACGCCATCGGCATCTGGTGGGTGAGAGTGCGGAGTATCAACGTGATACCAGCGCAGGTCCCTCCCGCACTTGAACATTGACGCGCCGACGCTCGCGGCACTCGTGTTCCGTCCCCAAGCTCCAACCGTAGGGCAGGCACCTACAAGGTTGCCGGCGAATGAAGTGGTGGGATTGATGGGCGTCCAAATTAGACCCTGGACACTTCCGCCACCGGTGTAGGCGTGAACCCCAACCGTATTAGTGCCGTCGCGTAGCTTCAGCGCAAAGGTCGTTGAGGTGTTCGAGGCTGTCGTAAAGCAGCCCCGTATTTCGATCATTCCTAGAGCGCCTTTAATGCAGGCTGGGTTTCCGGCGGCGATGCCATGCGGTGACGACGTGGTGCAGACAATCGGCGTCGTAACCGTGCAGCCGGTAAGAGTAACCACTTTCCCATCCAGGGCGTTTTTGCTGAGTCCCCACGTAGAACCCGCATTCTTGAAGAACATGTATCCAGGAGAATAGTTGAGCAGTGTTGACGTTCCGGTTGGGAAAACCCCTCCCGGCGCGTACCCGACGTCCGTCATGTTGATGACGGTTCGGTAGATTTTAGAGCAGTCAAACATGGCGCAATCCGTCCTGACACCAGCCGGCGGCAGTCGGGTCCCGGCTGTCGTCAATTTTGTCCAGGCCGTACCGGCCCCCTTATCTGCCCAGATCATCCCAGCGGTGCAATTATATGTGGTTAACGGGATCCGAATGACGTCTCCCAGCGCGGCTTGTGTGAGTCTAGCCTGAAGGCCCGTCGACGCATCTAGGCAGTTCGTGCCGTGAACGTCGAGAACCTTGCCGCCGCCAACTGTGCCTGTCTTGTCGACCGATGCTGGCTGAATCGGATCATTATTGGCTGCCGCGGCTGGCGTCACAACGGTTTGCTCGGTGCCGCATACCTCCACTCCTCCGATGGTTGAACAGGCGGTGAGGTAATGTGCCGTGGAGGCGGAGAGCGCCCCGACAAGGACGCCGTGCGTCTTTTTACCGGGAAAG
>JADMIO010849093.1_pt1 | contig 11480 bp, 8 predicted proteins | sample 8958161 | NCBI WGS metagenome assembly JADMIO01 (sample SAMN16585339, study PRJNA669376) | soil metagenome | isolation source: Crop rotation soil | place: USA: Cullars Rotation, Alabama | collected 2011
CACGCGGCACCACCGCCGTGGCAACGACCGGGTCCGTCTTGTGCGTGACGACCGAAACACCCGCCGGCATCTTCAGCGCCGACACGTGGATCGAGTGGCCCACGTCGAGCTGCGAAAGATCGACCTCGATGAACTCCGGCAGGTCCTTCGGCAGGCACGACACGTCGACCTCGGTGGTGACGTGGCTCACGATCGCGCCGTTCAGCTTCACCGCCGGCGAGACCTCGCCGTTGATGAAGTGCAGCGGCACCTTCATGTGGATCTTGCGGTTCTCGTCGACCCGCTGGAAGTCGACGTGGAGGATCTCGTTGCGGAACGGGTGCATCTGCACGTCGCGCAGCAGGACCTTGGTCGCGGCGCCGTCGAGCTTCATCGTGAGGATCGAGGCGTGGAACGCTTCGTTGCGCAACGCGTGGAACAGCGCGTTGTGGTCGAGCTCGATCGGCGTGGGCTTGGCGGTGCCGCCGTACACGATGCCGGGGGCCTTGCCGGCGCGGCGCATGCGGCGCGAGGCGCCGCGGCCTTCGGTAGCGCGCGGGAATGCGGTGAATTCGATTGCCATGGAGTGACTCCGGTTGTCTGCGGCCTTCCGGGATCGTTGACCGGTCGTCCGCTGGGGGTTGGCGACAACGAAATTAGGGTCAGAGTCGAAATTCCGCCAGAAGGGCCATACGGAAATTCGACTCTGACCCCAATTTCGGGGAAAGCCTTGAATTATAACCGTAAAACGGTCGCGACAGCAATCAGTCCGTGAACAGCGAGGACACTGACTCCTCGTTGCTGATGCGCGTCATCGTCTCCGCCAGGAGCTGCGCGCACGAGAGCTGGCGGATCTTGGGGCACTCCCTCGCTTCGGGCGTGAGGGGAATCGTGTCGGTGACGACCACTTCGTCCAGGTCCGATTCGGCGATGCGCGCGGCGGCGCCGCCCGACAGCACCGGATGCGTGCAATACGCGACGACTTTCCTGGCGCCCCGCTCCTTCAGCGCGGACGCGGCCTTGCCCAGGGTGTTCGCGGTATCGACGATGTCGTCCATGATCACGCAGCACCTGCCCTCGACGTCGCCGATGATGTTCATCACTTCAGCCACGTTGGCCTTGGGCCGCCGCTTGTCGATGATCGCGAGATCGGAGTCGAGGCGCTTGGCGATGGCGCGGGCGCGCACCACGCCGCCCACATCGGGCGACACGACGAGGAGGTCCTCGTAGTTGCGCTTCCATAGGTCGCCCAGCAGGATCGGCGTGGCGTAGATATTGTCGACCGGGATGTTGAAGAAGCCCTGGATCTGGTCGGCGTGGAGGTCCATCACCATCACGCGCTGCACACCGACCGTCGACAGCATGTCGGCGACGACCTTCGCGGTGATGGCGACGCGCGCGGAGCGGGGCCGGCGGTCCTGCCGCGCGTAGCCGAAGTACGGGATCGCGGCGGTGATGCGCGCCGCCGACGCGCGCTTGAGCGCGTCGACCATCACCATGATCTCCATCAGGTTGTCGTTGGTGGGGGCACACGTCGACTGCAGCACGAACACGTCCCGCCCGCGCACGTTCTCCATGAGCTCGACCATGACCTCTCCGTCGGAGAAGCGGTCGACCACGCAGCGGCCGAGGCTGATGTTCAAGTGCCGGCAAACCGCTTCGGCAAGCTTCGGGTTCGCGTTACCCGTGAAGATGCGCATGCGCTCGAAGGCCATGGTCCAACTGGGTTGCCGGTGGAGCGCGGAAGTCTATCCGAAATCGCGCCGATCGCTATACTCGGTGGAGGTTTTCATTGCGAGGACGCCGTGAATCGCCGCGAATTTCTCGAAGTGTCGATGGCCGCAGCGCTCGTCGCCGGGTGCACCGAGACCGACGCCGGGCCGGATGCGCTGCACGTAGGCGTCGACGACGTGTACGCCGAGGACCTGAACGGCGTCCTCTATCGCATCTCGCGCGCCGGCAACACCGTCTCGCGCGTGAGCAGCACCGGCGCGGCGGTTTGGACCACGGGGGGCAAGGGCAGCGCGCCTGCGCAATTCGATTTCCCGACGGCGATTGCAGCCGACAACCAGGGACGGGTGCTGGTCGTCGATCGCGGCAACGTGCGGGTGCAGGTGTTCGACGGTCCCAGCGGCCGCTACCTCGGCACGTTCGGGTCGGCCGGCAAGGGCCCGGGGCAATTCCTGCTGCCGCGGCATGTCGCCGTGTCGCCCGATCGCATCTACGTGGTGGCGCAACTCAACCATCGGGTCAACGTGTACGACACGAGCGGCAACCCGGTCGCAGCGATCGGCACCGCCACCGGGAGCGGCGCGCTCGACGTGCCGCGCGGCGTGGCGGTGGACAGGGACGGCAACGTGTACGTCTCCGACAGCGCGCTGCGCGCCATCAAGAAATACACCCCGGCGGGCGCATTCGCGGGGCGCGTCGACGGCGGCAACGTCGCGCATCCGCACGGACTTGCATTCGAATCGAAGACCGGCGACCTGTGGGTGGCCGACGGCGCGTCGGGGCGCGTCGTCGTGCTGACGGCGCAGGGCACCGTGCGGCATACGATCGCGACCAGGCTGCCCGACGGTCGCGGCGCGGCGCCGACCGACGTCTCGCTCTCAGGCCGCGAGATCTACGTGCGCGCTACCCCAACGGGAGGCTGACGATGGACTTCATGATCGGGCAGATCCTGCTCACCGCGCTCAATTTCGCGCCGACGGGCACGCTCGCCTGCAACGGCCAGGTCGTGTCGATCGCCGCTTATCCCGCGCTCTTCGGCTTGTTCGGCAAGTCCTATGGCGGCGACGGCACCTCGACGTTCGGCCTCCCGAACATCGCGCCCGTGCCGACGGCGTCGGGCGTCACGCTCACCTGGATCATCGTCGTGGACGGCGCGCCGTGGCCCTCGGGCATGGAAGCGGTCCTGTGCGAGCTCCGGGTCTTCCCCGCGACGCCTCCGGCGAACAGCACGCTCGACCAATCGTGGCTTCCGTGCGACGGCCGCTTGCTGCAGATCTCGGGCCACGAAGCGATGTTCGCCTTGATAGGCACTACTTTCGGCGGCGACGGCGTCCATAGCTTCGCGGTGCCGAAGCTCGGACTCGTGCCGGTGGGCAGCGGCCCGTCGCTTGCGTATTGGATCTGCAGCGAAGGTTATTTTCCGCCCCTCAACAGCGGCGACTCGAGCTTGCCGACGCCGGGAACGAACACGTTCGAGACCTACCTCGGCGTCGTGCTGCAGCTGCCCTACGTGTCGTCCCTGACGACCGGCATCGACGGGCTCGGCCTGTGCCTCGGCCAGACGTTGCCGATTGCGACGTGGGCGGCCGTGTTCTCGCTGCTCGGCACGCGCTACGGCGGCAACGGCGTCACGACCTTCGTCCTGCCGAACAAGCCGGCGGGTGCGGACGGCGTCACCTACGCGATGGTGGTGAACGGCTACTTTCCGCCGCGGTCGTGAGGTGACCGCGTCGCGAACGCGGCAGGGGAAATGGCTGGGGAGGTAGGGATCGAACCTACGAATGCCGGAATCAAAATCCGGTGCCTTACCACTTGGCGACTCCCCAGCGGAACCGTGATTATCGCGCGAACCCCGCCAACGGATGACGTTCGAGCGTTCGCGCGAGAAATGTCTCGCCGGACCGCGGCAATGCGGCCATCGCTTCTTCCGCGCGGGCCCGCGTCGCGAACGACAGGAAGACGCAGGCTCCGGATCCCGTCATTCGCGCGTCGGGCGCGCTGCGAAGCGCGTCGGCGACCTGCGGGAATTTTCGGGCGGTGACGGCCGCTAGATCGTTGTGGCCGTAACTCTCGGAAAAGACGTCTATTTTCGCCGACGGCGTGTCGCGTGTCAATTCAGGCGCGGCGAAGATGTCACCCGTGGCGACGTGCGCCGCGGGCCGGATGAGTACGAGCCATCGCGACGGCAGCGTCACCGCGGAAAGCTCGTCGCCGATGCCGCGGGCGACGGCGTTCTGCGCCCCGACGAAGAACGGAACGTCGGCGCCGAGCGACCGGCCGAGCTCGCTCAATCGCGCACGCGGCCAATCGAGCTGCCACACGCGATTGAGCGCGAGCAGCACGCTCGCGGCGTCGGAGCTGCCTCCGCCGAGGCCCGCGCCCAGCGGAATGCGCTTGTCGACGCGAAGCGTCACGCCGCGGTCGACGCCGGCTTCGCGCTGCAATGCCCGCGCGGCGCGCACCGCGAGGTCGTCTTCCTCGGGCACGCCCTGCACATCGTTCTCGCGCGCAACGATCCCGTCGTCGCGCGGCGCCAGCGTGATCGTGTCGCAGAGGTCGATCATCGCGAACAGCGATTCGATCGTGTGGTATCCGTCCGCGCGACGCCCCGTCACGTGCAGGAACAGGTTCACCTTGGCGGGTGCGGGAACGGTGACGCTCATCGCGCTCCGAAGGCGTCGACGACGATGCGCACCTCGACCGGGTCGCTGCCCGGATAGCGCATCACGAGGCGCGCGGGACGCGTCGACGCATCGTTGTAGGCGTAGACGATCTCCCAGCCCTGCTGCCGCAGCACGAGCGTGCGGCCCGCGCCGTCCCGCTCGATGTCCGACGCGCCGCGCGGGTCGGGTAGGGCCTGCACCCACCAGGCAAGGCCGTCGACGGGAATCGGCGCGCCGAGCACCGCTTGCATGAGCGCAGACCAGTCGCGGTACTCGACGGGCGCTTCGTTCGGCCGCTCGACGCGCACGCCGGACGCATCGCGCTTCATGCGCGCCACGGTCTGTCCGAGCGGTGTCGCGACGTCGAACGTATCGGACGCCGCGCTATGGCGCCAGTCGTAGTGCACGGCGACCGCTTCGCTCGCGCGCCGCGCGGACAGGCGGCCTTGCGCGCTGAACGTGGACGCGGCGACGGCGTCGACCGGCGCGACCGCCGGGACGGTCGTGCAGGCGGCGACCGTCGCGACCAGCGCGAACGCGAATACGAGGCGCAGCGGGCGTGCCTGGTTCAGCGCGCGAGACGCTTGACCGTTTCGAGCAGGAGCGCGTTGTCGGGCGTCACCTTGAGCTGCGATTGCCAGACTTCCTGCGCGCGATCGCGGTCGCCCTTGGCCCACAGGACTTCGCCCAGGTGCGCGGCGATCTCGGCGTCCGGCCGCTCTTCCATCGCGCGGCGCAGGTAGCGCTCGGCTTCGGGATACTTCCCGAGCTTGAACATCGCCCAGCCCATGCTGTCGAGGATGAACGGATCGTCGGGCGAGAGCTTGTGCGCGCGCTCGATCAGCGCGAAGCCTTCCGCGGTGCGCGGCGTGCGGTCGACCAGCGTGTAGCCCAGCGCGTTCAGCGCCTGCGCGTCGTCGGGCTTCAGCTCGACGACGCGGCGTAGCTTCGCTTCGGCGTCGTCGACCTTGTCGAGGCGCTCGGCGACCATCGCGATGTCGTACAGGAGCTCCGGCGAATCGGGATGCTCCTTCAGACCCTGCGCGAGCACCGCGTACGCACCGGCGAGGTCGTCGCCGTCGCGCAGGAGCTGCGCCTCGGCCTGGCGCACCTGCACGCGCTGCTCGATGGTGACGGCGGGAAGGTCGATCAGGTACTTGCGCGCGTCCGCGACCTTGCCCTGCTTGCCCATCATCGCGGCCACGCGCAGCTTCGCGAGCCACGCGCGCTCGCTTTCCGGCACCGCCTTGTAGCGCTCGATCGCCTCGGCGTAGTTGCCGCGTTCCTCGGCGATCTGCGCGAGATAGAGCTCGACGGCGCCGTTGTCGCCGTAATTGGCTTTCTTGAGATCGTTGAACAGCGATTCGGCCTTGTCCCAGTCCTTCATCTGCAGCGAGATGACGGCGACGCCGAACTCGAACTCGCGCGCGCTGCGGTCGCCGTCCCACAGCTTCTGGAACACGGCGCGCGCTTCGGCGTAACGCTTGCGCTCGACGTAGAGCTGCGCGAGCGCGCCGGCCGCGCTGCGCGCCTCCGGGTTGAACGCCACGAACTGCGCGAGGAAGGCGATCGCGTCGTCGGGCTTCTTGCGCGCGAGGACGTCGCTCTTGAGGAGCGCGGCACGCTCCCAATCGGGCTTGATCGCGAGCGCGCGGTCGACCTCGTTCAGCGCGACCGCGTCGCCGGTGCCCTCGGGCGCGCCGCCGTTGTACGCGGCCAGCGCGACGGCGAAGTGGGCCTCCGCCGTGTTGGGGTACGGCTTGGCGAGATCGCGCACGAGCTCGTACACCTGCCGCTTGTCGAGCGCGTCGCGCAGCATGCGGTTGAGCTCGAGGAAGATCTCGCCGTTGCCGCGATCGGTGAGCGCCGCCTCGGCGATCGCCTTCTCGAGCTTGGACTTGAGGTCGGTGTCGATGGGCGCGACCTCGCCGCGCGCGGCGCCTTGGGCGGCCATGGCGGCGAGCATCTGCTTCGGGCGCTCCGCCGAGGGGTCGAGCGACGCCCAGAGCTTGGCCGCTTCCTGCGTAAGACCGCGCATGCGGGCGGCAAACGCGACCTCGGCGGCGCGGCGCGCAAGCCGCGGGTCCTTGGCGTCGCGCGCTGCTTCGAAATAGGCGCGCGCCGCGAGCGAGGCCTCGCCGCGCTGCAGGGCCACGTCGCCCAGGATCACGCGATAGAAGATGTCGGCGGTGAGGCCGCTCGTATCCTCGCGCGAAGGCGGCTGCTGGTTCGGCGTGATGCCAGGGCCGGGCGACTGCGCGGCGACGGGCAACACGGCCGCGCAGAGCAGCGCTGCAACCAGGGTTCGGGAAAATCGTGCGGGGATCGTCATGAGGAGCTCGCGGTGGGCAACGCGTGAGAGGCGTAGCGTGGTCGATGTTAGGCTATATCCGGCACTGCAACAAACCGACGTTGGTAACCATTCATGCCGGAACTGCCGGAGGTCGAAACTACGCGGCGCGGGATATCGCCGCACGTCGTCGGGAAACGGATCCAGCGGCTCGCCGTGTACGACCCCCGGTTGCGGTGGCCGGTTCCCGGCGACGTGCCGGCCAAGGTCGAAGGCCGCGTGATCGACGCGATCGAGCGGCGTAGCAAGTACTTACTGTTTCGCCTGGGTACGGACACGTTGATTTTTCACTTCGGCATGACGGGCAGCCTGCGCGTGTACCGGCGAGCGCCGCCCCGCAAGCCGCACGACCACGTCGACCTCGTGCTCGACGACGGCACCCTCCTTCGCTACCACGACCCGCGCCGGTTCGGCGCCATGCTGTTCGTCGAAGGATCCGCGGCGGATCATCCGCTGATCGAGCACCTCGGTCCCGAGCCCTTCGATCCCGCGTTCGACGCGCGCTACCTGTGGCAAGCGCTGCGCAGCCGTACGGCGGGGATCAAGCTCGCGCTGATGGACAACGGCGTCGTGGTCGGCGTGGGGAACATCTACGCGAGCGAGGCGCTCTTCCGGGCCGGCATTCGCCCGATGACGCCGGCGCACAAGGTCTCGCGGCCGCGGATTGCGAAGCTGGTCGAGGCGGTCCGGGAAGTCCTCGGCGCGGCCATCGCCAGCGGAGGCAGCACGCTGCGCGACTACGTCGACGCCGGCGGCCGGCGGGGCCGGGCGCAGCACGGGCACTTCGTGTACGGCCGCGAGGGCGCGCCCTGCCGCGTGTGCGGTACAACCATCCGCATGCGCCGCCTCGGCGCGCGCGCCTCGTACTACTGCCCGGCCTGCCAGCGTTAACGCTTTGCGGCACCTCGGGCGACGCTGCCGGGCAGCGTGCATAGCCCATCTGTGGCGGGGGCCGCTAGAAAGGGGACAGGGCTTGAAATAGGGACTGTCCCTATTTCAGTTCTGTAATGGGGACTGTCCCTTTTCGGGGGCAACCGGTCATCCCAGAGGCATAAGTTGTGCTTGACAGGCATGCTACCGTCCGCGCGCCTGCCCCTTGAGCGCCGGATCCAGGAAATCGGCGCCGTCCGATAGAGGAACAACATGGTCCCATCACGCGATCTCGCGGCGCGTTTCGAGGCGTACAGCGACTGGCGCCGCCGGCTGTCCGCCGGCGTGCTGGCGATGCACGACTGGATGCAGGACCAGGACCTGGCCGACGGCCAGGTCGACCTGCGCGTGCAGCAGCTCCTCGAACGGCTTCATCAGGACAAGCTCGTCGTCGCGTTCGTCGCCGAGTTCTCGCGCGGCAAGTCCGAGCTCATCAACGCCATCTTCTTCGCGGACTTCGGCCAGCGGCTGCTCCCGTCGTCGGCGGGGCGCACCACGATGTGTCCGACCGAGCTCCTGCACGACGCCTCGCGCCCGCCGTCGATCCGCCTGCTGCCGATCGAGACGCGCCTCAAGGACGCCACCGTCTCCGAGTTCAAGAACTACGCCGACGAGTGGGTGACGTTCCCGCTCGACCTCTCGTCCGCCGACAAGATGGGCGAAGCAATGTCGCGCGTGTCGCAGGTCAAGCGCGTGCCGGTGGAGCTCGCGCGCAAGTACGGCCTGTACGGCGACGGGGAGGACGACATCCTGGCCGCGCTCGAGCACGGCGACGAGGGCAGCGTCGACATCCCGTGCTGGCGCCACGCGGTGATCAACTTCCCGCATCCGCTCCTGCAGCAGGGCCTCGTCATCCTCGACACGCCGGGCCTCAACGCGATCGGCACCGAGCCCGAGCTCACGCTGAACCTCCTGCCCAACGCGCACGCGCTCCTCTTCATCCTCGCCGCCGACGCCGGCGTGACCAAGACCGACCTCGAGGTCTGGAACCAGCATCTCGCCGGCGAGGACCCGGCCACCAGGTCCGGCCGCATCGTCATCCTCAACAAGATCGACGGGCTGTGGGACGACCTCAAGTCCGACGAGGAAATCGACCGCGAGATCGACCGCCAGGTGCGCACCACCGCGCACATGCTCGGCATCCCGCGCGACCAGGTGTACGCCACGTCCGCGCAGAAGGCGCTCCTCGCGAAGGTGAACGGCGACGACGCGCTGCTGGCGCGAAGCCGCCTGCCGACGCTCGAGACGTCGCTGTCGCAGCAGCTCATCCCCGCGAAGCGCGACATCGTCGGCGCCGCCTCGCAAAGCGAGGTGCGCTCGCTGGCCGCGAGCGTGCGCGCGATCCTCGACGCCCGCCTCGCCGGCGTCACCGAGCAGCTGACCGAGCTCACCGCGCTGCGCGGCAAGAACCAGGACGTCGTCGGCCACATGATGGAGCGCGTGCGCGGCGAGAAGGACGTGTTCGAGCGCGGCCTTGCGCGCTTCACCGCGCTCCGCAACGTGTTCACCCAGCAGACCAACGACCTCTTCGACCACATCGGCCTCGCGGCGCTGCGCGCGAACGCGGGGCGCACGCGCCGCCACATCGAGGACAGCCCGTTCACCCGCGGCGTGCGCAACGCGATGAACGAGTTCTTCCGCGGCATCCACGCCGACTTCGCCGCCGCCGCCAAGCAGTCGACGGAGATCCACGACATGATGCGCGCGATGTACGCGCGCTTCGCCAAGGAGCACGGGCTCGAGGTGTTCAGCCCGCCGCCGTTCTCCGTGCTCAAGTACCAGAAGGAAGTCGAGCGCCTCGAGCGCGCCTACAACACGCACTTCAACACGCTCTGGAACATGGTGAGCAAGGCGAAGTTCGCGCTCATGAAGCGCTTCTTCGAGACGATCGCCTCGCGCGTGAAGCACGTCTACGTCATCGCCAACCGCGACGCCGAAGCGTGGCTCAAGGCCGTGATGTCGCCGCTCGAGACCCAGGTCCGCGAGCATCACCTGCAGCTGCGCCGGCGCCTCGACAGCATCAAGCGGATCCACCACGCGAGCGGCGAGCTCGAGGAGCGGATCGACGAGCTCACGCAGCAGGCCGACGCGATACGGGCCCAGATGCGCGGGCTCGAGCGGAAAGTTGCCGAAATCGACGCCATCGTATCCGCCCCGGACCTGCTCCCGGCGGCGGCCAACGCCTGACCTCAAAAACGCAAAAAATGTCTGCAATCCCAGACACTTTGCCTCACTCCGCCGACGTCAATCGGCGACAGTGTCGGCGTCCGTCTGTAGGACATAAAATTTTTGCTGCGAGCCAATTGCCTGATTTTTCTTGGTTTCGGGCCGATGGACGCAATTTTCAGGGGAACGAACGAACGACGGGATGTCGGTCAATGTCCTATAATCCGGTCCATTGCCCAACCTTGCCCTTTTCTCCTAGCCCTTTTCCCGGACCGGCGGCGACGCCGGCATGAAATCATGCGATTGCGACACCTTCTCTGCGCCCTGGGCGCTGTGTTCACGCTCAACGCGGGCGCAGCGATACCCGCGAGCGAACAAACCGTGGCTGTGGAGTTCTACCACGCGACGCTCGACCACTACTTCATCACCGCCGATGCCAAGGAAATAAACGACCTCGACACCGGCGTCCACAAAGGCTGGACCCGCACGGGTTACCGCTTCTCCGTCATCAAGGGCGGCAGCTCGTACGCCGGCACGTCGCCTGTTTGCCGCTTCTACAGCTCCAAGCTCGACACGCACTTCTACTCCGCGAAAAAGGCGGAGTGCGACACCGTCAAGACGGATCCGACGTTTACAGGCACTTGGACCTTCGAATCCGACGAAGTGTTCCGCGCCTTCGTGGTCGATCCCGCCACCGGCGTGTGCGCCACCGACACGACCGCCACGTACCGCTTGTGGAACAACCGTCCCGACGTGAATCACCGCTACACCGACCAGGTGAGCGTGTTCCTGTTCATGAAGGGCAAGAGCTACATCCCCGAGGGCGACGGCAGTCCGGCGCTCCCGGTCGCGTTCTGCACGCCCGCCGGCGGCGACGTCGTGCCGGTCGCCAACGAGTCGGCACCGACCTGCACCGTGACGGCGCAAAGCAGCACGCCCGCCGTCGGCACCACGCTCAACCTCAACTCCAGCTGCACCAACAATCCCACGTCGTACATGTGGACGGGCTGCACGAGCACCTCGAGCAGCTGCACCTCCACCAAGGCCGCGGCCGGTTCGGCGAGCTATACGCTCTATGCGGCCAACGCGTCCGGCCCGGCTGATCCGGTGACCCTCACGGTCAACTGGGGCGGCGGCGGCGGTGGCGGCGGCGGCGGCGCATTGTCGATCTGCTCGCTCTCGGCGAACACGCTCCAGGCGACGGTGAATACACCCATCACGCTCACCGCGTCGTGCAACAACACGCCTTCGAGCTACGAGTGGCAGGTCTGCAGCACCTCGATCGGCAACCCGGGCGATCCCACGGCGCCGCCGTTGTGCAACCCGAACCCGTCGTGCGCCGCGACCTCGCCGACGTGCGCCGTCTCGCAAGCCGCGGCGGGCGCCGCGCGTTACGCGGTCGATGCCAAGAACGCGGCCGGCACGGGTCCCAAGGTTTACCTCGACCTCGTCTACACCGGCGGCGGTACGGGTGGCGGTGGCGGTGGCGGAGGGGGCGGCGGCGCTTCGGTGCCCGTCTGCTCGATTTCGTCGACCAACACTGCGCCTTCGACCGGAACGACCATCACGCTGACGGCCACCTGCTCGGGCAACCCGACGAGCTACGATTGGATCGGCTCGGGCCTCATCGGTACGTGCAGCGGCGCGACCTGCGGGGAAAG
>JADMIO010996657.1_pt1 | contig 11480 bp, 7 predicted proteins | sample 8958161 | NCBI WGS metagenome assembly JADMIO01 (sample SAMN16585339, study PRJNA669376) | soil metagenome | isolation source: Crop rotation soil | place: USA: Cullars Rotation, Alabama | collected 2011
AGACTACGCCCTCATCGATGCAGCGTTCAACAACCAAGGCCCACCGCTCGCGGGGACGGGGCGCATCGTTGGGAAAACGATCGGCGGCAAACTCAGGTCATTGTAAAACAGCTTCCGATGGATCATCAGAGCCCGCGCGATCCAATCGCCGGCTTGAGAGGTCGGTTATTTTCCTCTTCCATTGTGCGATTATCCAACACTCGAGAGCGACTTACCCGCACCCCGCCACGCCGTCCAGGAAGTACCTTTTGTGTCGCACCACGTCATTGTGATCATCTTGCTATCGTTTTGCGGTGGATCGATGCACAGCACACGCAGGGAACGCAGGATCGCAGTAAGCTCTTCCCTGCTGGCTGTCTTCATTCGTTCGTATGCGTCGGTGGGGATGTGGCAGGCGCGCTTCTCGGTCCTTGATTCAGCATGTCGGCGATCTGTTGTTGACAATCACGTTTCCGCGTGCGCGCACACGAACCATTCGCGATGGCCGCGGACAATTCGTGAAGACGCTGCTCCAGCTCGTCGGCGTCTAGTATGCGCACCGGAGCGGAGACCTCTGGCAAGGCGGTGGTGAGCTTCCACTCGTCTGGATCGGCTCGGACGAAGACGTATCCTTGAAATACGGGAACTTCCACTCGGACATGCTGGCCAGCGTAGACTCGCTCTTCCGCAACTACCGGCAGGTAGTGAGCGATCCCCAATAACGTCAATCGCGAGGCGAGCAGTTGTTCTCGACGCGCTCGAACGCGCAGGACACGCCATTTCCGTGTCTGTTTGTGCGCGACGGCAGGCGAAGGCCGCGACTCTGCAGTTCGACGCTCTACTCTTGGTTGTCGCGTTCGCAATCTCGCCTCGCCTTTCCATGCAAGTGAAAATTTTTCCGCTTTGATCTTTGCCGTTGACTACAATGGTGGCCGCAATGCCTTGATAGAATCGCGTCGTGGCGCGGGGTACTCGCGGACTCTCGGGCCTCAGATGAAGCGATCAATCTTCCCTATCGAACCCGTCTTGGTAGCCAACCCTCGCCGCTTCCGGATCACTCTCAACTGGCCGCTGATCCAGCAGAACATCGCGCGGGAAGAAGGCCGATCCGTGCACGATTCGGAAATCCAGTCGCTTTTTGAGCGATCCGGCTTCGTTCGCGACGGCGATGGCTGGGTTGTTGACGAATCGGCTCTTTCGATCCTCCAGTCTGCCGAAGTTTTGCACGCACAACCTCTGACGAACCCGTCGCCTTAAGTCGTCATCGTGACGAGATTACGAAAACGACGGCGCCCCCCTTCGCCGTCCGTTTCCATCCCTCATCGAAGCCGAACTGCGACACGTCCGCTGCGAGGGGAATTCTTCGTTGTGACAGTGATGGCTACCGGTAAAATTTGGTCGCCCTGCGCGCGGCCGCGAAATCCGGGGTAGCATCGTCACTAAGAGTTCAACCGCTATTTGTGGTTTAAGGCCGCCACGATTTTTCATCTTTTGTAGTGGGGGACGGATGGACCATGAAGAGGTAGGGTTGTTGCCGCTGATTTCTCCCGCCGGACATATCGATGAAGTTGTTAAAGCCGTTTACGGCGAGCTCCGCCGGCTTGCCCGGGTGCACCTGTCGAGGCTGGCGCCGGGGCAATCGATCCAGGCGACCGAGCTGGTTCACGAGGCGTATCTGCGGATGATGGGCAACGGCCGCGGCGGTCGTCACGGTTCACGGGTCGCAAGCGTGGCGAACACGCGGGAGTTTTTCTTCATCGCCTCGCGCGCGATGCATGACATCCTCGTCGAACGGGCTCGGCGAAGATCCCGACTGAAGCGTGGCGGAGGCAGGCGACGCGTTGAAATGGACAAACTCGTGCTCGCCGACGATGTGCCCGCGCACGACATGCTCGCGCTGGAAGAATCGCTGCAGACGCTGCGACGCGAGAGCCCGGAGAAATACCAATTGGTCCTCCTGCGCTTCTTCGGCGGACTCTCGGCAGGCGAAACTGCGGAGCTGCTCGGCGCTTCGCTTCGGACAGTAGAGCGACAATGGCGCTACGTGCGCGCACGTCTGCATCGCGAACTTTCGTCAGACTGATCAAACCCATGCAGGTCGAACGCGAAAAAATCGTCGAGGAACTGTTCATGCTTGCCGTGGAGTTGTCCCCGGGCGAGCGTCAGCGTTTCCTCGAGCGTCATTGCGGGACCGATCCGCAGTTGCGCGACGAGCTGCAATCATTGCTCGACCATGATCAACTGGTCGCTGAGAGCTTTCTCGCCGGTCGTGTGGAGACTCTGCGCGACGTTGCGAACATTGCGAGTGACACTCCGAGAGCTACTCCTGCTGACGTGTTCGCGCAGCGCTATCACCCCGTGCGAGTGATAGGCGAAGGCTCGTACGGCACAGTTCTGCTGGCGAAACAGCAGACGCCGGTGCGACGCGAGGTCGCGCTGAAGATCCTCAAGAGCGGCCTCGATGCCAAACACGTGCTCGCTCGCTTTGAGATCGAGCGTCAGGCCGTCGCGATGCTCGACCATCCGAACATCGCGTCCATTTACGACGCCGGCACCACGCCCACCGGACGCCCATTCGTCGCCATGGAATACGTGGCCGGCGTGCCGATCACGCAATTCTGCGACGAGCGGAAGCTGAGCGTGTGGCAACGGCTGGAGCTGTTCCTGTCCGTTTGCGACGCAATACAGCACGCGCATCAGAAGGGCATTATTCACCGCGACCTGAAGCCCGCAAACATTCTCGTCACAGAGCGTGACGGCCGGCCGGTCGTCAAGGTGATCGATTTCGGTGTCGCCAAGGCGATCGACCACCAGCTCAGCACGCAGGCGCTGGTTACGGAGATGGGCCAGCTCATCGGCACACCGGAGTACATGAGCCCGGAGCAGATCAACTCGGACCTCGATCGGATCGATACGCGTACGGACACTTATTCACTGGGTGCGCTGCTGTACGAGCTGCTGTGCGGTCGCTTGCCTTTCGATTCGGTCGCGCTGCGCGGATCGGGCGCGTCGGAGATGCGGCGGTTGATCACCGAGGTTGCCCCGCCGAGCCCCAGCCAGACGATCTCTGATGAGACCGACGAAGTGCGCGCGATCGCGACGAATCGCTCGACCACGCCGAAACAACTGCGGTCAACGTTGTTCAGCGAACTGGAATGGATCCCTTTGCGCGCCCTGCGAAAGGAACCCCAGGAACGATATCGCAGTCCGGCGGAGCTGGCGGACGACATCCGCAATTACCTCGGCGGCCGCCCACTGATGGCGGGGCCGGAATCGTGGCTCTATCGCGCGCGGAAATTTTCCCGGCGTAATCGAGCGCTGATCGCGGGTGTTGCCATCGTTAGCATCGCGCTGATCGCGGGCACGGTGGGTCTGACGGTCGGCTTGTTCCGCGTCCGCGCCGCGAGCAGGGACGCTGCTGAGGCCCTCACCGTCTCGGAGCAGGTGCGCAGCTTCCTGGTCGACATGCTGCGCTCGGCTGGCCCGGATCGCGCACAAGGCGAGGTGCCCAAGGTCACCGACCTGCTGGACAAAGCATCACCAGAGATCGAGCGAAAATTCGGCGATCGTCCGCTTGTCGCCGCCGAGCTGCACGACGCGCTGGCGACCACGTACTGGGCGCTCCAGGACATGCTCAAGGCCGCCCCGCACGAGCAGCGCGTATACGACCTGCGGAAGCAAGCTTTGGGCGAGAACGACCCGCGCACGATCGAAGCGCGTTCGAAGTACGGATGGTTTCTCTCCACGTCGGGCAACGACGGCAAGACAGGGCTGGAACAAACCAAGGCCGCATACGATCAATACATCGCCTTGCACAAGGAAAACGATCGTGCTGCGTTGTCGGCCGCCTTTCGCTATGCGCTAGCGCTGATCAACGCGGGGCGTCCGCACGAAGCCGAAGCCGTCATGCGCGATACCTTGAAGCGGCAAAAACAGTTTCTCGGCCCGGACGACGATGATGTGGCAAGTTCGGAGATGTCGCTAGGCGGATTGCTGGCGAACTTTGGCAGCAATCCGGAAATCGGTGAGATGTATCGTGACGCCTTCCGCATCATCGAAATACACCACGGCCCCAAACATCCGCTCACGTTGATGGCGCGCAACCAGTTGGCGTGGTGGCTGTCGGACCACGATCCGGCTGAAGCCGAGAAGATCACCCGTGAGCTCGTGGAGCTGCGGCGGCAAGTGCTGGGAAGCCGAAACATCGAAGTCGCCACAAACCTCGCACTGCTGGGAAAGCTCCTCCGCGATCGCGACGACCTCGCTGGCGCCGAGAAGGCATTCGGCGAAGCCGTCGACATCCGGTTTCACTCCGAAATGCCCCCCGACTTCGCTGCTTACAACTACCGCTCCGCGTGGATCGATACGCTGGCGCAGCAAGGCAAATTGGATCAGGCCTTACCGCTTGCCGAGCAGCACCTGCGGGAATCGAAAAATGCCAAAGACAGCGGGACCATCGCCGGCGCCGAACGTTGTCTGGCTTACGTTTATCTCAAGAAAAACCAGCCAGAGAGAGCCGAGCCGCTCGTGCGCGAGGCGAGCGAAATTTTCTTACGAGGATATGGCAAGTCGAGCAAGGTCTACTGGGACGCGCGACTTTTGCTTGCGGACACGTTGAGCACGATGGGCCGCTACGATGAGGCCGGGACGATCGCGAGGGACATCCTGCAGCAGGCACAAAAAATCTACGGCGACAATTCGCAGATCTCACGGCGCGCTCAACACTCCGTCGAACTCGCATCGCCGCAGCCAACTACGCTGCCCACATCACGCCCCACGTGACTTACCTCTGCCGTCTAATCTTCTTCTCATCCCGGATTGCTTTCGCGCCGTGGATGTACTCAAAGATTCGCTCGATCGTTGATGTCAGCCGACGACAATGGAAGGCGTATTGGTGATGAACGACACCGCATGGCGCGGTGAGGGAAGTAAGAGAATTGGCGAGGATGCAAATTTTTGTTTTCAGAATTCGTGACGCTCGATATAGTCACTCCTCGCATTTACGTTAGAGTGGGGCCCAAGTCGTTCAGGGCATTCGAAGGATTTGAGAGCATCCAACATCACGCTTTAGCGCGTTGGCGGACGTGCGCATGCGTGGGGGGCAGAGCCAATGCACATGATGAGCGCTGTTGCGCCCGCCGCGATCGAACTTAACGAGCTTGAGTGGCCGAGTGCCGAAGTCGGCTCGTGGCACGTGCTGCGTACGCGCAGCCGGCACGAAAAGGTCCTCGCCGCCGACCTCGCAGCGATGGGGATTGCACACTTCCTGCCCCTTGCGCGCGTGCAACGCGATTACGCAGGCCAGAAGGTAAACATCGAGGTTCCGCTCTTTCCCGGATACCTTTTCCTACGGGGCACGATCGACGAAGCGTACTCGGCAGATCGCACGCAGCACGTGGCGCAGATCATTCAGGTTGTCGATCAAGATCAGCTTGATTGGGAGCTGCGGAACCTGGCGCTGACCATTCAGTCCGGGCTGCAGCTTGATGCATTCCCGCATTTGCGCTGTGGCGTACGCGTCGAAGTGAGAAGCGGCCCGCTGCGTGGTGTTCAGGGTCTCGTGCAGGATCGAACCAGGCGGGATCGCTTAATCCTCCAAGTCGATATGCTTGGCCGCGCGTTGAGCCTGGAAGTGGATGCCGCATTGCTCGACATCATAGACTGAACGCTCCTTTCATCCCGCCTAGCGATTAATTTTCCCTTAGTACGCGGCTGCGCGATATGGCGTTGAACCGTTCGTCCATTCCCCAGGGCGCTCAATTCATCAATTAGTGTGTACACATGACAGGTAGAGCCATTAGTGTATACACACGACACAGTGGAACGTTGATGCATATCGGGGTTCCGCGCACGCGTTGGATTGACCTCACGACAAGTCGGAAGCTCCGCCGATATTCGAAGGCGGTGTGAGATGCCATCCAAATCAGCGCTTAGACACAGAGGATTTCTGCTGCGCACCTGTTCCAGATCTTCGCATAGCGAAGCGCTGGAGAATCGGATCTGCTTGACGGCCATCAATTTCGACCCGCCAGCGAATCTGAACTTGAGCGCCGTCCCGCAGTTTGTCGTCTCCGCTGACTTCAATCGTGACGGCCGGACCGACCTGATGGCATCCAGCTACGCTGGTCAGCAACTCAGTCTGTTGCTCGGCGTCGGCGACGGCACGTTCCAGCCAGCCACCGATATTTCATTGTCGGAACCCGCAGACTCGCTAGCGGCGGCCGACCTGAACGCCGATAGCAAATCCGATATCGTCGTCGTTCATTACAATGCGGGCACCGTCGATGTGATGCTTGGTCTTGGCGATGGCACGTTCGCACAGCCCATCGCGTATCCCGCCGGTACCGGCCCGCGCGCCAGCGTCGTCGCTGATTTCAACGGCGACGGTAAGGTCGACCTTGTGCTTGCCAAAAGCTTTGATAAGAACTTGACCTTCCTCCGCGGGAACGGCAACGGAACGTTTCAGGCTCCGCAGAACACATCGCTCGGGTACACACCATCCGACATCGCAGCCGGCGACTTCAATTCCGACGACAAGGTCGATTTGGCCGTCGTCGATTTCTTCTCCGACAAGGCGCACATCCTCGTAAACAACGGCAGCGGCGGTTTCACCTCCACCGCAAGCGTCTCGACCGGCGGCGGACCGACCAGCGTCGCGGTCGGCGATTTCGACGGCGATGGCAAGTTAGACTTGGCTTCAGCCAACTTTCTTGCCGGCAACGTCTCAGTGCTTCGAGGCAACGGTTCAGGTGGCTTGCTGACGGCCGTGAATTACGCCACCGGTTCGGGGGCGACTTACATCACAACAGCCGATCTTGATGGTGACGACTCGCCCGATCTGTTGTCGATCAACTCAAACGCGGATTCGATGTCCGCATTACAGAACAACGGCAACGGCGGATTTCAGAGCGCGTTGAATTTCGCGGTGTTGGACCAGCCAAGGTCGGCCGTGGTGGTGGACGTCAACGGCGACTTACTTTCCGACGTCGCGGTGGCACACGAAGGCGTCGCGAAACTGGCCTTGCTGATTGGCACTCTGCCCTCTGCGCCCATTTCTCGCACGGGTGGTCCTTACAACGTTAGCGAAGGCGGCAATGCGCAGCTTGACGGTTCGACGAGTAGTGGAACCAACATCATCTACCGCTGGGATCTCGATGGCGATGGCGTCTTCGGCGAGACCGGCGCTAACGCCGCGTGCGGTAATGAGAACGTCGCCAAGCCAACGTTCTCTGCGGCAAATCTCGATGGCCCGTCGTCGCGCACGGTTCGCCTGCGCGTCATTGACAGCTTTAACCGTTCCAGCACGTCGACCACAACCGTCAACGTCGGCAACGTACCGCCGACTCTTACCATGTCGGGAGGCACGGCGGTCGTCGTCGGCGCACCGTACACACTTCAGTTGAGTGCCACCGATCCTGGCAACGACACGGTTTCGCAGTGGGTGATCACCTGGGGCGACGGCGATGTCCAAACGGTCTCCGGGAATCCGAGTCTCGTCACGCACGCGTACGCAAGCGTCAGCGATTGCATCATCAGTGCGTCTGCCAGCGATGAAGATGGAACCTACGCCGCGAATAGCATCGGTGTTTCGGTAACCGCAACCGATCAGGTTGCGCCGATCGCTACGCTGGTGTCTGCGCTCAAGAAGACGACGGCCAGCACGGCCGGCTATCGCTTTGTCGTCCAATACACGGACGATTTGGCGATCAACGTCTCAACCATTAATGGCAACGACATCCTGGTCACCGGACCGAACGGGTATGCTCGATTGGCGACCGTATACTCAGTCGGCGGTACGGCTACGGCGCGATCCGTGACATATCAAGTGGCGGCGCCAGCAGGAGGTTGGGGCTTCTTGGCGAACGGTGCGTACAGCGTAGCGCTTCGCGCCAATGAAGTGTTCGACACCTCGGGTCATGCCGCGCAAGCGAGCACGCTCGGAGCGTTCCTCGTACGCGTTCCGGCGCCCGCCGACTATGCGGGTGGAACATTTGCTTCGGCACGATCGTTCGGCTTGAACAGCGCTGGAGCAACGCGCGCGGTCGAGGACTTCATCGGGGCTGCCGATCGCAATGACTACTACCGCTTTAGCATCCCTGCAGGGCTGAACATCAACGTTCGCATGACCAATCTCACTGCCAATGCCGACATGCTCCTGCTGGATGGGAACGGCGTGCGCGTGGCGATGTCGAGGCTTAGCGGCAACGCCAACGAAACGATCAGCCGGTACCTGCGGCGCGGCACCTATTTCCTGCGCGTGTACTACACCGGGTCGACAGGCAGCTTCTACCGGCTGCGCCTCGCATTCACAGCGGTCACCTGAGTGACATGCGTTCACCGAAAGCCGGTACGCTTTTTGAGCACTGTCAGACATCAACCATTCGCCGGCAATTTCTATTGCAATTAGCGTGGCTACCTGACATAATCCGCGGCTCGGGATCGGAGAAGCATCAGCCTGTTTTGGTCAGAACAGGTGTCTGCATCGGGCCAGCCAGTGACATACGCTTGGTTGGATCGCCGGGGGGTTTGGCAGGGGCTGAAGCTCTCATCTCAGCGTTTGTTCCCTTCTTCGGCAGGGGTTAGCCCCAAGTCGACATGGGCGGAGCCCGCCCTCATCGCCAAACTCTGTCGGTTTTTCCTTCCTTAGCGACCGTGTCGATAATTTCTGCGATCTTTTGCGTCTGTGCGGGCGTACGAGCAGCGGGCGTTGCGTGCTGTTGCTTATCCGTCTTCACAGGCTTGTCGATGTTCCCCCGGGGGGCCTCGCTGTGTGGGCCGTACGCACTGCGACCCCCGATCTCGGAGAGCAAAGACATGGTCACGCAAAGGGGCATGAACACTTCCGGGCTGAACAATCGGCGACTGAGCGATATGTCTGAAGGCGGCTTGCCCGCGCAGACAGCGCGATCAAAACAGCCGCCCGGATCACATCGATTTTTTGAGCAGCTCGAATCGCGCGTGCTCTTCGCTGCAATGTCTGTGGTTGAACAACTGCTTCAGCCATCTCTTTCGGGCACTGACGACATCCTTCAATCCACGACCGATGCGCAATCGCAGCCATCGCGGGCACCGGCGCCCGCGGCATCTCGCGCGCGCACGATGTCAGTCCCTCCAAACAACCCGGGTTCGTCAAGCGGTGGCGCTGCTGGAAACGCTGGCGGGCCCACCACTACACAGGTGTCTGGCGGCCGCTCGGACGCTGACTTCCGTTTCTATCTCAAGCCCGGCACAGGATTCACGTCGGCCACCCCGCAACCGGATCCAGTGGGAAATCCCACAGATCCTGGCTACGGCACCGCCATCACTGCAAACTGGGACTCGGCACAGAATCAGGCGTTCGACGGATCATTGAACATTGGCGTCACTGCATCGCATATGAACGGCGTCGACCGTGTCGATTTTTCCGTGAACGGAGGCCCCTGGACAACCGTCCGCAACACGACCAGGAATCCGCAGTCGGGCCTGGATGATTATGTTGTAACGCTTCGTGCGGGCGACTTCACCAGTGGATCGCTGGAGGTGCGTGCCATTGCATATCCGGCGAGGGCCGGAGTACCAACGGTGCTGAACGCTCTGGACCTGCAAGTCGATCCCAACGCTCCATTGGCACCCGCAAATCTCACGACGAGCGCATTCTCGGCCGCGCGAATCGACCTTACTTGGGCGGATCGCGCGGCGAACGAAACCGGATTCAAGGTGGAGCGCTCGCTCGACGGCATCACATACACCGCCGTAGCCACCCTCCCCGCGAACACGACGAGTTACCACGACGCCAGCCTGCAACCGGACACGCACTACTACTACCGCGTCCGCGCCGAAAATAGCCAAGGCTTTGCTCTCTCTCCCGCGAACGACGGCAAGACCAAACTAAACTGCACCGTGGATGGCGATGGCTGGACCACGATCGTGCCGAGCAGCGATTCGCGGATTATCTACGTGAGTAGCTCGATGGGATCTGACACAAATTCAGGACTTTCCGCGGATGCGCCCGTGCAAACGATTGCCAAGGCAAAGTCACTTGTGCGGAACGGGATGCCGGACGACCTGTTGTTGAAACGCGGGGACACCTTCAATGATTCCTTCGGGGTATGGAACAAATCGGGTCGATCGGCAACGGAGCCGATGCTGATTTCCGCTTATGGGACAGGACCACGACCCGTGCTCGCCACCGGCATTGCATCGGGTTTGGAAACAAGCGGTAACCGCGTAAGCAACTTAACAATCAGCAATCTTGACTTCTACGCGAACGGACGCGACCCAGCAGTGGCAGGTTACAGTCCAGTGGATAGAACTGGGATCAATATTTTATCTTCCGGACAGAGTCTTCTGATTGAAGGTTGTGCCTTCCGGTTTTACGGCACTAACATCATCGCGCAATATTGGCAAGGGCCACTCGCTAATGTGAAGATTCGCAGAAATGTGATTGCTGATGCTTACCAAACTACCGGCCACTCACAAGGAATATTCATCGCGCACGTAGACGGGCTTTTGGTCGAGCAAAACGTGCTTGACCACAACGGCTGGAATGAATCGGTTCCGGGCGCTGAAGCGACAGTCTACAACCACAACGCATATATTACTTCAACCAATACCAATGTGACCTTCAGCGGAAACATCAGCGCACGAGCATCGAGTCACGGCGCACAAGTGCGGCCTGGCGGAACCGTAACGAATAACTTATTCATCGAAAACCCAATCGGTTTGTCCTTCGGATATGAAAATAGCGGCTTGCCCACACCCGGTGGAGTGCAAGGGAACATTTCCGGCAACTTGTTTATCGGAAACCGTGACATCAACGGCGGCAAGCGCGGCTGGGCCATCGAGATTGGAAATACCAAGCCGGGCGCGAATACGCGCATATCTGACAATATATTCACCGGAGACACGCAAAAGGCCTATCCCGCAATCATGCTAAATTATGATCCGGCAGGGACGGGGGACGTTGGAATCAACGACTTAACAATTGAAGACAATCTGGCCTATGGCTGGTATAAAGGGTTATCGATTTCGGCCGCGTTTGTACCAGGGGGAAGCGGAAAGCTAGGTTTGAATGGTTTGGCGGTGCGTAACAATGATTTTCAGCAATTGACGGCTTCCGCCGCTGCTGCTGTCCAACACAACGCCGCATTCCTAGTATCGGCTGAGCAGTTCTCCGGCAACCGGTACTCTACGTCTGGAGCGAACCCAGCCGATCCAAGCGGGGGTTTTTCGATCCAAGGTGCCACTAAGACTTTGAATCAGTGGCAGGCCACCATTGAGCCGACGGCAAAGTCGACGCAGGTGATTTACATGGAACCGACCCGAAGCATTGCCAGTTACACCTCGACGGTTGGAGGCGCTGCATCGGTCGACGCGTTCCTCGCTGCCGCGCGGCAATTGTGTTCGCAGAACTGGGATCTGGACTACACCAGTTCTGCGGCAATCAATTACGTCCGATTGGGTTTTGGAAAGTCTCCGTTACTCGGCTAGAAAATCTCGGATCATCAACTTGGCGAGTCGCG
>JADMIO010897426.1_pt1 | contig 11477 bp, 9 predicted proteins | sample 8958161 | NCBI WGS metagenome assembly JADMIO01 (sample SAMN16585339, study PRJNA669376) | soil metagenome | isolation source: Crop rotation soil | place: USA: Cullars Rotation, Alabama | collected 2011
CGCGACTTCAAGTCACGTGAATTCCAAGCTTCGGATCCCACTGTGCTGGAAAGCGCCAAAGCGGGTTTCAGAATGTTAGCTGCATCCATTGCACCTTCTCCTCCACCTGCACCTACAAGTGTATGAATCTCATCGATAAACAAAACAATATCACCTTCCGCAGCGGTAACTTCTTTTACTACCGATTTTAATCTTTCTTCAAATTCTCCTTTGTATTTTGCACCGGCAATCAATGCTCCCATATCTAAAGAGAAAACGATTTTATCTTTTAGGTTTTCGGGTACGTCGCCGTCTACGATTCTATGTGCCAAACCTTCAGCAATAGCAGTTTTACCAACTCCAGGTTCTCCCACCAACATTGGGTTATTTTTGGTTCTTCGGGTAAGAATTTGCAGCACACGACGAATTTCTTCATCGCGCCCGATAACCGGATCCAGTTTTCCTGTACTGGCTAATTCGTTTAAGTTTTTGGCGTATTTATTTAAGGCATTGTAAGTCTCTTCAGCAGAAGCCGAAGTTACTCTCTCTCCTTTTCTAAGTTCTTCAATAGTTGCTTTTAATGCTTTTCCGGTTACGCCCTGATCTTTTAAAATTTGCGCAACCTTACTTTTTGAGTCGAAAATGGCTAAAATTAAATGCTCGATCGAAACGTATTCATCGTTCATTTTTTGTGCAATAATTTCAGCTTCGTTCAAAGCTTTATTTGCATCTCTCGAAAGCATAATATCGCCTCCTGAAACTTTTGGAAAGCTCTGAATAGTTGAATCTAGTATTTGTAAAAACAACGGCACATTTACGTTCAGTTTTTTCAGGATAAAAGGTGCCACATTTTCATCTACTTCAAAAATAGCTTTAAAAATGTGTTCGTTTTCTATTTGCTGTTGTCCGTATCGTTGTGCTAATTGCTGTGAAAGCTGAATGGCTTCCTGTGATTTAGTTGTAAATTTATTTATGTTCATATTATATGTTATTAAGGTTTGATTTTCATTTTATAATCGATACCATTAAAATTCGATTTTATTGAATCCACTTTTTAATTTTAAATGGTGTAATTTTACTGATGACCTTTCAAATTACATTCCATTTTAAAAATACAGACAAAAAGTCATTAAAAACAGCATTTTATCCAATTTTTAACGACAAAAAGTCATAAATACAGTCAAAATATGAGTTTTTTAAATTCTATCTTCGGAAATTCAGACAATTCTGAGTCACAAAAAAGTAATGTGAACTGGATTCCTCTTACAAATTTAGCACAGTTAAACGACATAGAGAATATGTCGAATGTTAAGCCTATTGTAATTTTTAAGCATAGCACGAGATGCAGCATTAGCCGTTTTGCTTTGAAACAATTCGAAAGAGAATATGATTTAGACGAAACTGTCGATACTTTCTTTTTGGATTTAATCGAACATCGCGATGTTTCAAATGAGATTGCCAGTAAATTTGGTGTTTATCATGAATCGCCACAGCTTATCTTGATTAAAAATGGCAAAGCTGTTTATGATGTTTCGCATAGTGATATTAATGCTGAGGCTTTGAAAAGTAAAGTATAATTTTTTTTTGCCACAGATTAAAAGATTAAAAATGTTTTTTTGATTCTTTAAAATCCTTTAATCTGTGGCAAATTATTTTTTAAAAACTTCCTTCTGAACCACCGCCGCTATAGCCTCCTCCTCCAAATTCCATTGGAGAGCTCTCTGGTTTTACTGCTGGTTTCATTCCAAAAGTTGAAGCTACAATTAAGGCTTCAGCGTTTAAAAATGCAGTTGAGTTATTGATTCTGTCCGGCTTAAATGTTAATCCGGTTTCTTTCTCTTTCAATTTCTTTATCGAAAAAAAAGCTATTGCAAATAAAACGACTCCGCCTAAAGTCAACGCTACTTCTATCGGTAAAACCGAATAATAAAATCGGATGGTATAAATTGAGAAACCAATGGCTAAGAAACTTATCCAAAGCATTATTCTGTCTTTTGTTTTTAAAGCTTGCACCAAATAAATAATCGGAACAATTAGTGTAAAAGCATAAAAGAAATACGCAAACGGAATATCTGTTCCGGGAAGAATTTCATTTCCTAAAAGCATTACAGAAAGTTCTCTTACCACCAAATAATTACACGAAAGATAAAACAGAATTAAACAGAAATTATTGGCTAACAAAAGGCCTTTGTAATAATAGCGTTCTGTAAGACTATGGATTGATTTTTTAGTAGAGAAGTAAAAACCAGCAGCAGAAATCATGGCTGCAAAAGGCAAAATTGTTTTTCCGATTGCCCCAAATTCAAATAAACCATAAAATAAAACAGCTGACGACGCAAGGCAAAATACTAATAATGACGGTAAATGCAAATATCTTCTGTACATTATAAAAGCTGCGACTGCCATAAAAATAGCAATTATCAATTCATATCCGTCTGTTGTAATTCCGATAGCCAAACCTACGTTTAAAATAGCGCCTAAAATAAAAGCATCGTCTAAACCGTGTCCGTAATATTTTTGATTGGCTAGAAATTCCGCTCCGGCAAAACCTACTACAGCAAAGATATAACAGCAAATTTTGAAAAAGAACTCTTCACCGCTAAGCCCCAATAGCGAAATAGCTCCGCATATCGATGAGTATAAAAACGATCCTAATAAAAAGAATCCCAAACGCACGAGAATATTCTTTTGCTCTTTAAAATCCGGTAATTGTTTTTTAATTAAATCTCTTTGCTCTTTACTTATAAAGCCCGCTTGCTGCAAAGAATTCGCTTCTTCCAATAAAGCCAGATCGTTTAATAATTGTTTATCGTGTGCTATCATTCGGCTGTTTCTTTATTGAATTTTTTAATCAGTTTAATAAATAATACTATTGAACCAATGAAATAGGCTGGCAATATTAAAATAAACAATTCCCAAATAGAGGAGAAATCTATAAATTGAAAAATCCTGAATAAAAATATATTCAAACCTATATAAGCGTAAAGTATCATAAAAACATACAACGACATTGCTTTAAGCTCATAACTTACTTTATAAAAATAGTAGGATACTGCCCCTAAAACTAATCCAAAAAGCATCCAAATTCCATCATTATTATAATCGTCTACAAGATTGCTAATTGATGCAATACTTATTAAATGCAAAGCAAATGTTAGATAAATAATATTAAAATGAGTTTTTAAATTTATTTTGGAACTATAAATTGTATACAAAATAAGTAAACCTCCAAATATAATAGCTGAATAACTCAGGTTTGGATTTGAATAAAAATCATTGTGGAATAAATCCTGAGGTGTTACCGAAAGTCCGATATAAGCGGCAGCACCACTAATTGCAATAGTTAAGACACTCTTATTATCGAAATAATAGGCACAAAAAAAGCTTACCAAAGTCGGAATTAAAGTTGCTAATCCGTAATGCGTTCCAAAAGGCTGGTACTGAAACTGCAGATAACCAATAAAAATACAAGTCAGAATATTGGCTGCCAATACTAAATATTCTAAAATGGGGCTCTCAAAAACCGTTTCTGTTCTTTGAAATCCTTTAGAATTTTTAAAACAATAGTAAAAACAAACCCCTATACTTATAAGCAATATCGAGAGAATTGCAATATGACCAATGCTGTCAATATTTTCATAAATCAATATTCCGATTCCGGAAGTAAAAAGTAAAACAGATAAATAAAGGAAAAATTTTAGTTCTGTATTCAACGAGAAAATATTCAGATTTCGATAAGCTGTAATTTCCTGATATTGATTTTCGGTAATTAGATTCTTATCCAAAAGCAAATTAGTCGCCTGGTCATCAAACTTATTCATGTTTTGGTTTTATAAATAGTAAATCAAAAATAGTCTTTTTTTGATTCAATAAAGCTTATTTTTAATACATAAAATCTTTCTTAAAACAGAAGACATAAAAAAACCGATTTGTAGATGATACAAATCGGTTTCTTGCTTAAAAAGCAAACTTTTTTAAAAAGCAGCTTTCATTTTGTTTTTAATCGCATCTAAACACAGATTGTTGATACTGCCTTCATGTGTGTGTTTGGTTTCTTTTGGAGATTGATATGTTCCTGCTTCCAATTGTTCTGCAACGGCTTTGTAAGCATCTCTAAATGGCATTCCAGCCACAACCATTTCATTTAAAGTATCGACTGTAAATAAATAATCGTATTTTTTATCTTTTAAAATATTGTCTTTTACCGTAATATCTTTCACAGAAAAAATCGCAATATCCAAACATGCTTTTAAATTTTGAAGTGCCGGAAACAAACCTTCTTTTAAAAGCTGTAAATCTCTATGATAACCACTTGGTAAATTATTGGTAATTAATGTAATTTCATATGGAAGTGCCTGAATTTTGTTGCATTTCCCTCTGATTAATTCAAAAACATCAGGATTTTTTTTGTGCGGCATAATACTGGAACCCGTTGTAAGATGTGCCGGCAAACTGATGAAATCAAAATTCTGACTCATATACAAACAAACGTCCATTGCGAATTTTGATAACGTTGCGGCAACACTGCTCATGGCAAAGGCAACTGTTTTCTCCGCTTTTCCACGGCTCATTTGTGCGGCAACGGCATTGAATTTCAACGTTTCGAAACCTAATTCCTGTGTTGTAAAAGTTCTGTTAATCGGAAAAGAACTTCCGTAACCTGCAGCAGATCCTAACGGATTTTGGTCTACAATTTTAGATGCTGCGTTCAGCATTGTAATATCATCAATTAAACTTTCGGCGTAAGCAGAAAACCACATTCCGAATGACGATGGCATGGCGATTTGCAAATGCGTATAACCTGGCAATAAAACATTTTGATGTTTCTCTGCCGATTCCATTAACAAGTCAAAAAGAGTTTTCACCTGCTCTTTTATTGCTTTTAATTCATCTTTTAAATACAAATGAACATCGACTAAAACCTGATCGTTACGAGAACGCGCGGTGTGGATTTTCTTTCCGGCATCGCCTAGTTTGACCGTTAATAAATACTCGATTTTAGAATGGACATCTTCAAAACTATCTTCAATTTCAAAATTTCCAACTACGATATCTGCAATAATATCATTTAATGCATCAACCAGAGAAGTGGTTTCCTCTGAAGTTAGTAAGCCAATTTGACCCAGCATTTTAGCGTGCGCGATTGAACCTAGTGCATCATATTTTGCCAAAACTAAATCCAGTTCACGATCGTTTCCAACGGTGAAATGCTCGATTTGTTTGTCTGTTGGTATTCCTTTTTCCCAAAGTTTCATAAGATGTATGTTTTTTGTTTCACAGAGATACGCAAAGTCACTCGAAGATTCGCAAAGTTTCTTTTTAAACTTTATGCTTCTTATTTCATGATTGCCCTAGCCCCGATAGTAGTGAAAATCCTTTTGTGTCCGCCGCGGCGGACACAAAAGATTGTAACGGATAGCGGGATTAGCTCCTAAAAAATATTATAATTTAAAGAAATCGCTTAGTATTTTGATATACAAATCGACTCCTTCTTCAATTTCATTTACAAAAATAAATTCGTCTGCTGAATGTGACCGCAATGTTTCTCCTGGTCCTAATTTTAAAGACTGACAGCTTAAAACAGATTGATCTGAAAGCGTTGGCGAACCATAAGTTGTTCTTCCTAAAGCAATTCCGGCCTGAACTAAACCATGTGTAACGGGAATAGACGATGCATTTAAATGCATGGATCTCGGCGTTACTTCGGCATTTACGTTTGCTTTTACAACTTCAAGAATTTCGGTATTTGAGTAACGATCTGTTACACGAATATCGACAACCAAATCACATTCTGACGGTACAACATTGTGCTGCTTTCCTGCGCTAATCTGTGTTACGGTCATTTTTACAGGACCTAAAACGTCTGAGATTTTATCGAATTTATAGTTTTTAAACCATTCCATTACCGGAATTGATTTGTATAATGCATTATCATCATTTTGATGCGCCGCGTGACTTGCTGTACCTTTTACTTTTACATCAAGAACTAATAAACCTTTTTCTGCAACTGCTAATTGCATTAATGTCGGTTCGCCTACAATCGCGCAATCTAATTCCGGTAAATGTTTTAAAACGCTGTTTAAACCGTTTTTACCACTGCTTTCTTCTTCGGCGGAAGCCACAATAACTAAATTATGCGACAAATTTTGATTTTCATAAAAATGAACAAATGTTGCCAAAAGCGAAACCAGGCATCCTCCGGCATCATTGCTTCCTAAACCAAATAATTTTCCGTCTTTTTCAATTGCCTTAAACGGATCGTTTGTATACGCCTGATTTGGTTTAACCGTATCATGGTGTGAATTGAGTAAAAGTGTTGGTTTATTTTCGTCAAAATATTTATTGAAAGCCCAAACATTATTGTTTTCTCTTTTAAAAGGAATTTCGTTTTTATTGAACCAATTCTCTATCAAAAGTGCCGTCTGATCTTCTTCACTTGAAAATGAAGGGGTTTCAATAAGGCTTTTTAATAAACTAATTGCTTCCTGGGTAAGCGTTGCAATATTTTTCATTTCGTTTTAGGTACTGAGGTGCTAAGATTCTGAGATTCTAAGTTTTTTTAAGCTTTTTACTATCGCTTTGTTAATCTTAGCCAGAAATTTTATTCGCGCAAATTTCTTAAATTAATATTTAAAAGCACTGTGCAATTCTATTTTTTTGCCACAGATTAAAGGATTTTTAACTGATTTTTTAATCTATTTAATCCTTTAATCTGTGGCTATATCTTTTACAATGTAATCGTTGTATGCAATACATCTGGATTTTGGAGCATTTTATGATGTCCAATTTTGATTTTCTGAACGCCTCTTGATAAACTATTGAAGCAATTATCCAGTTTTGGAATCATTCCGGAATGGATTACCTTTTCTTCTTTTAATTTATTGTATAATGCTTCGTTGATTTGAGTAATTACAGATGAATCGTCTTCAGAATCTTGCAAAACTCCTTGCTTTTCAAAACAATACGTCAACGTAACATCAAAAACTTCAGATAATGCAATTGATAATTCGCTTGCAATGGTGTCGGCATTTGTATTTAATAATTGACCGTTTTTATCGTGCGTAATGGCGCAGAAAACGGGTATGATTCCGTTTTCAAGCAACGTTTTCAGTAAAGAAGTATTGACTTGCTTTACATCGCCTACAAATCCGTAATCGATTGTTGGGTGATTTCTTTTTACTGACTGAATTAAATTTCCGTCAGCTCCGGAAAATCCCATTGCATTAGTATTCTTTGACTGCAATTGCGCTACAATATCTTTATTGATTTGTCCGGCGTAAATCATTACCACAACATCCAGCATTGGAGCATCTGTAATTCGGCGGCCGTCAATCATTTGCGGAACCAATCCAATACTTTGTGCTATTTTTGTAGCCGATTTTCCACCGCCGTGAACTAAAACTTTATAGCCTTCAATTTTAGAAAAATCGGTTAAGAATTGTTCTAATTCTGCTGGATTGTCAATGATGTTTCCACCTATTTTTATTACTGATACGTTCATTTTTTTGAGGTTCTAAGATGCTAAGGTTTTAAGGGACTAAGGTTTTTGCTCATCGTTTCTTAGCATCTTAGAAACTTAGAACCTTAGCACCTCAAAAAATTATATCTTCTTCAAAATCTTCTGTAAAACTAATTGTGCTGAATACGTTCTGTTATTCGCTTGTTGAATTACGATTGAATTTTCGCTGTCGATCACTTCATCGCTTACAATTACGTTACGACGAACCGGAAGACAATGCATGAATTTTCCGTTGTTTGTCAAAGCCATTTTTTCAGCAGTAACGGTCCAGCTTGGATCGATGCTGGTTACTTTTCCGTAATCGTTGAAGTTGCTCCAGTTTTTAACGTATACAAAATCAGCATTTTCGAAAGCTTTGTTTTGATCGTATTCGATTTTACAATTTTTTGTGATTTCTGGGCTTAATTCATAACCTTCGGGATGGGTGATCACAAAATCCATATCTTTTTGCATTTGCATCATTTCAACGAAAGAATTCGCAACTGCCTGAGGCAACGCTTTTGGATGCGGCGCCCACGAAAGTACCACTTTTGGTTTGTGTTTTGTTTTGTATTCTTCCATCGTAATCGCATCAGCCAAAGACTGTAAGGGATGACGAACGGCACTTTCCATATTTACAATTGGCACTGTAGCATGTTTCAGAAATCCTGAGATTACAGTTTCTTGATAATCTTTTTCTTTATCTGCCAAACCTGCAAAAGCACGGATTGCAATAATATCACAATATTGTGAAACAACTTCTGCAGCTTCTTTAATATGTTCTGAAGCGCCAGAATTCATTACAGCTCCATCTTCGAACTCTAACGTCCAGCCTTCGTTGGTAAAATTCATTACCATAACGTTCATTCCTAAGTTTAAGGCCGCTTTTTGAGTACTCAAACGCGTTCTTAAACTCGGATTAAAGAATAACATTCCTAATGTTTTATTCTTTCCTAAACTTTGGTTTTTAAGCGGATTCTTTTTGATTTTTAATGCGCTTTTTACCCATTTTGATAATGAGTTGATATCTTGTATTGAAATATAGTTCATTTGTTTTTTATTAATTTAGATAATGTGATAATTAGAAAATTGGACAATTGTGGATTATCTAATTAACTAATTATCTAATTGACTCATTAGATTATTTTAGTAAAAGGAATTTCATCCTTTAACGCCTTCAGAATAAAATTATCATTCAACCCATTTACGATCCAGGTTTCTATATTGGCTGCTTTTGCTATTCCTGCTGCTTCTATTTTCGATTGCATTCCTCCTGTTCCGTGAGATGATTTTGATTCGCCGATTTCTTTTTCCAATGATTTTAAATCGTTTACTAATTTGATCGTTTCCGGACTTTCATCATGAATGGAATCTTTTGTATAAATTCCGTTTGTATTCGTTGCAATTATCAGAATATCAACATTTAGCAGCACCGCAGTTAACGCTGCTAATTTATCATTATCCCCAAACCGAATCTCATCTGTGGCAACGGTATCATTTTCATTGATAATCGGAATGTAATTGTTTTTAACTAATACATTAATTGTATTTACAATATTCTTTTTCGTCTGCTCTTTTTCGAAATCAGAATAAGAAAGTAAACACTGGGAAGTATTTAATCCTAAATCCTTAAAATTTTCATTGTAGATCCGCATTAAATGAGGCTGTCCGATAGAAGCCAAAGCCTGCTTTACAAAAACATCTTTATCCTGATTATCCAACTTTACAAATTGTTTTGCCGCCGCAATTGCTCCTGAACTCACTATGATAAACTCATATTCGTCGTTTAAAGCCGCAATCTGTATTCCGAGGTCTTCAATCTTTCCCCGCGAAATATGATTGGTTTCCTTGGTTAAAGTATTACTTCCTATTTTTAATAAAATCCGTTTCTTACTCATTTTCTAAGGTGCTAAGGTTCTGAGATACTAAGGTTCTAAGTCTTTCTTTTCTCAAAATCAAAAATTTTCTAATTATCTAATTGACTAATTATCTCAATTACCTGACTTGTCCTTCTCCGTAAACGTACCATTTATTGGTTACGAGATGTTGAAGTCCAATTGGTCCTCTTTGATGCAATTTATCTGTGCTTATTGCTAATTCTCCTCCTAAACCAAATTGTCCACCGTCTGTAAAACGGGTTGAGGCATTGTGATAAACTGCTGCTGCATCAACAGATTCCATGAATTTTTTTGCTGCTTTATCCTCTTTTGTAATAATGGCTGCAGAATGGCCTCCACAATACTTATTGATTTTTTCGATTGCATGTTCCTCAGAATCAATTGATCCGATGACAATTTTATAATCTAAAAATTCTTCGTACCAAATATCTTCGTTTTGAAGTGTTTCTGTGTTTTCGAAATTTTCTAACGATTTATCGACAATTATTTCAACTTTAGATTCTGCCAAAGCTTCTATTAACATTGCTGTAAAACCTTCAAAATTAGGTAATCTTGAATCAATTAAAACTTTGTCTAATGCATTACAAGCTGAAATTTTAGATGTTTTAGCATTTAAAATTACTTTTAAAGCCAAATCTGTATCGGCATTTTCATGAACGTAAACAAAATTGTTTCCGCGCCCACTTACAATAACTGGGCAAGTTGCGTGCTGTTTGACAAACTCAATTAATTTTTCTCCTCCTCTTGGAACAATTAAATCTACTTTTTGAGTTGGTTTTTCTAAGAATGCCTGAGTTTCTGTACGATTGTAATTCAGATATTCTACCCAGTCTTTTGAAACTCCGTTTTCTTCTAAAGCTTTATGCCAAAGACTTACGATTTTCAAGTTTGATTTTAAAGACTCTTTTCCTCCTTTTAATAAAATCTTATTTCCGGATTTAAAAGCGATTCCCCCTGCTTCGATTGTAACATCCGGGCGAGATTCATAAATAATTAAAATCGTTCCAAAAGCAGCTGTTTTATTAATGACTTTTATTCCATTATCATGAACAAAATGAAAACGCTCTACTCCAACAGGATCTTCTTGTGAAGCCAATTGATTCAATGATAAAATCATCTCGTCGACTTTTTTATCATCTACTTTTAAGCGTTCTTCCATTGCTAAATCTGAGCCATCGTAATCAGCAAGATCTTCCTGATTCGTCAAGATTATCTGATTCCGATCCTCGTCGACCAGCTTTGCCATGGTGCGCAAAACCAGATTACGTTTTTCAATTGATAATGGATTCATAATTTATAGTTGGTTGGTTGTTTTTTGGTTGTTTGTCAGAACTAATTTTGCAGTTCTTCCAAACTTTCTTTTAAAGCTTTTACAAACGTATCAATATCCGCTTTTTTTACTGTAAGTGGCGGTAAAATTCTTAATAGATTTTTATTGTTTGCACTTCCCGTAAAAATGTGTTTTTCGATTATTAATTTCTTTCTTAAAGCAGCTACATCAAAATCAAATTCTACTCCAAGCATTAAACCTTTTCCTTTTACTTGTTTGATGCCGTCAACTTCTTTGATTTTTTCTAAGAAATATTCATAAACTTCATTTACATTTTTTTGTAAATCGAGTTTTTCAATTACATCTAAAACGGCAATTCCTGCCGCACATGATAAGTGGCTTCCGCCGAAAGTAGTTCCTAATAATCCGAAACTTGCTTCAAATTTTGGAGAAATCAAAATGGCTCCAACCGGAAATCCATTCCCCATTCCTTTTGCAACTGAAATAATATCAGCGTTGATTCCGTGATGTTGAAATGCGAAGAATTTTCCGCTTCTTCCGTATCCTGATTGTACTTCATCTAAGATCAAAACAACATCGTATTTTTTACATGCTTTTTCTAATGCTTGAAAAAATTCGGTTGTTCCTTGGTCTAAACCTCCAACTCCCTGAATTCCTTCGATAATTACTGCTGTAACATCTCCTTTTGCCAATTCAGCTTCAACTAATTCGATTTGGTTTAACGGTAAAAAAGTAACAACTTGCTGCGCGTTAATTGGCGCTTTCCAGCACATTGGGATCCTAAGCTTAGAATTCCACGTGGACAAGTTGT
>JADMIO010741610.1_pt1 | contig 11474 bp, 5 predicted proteins | sample 8958161 | NCBI WGS metagenome assembly JADMIO01 (sample SAMN16585339, study PRJNA669376) | soil metagenome | isolation source: Crop rotation soil | place: USA: Cullars Rotation, Alabama | collected 2011
GGTCGTCGTCGGTGCGATCGTGATGTTCGGCGGCGACGACTCGAAGACGCTTACCGCGAAGTTCCCGCGGACGGTCTCGATCTACGAGGGCAGCGACGTCCGGGTCCTCGGCGTCCCGGTCGGCAAGGTCGACTCGGTGACGCCCCGAGGCACGGACGTCGTCGTGACCATGCACTACGACAAGGACGTCCAGCTCCCCGACGACGCCAAGGCCGCGATCATCGCGCCGTCGGTCGTCGGCGACCGCTACATCCAGCTCACCCCGGTCTTCGAGCAGGGCGACAAGCCGTTGGCCAACGGCGCCGTCCTGGAGACCGACCAGACGGCGGTCCCGCTCGAGCTCGACGAGATCTACTCCTCGATGGACCAGCTGACCCGGGCCCTCGGCCCGAACGGCGCCAACAAGGACGGCGCCCTCACGGACCTCCTCGAGTCCACCGCGAAGAACTTCGACGGCCAGGGCGAGCAGTTCCACCAGACCATCTCCGACTTCGGGAAGTTCTCCGCCACGCTGGCTGACAACCGCGACGAGCTGTTCGACTCGGCCCGCGCGCTGGAGGGCTTCATCTCCACCCTGGCGGACAACGACAAGACCGTGCGGTCCTTCAACCAGTCGCTCTCGCAGGTCTCGGGCGTCCTCAAGGGCGAGCGGCAGGAGCTGGCGGCGTCCCTGCGCAACCTCGCCACTGCGATGGGTCAGGTGTCCAGCTTCGTCCGCGACAACCGGGACATCCTCAGCAAGAACATCAAGGGGCTGAACCGGGTCGGCAAGGTCCTGGTCAAGCAGCGGGCGGCCCTGGACGAGACGCTCCGGGACGCTCCGGTGGCGCTGGACAACCTGGCGCTGACCTACAACCCGCAGGCCGGCACGCTCGACACCCGCGCCAACCTCGACAACGTCGGTAACCAGATCTCCTCCGACCCAGCGGCGTTCCTCTGCGGCATCGTCAACCAGGCTGACACCTCGGGCGCCGCGTGCGACCTGATCCAGCAGTCGTTCCCGCGGACCACGCTGTTCGGCAAGGGCGGCACCACCCGCTCGGTCGACCGCTTCGATCCCACCCTCGGCGGATTCGTGGAGGTGCAGCGATGAAGCGTCTGCGCCTGCTCCTCGGGCTGGTGATCTCGGTCGTCATGCTCGCCGGCTGCGACGTCTACAACCTGCCGCTTCCCGGCGGCACGGATGTGGGCGACAACCCGATCACGATCACGGCCCAGTTCGCCGACGTGCTGGACCTTGTCCCCCAGTCGGCCGTGAAGGTCGACGACGTCAACGTCGGCAAGATCACCGACATCGCACTGAACGGCGACCAAGAGGCCGTCGTGACGATGCAGCTGCGCAACACCGTCGACCTGCCCGACAACGCGATCGCGGAGATCCGCCAGACCAGCCTCCTGGGCGAGAAGTTCGTCTCGCTCAGCCCGCCCACCGACGGAACGGCCGGCACCGGCAGGCTGTCCAGCGGTGACGTGATCCCGCTCGCGCACACCGGCCGCAACCCGGAGGTCGAGGAGGTCCTGGGTGCCTTGAGCCTGCTGCTCAACGGCGGTGGCGTCGCGCAGCTCCAGACCATCTCCAAGGAGCTCAACCTGGCGCTCGAGGGTCACGAGGGCTCCGCCCGGTCGGTCCTGCGCCAGATCGAGACCTTCACCGGTCAGCTGGCGGCGAACAAGGAAGACATCGTCAACGCCATCGAGGCACTCAACCGCCTGAGCAAGGGCCTCAACGGGCAGATGGACACCATCGACGCCACGTTGGAGAAGCTGCCCTCGGCGCTGACCTCCTTGACCAAGCAGCGCGACGACCTGGTGAAGATGCTCAAGTCGCTCAGTCGGCTGGGCGACGTCGGCGTCCGGGTCATCCGGGAATCGAAGGACGCCACCATCCAGGCGTTCCGCCAGCTCAACCCGGTGCTGAGCCAGCTCAAGAACGCCGGCGACGACTTCGTGAAGGCCTTCAACGTCTTCCTGACCTACCCGTTCGTCGACGACGTGGTCGGCCGCGACCCGCAGGTGGCTCGCAACCTGCACATGGGTGACTACACCAACCTGTCGGTGCAGCTCGACATCACGGTGCAGGGCTCCGGGCCTGGCGGAACCGGCGTCCCGACCCTGCCGACGGTCCTGGACCCGACGGTCATCCTCGACAACGTCACCAAGTGCATCCAGTCCGGTGACCTCAGCTCCAAGGCGTGCAAGAAGGTGCTCCGGAACCTCCAGTCCCTGGCGCAGCTGAAGGAGGAGTGCAAGAAGAAGCAGAACGAGGACAAGGCGGTCTGCCAGCAGCTCAACCAGGTGCCCGGGGCTCCGATCCCGACCGGCTCCTTGCCGACGCTGCCGACCGGTCTGCCGGGTCTGCCCGGTGGGCTGAGGTCGCTGCCTCGCGCCGCGCCGTGGTGGTCGGAGAAGCAGGGCCCGACGATGGGTCAGCTGACCCGCCACTACGACCCGGCCCTGGTCTCCCTCCTCGTGCCCGGAATGGTGGTGACCCGATGATCACCCGTCGGACCAAGATCCAGCTGCTGATCTTCGCGATCATCACGCTGCTCGGCGTCAGCTTCGTCGGCGCCCGGTACGCCCGGCTCGACCGGGTCTTCTACGACGACAGCTACACCGTCGTGGCGCAGTTCCCGGACTCCGGCGGCATCTTCGCCGGCGCCGAGGTCGACTACCGCGGGGTGAAGGTCGGCCAGGTGCACTCCCTCCAGCTCTCGAGCACGGGCGTCGACGTCCACCTCGACATCGAGAAGAACTACGACCGGATCCCCGCCGACGCGTTCGCCGTGGTGGCCAACCGCTCCGCCGTGGGCGAGCAGTTCGTCGACCTGCAGCCGCAGAGCGACCAGGGCCCCTACCTCGAGCAGAACTCGAAGATCGCCCCCGAGCACACCGAAATCCCGATCTCCACCAGGACGCTGCTCACCAACCTGTCCAACACCGTCGAGTCGGTGGACAAGGACGCCCTCCAGACCACCGTCCACGAGCTCGGCCTCGCGTTCGGCGGCACCGGCAAGGACCTCCAGCAGATCATCGACACCGGCAACGCCTTCATCAAGGACGCCAACGACAACTTCGACACCACGACCGCACTCATCCGGGACAGCAACACGGTGCTCAAGGGGCAGGCGGACTCCGCGCGGTACATCAAGAACTTCGCGCGCGACCTCTCGCTCTTCAGTGGCACGCTGGCGGCCAACGACCCCGCGCTGCGCAAGGTCATCGACCGCGGTTCGGAGACGGCCACCCAGCTGCGGACCTTCCTCGAGCAGAACAAGGTCGACCTCGGCGAGCTGATCAGCGAGCTGCGGATCACCGGCGACATCGTGGTCAAGCACCTCGACGGTGTCCGCCAGGTGCTGATCCTCTACCCGTACGTCGTGGAGGGTGGCTTCACGGTCGTCTCCAAGTCGCCGGACACCGGCCTGTACGACGCCCACTTCGGCATGATCACCACCAACGATCCCCCCGTGTGCCACCACGGCTACGAGAGCACGAACCAGCGCCCCCCGCAGGACGGCAGCAACAAGCCGATGAACGTCAACGCGCACTGTGCCGAGCCGGCCGCCGCGTCGAACCCGCGCGGCGCGCAGCACGCGCCCCGCGCTGGAGCCAACTACCGCGCGCCCGTCATCGCCTCGTACGACCCGGACACCGGCAAGCTGCACTGGGGCAGCAAGATCCCCGACGGGTTGGACAACCCCGGTACGGTGGCGCCGTCCAGCTTCGGAGAGGAGTCGTGGAAGTGGCTGTTCCTCCAGCCCCTGCTTCGTCAGGGGAAGTGACCGACAGCAACGATCCAGACTCCCGATCAGACGCTCCCGCCACGACCTTCCGGTTCGCCCTGCTCATCGGTCTGGTCGTCGCCCTGCTGGCCTGCGTCGGGTTGGGGATCTGGCTCACCGCCACCCGCGGTGCGACCGCGCTCGGGATCGAGGGCAACGTCGGCCAGCGCTCCGCCGAGATCGAACGAGTGCGCCAGCAGACCGAGCAGTTCATGCTGCGCATGGGGAACTTCGGCCCCGACCTCGTGCAGGACGGCAAGATGCCGGAGTACCGCACGCGCGTCGACGCGGTCATCACGCCCAAGCTCGCCAGCTCGTTCGACGACTCGGTGGGCATCGCCGAGCAGCAGGCCTCCCAGGGGGTCGGCCGGACCGCTGAGGTCTTCGGCGTCGGGGTGTCCTCGATCGACCCGGACTCCGCCGTGGCGCTGGTCGCCGGCTCCTTCACGCCGTCGTTCCCGGACAAGAAGGGGAAGAGCGTCCAGGGCGAGCCCGTGCCGTTCCGGCTCGAGATCACCCTGGTCAAGACCGGCGGCAAGTGGCTGGTCGACAACTTCGCCCCCGTGACCGGGAGCACCACCGACCAGTCGGGTGGCGGGTCGCTGCCCGGCGCCGGTGGAGGTGGCCAGTGAGCAGCACGCTGTACGACTTCCTCGGCGTCGATCGGGACGCCGACGCGACCGAGATCCGCTCCACCTGGCGCGCGCTGATCGCCGACCTCGACCCCAGCGACCCCCGGTTCCGTGCCTACAACGAGGCAGCGGAGACCCTCCTCGACCCCGCCCGGCGGGCGGCGTACGACGAGACGCTCGAGCCCGTCGAGCCGGAGCCGGTCGCGGAGGACGTCGTGGCCGACGACCCGACGGACGACGCGACCGAGGAGAAGCTCCCGCCGCCGGATCCCCAGACGCGCGTCGGCCGATCCGGGTCACGGGTCCCACTGGTCCCGGGCTGGCTCCTCGCGGCGGTCACGGCGGTGGTGCTGCTCTGGTCGCAGCCGTCCGAAGGGTCCATCGAGTCCGCCTCGACGGATGCGAAGGTGGCCGCCCAGACCGCGATCGAGCCGATCCTGTCCTACGACTACCGGACCCTGGACCAGGACCAGAACGACGCGCACCGCTACCTCACCAGCGGCTACCGGGCGCAGTACGACAAGGCGTTCGACGAGCTGATCAAGCCCAACGCCGCGAAGACCAAGACCGTGGTCTCGGTGCGGGTCATCGACGCCGCCATCGTGCGGACCCAGGGCGACGACATGGTGCAGGTCCTGCTGTTCGTCAACCGACCGACGACGAACAAGGCGAGGACCGTCACCTTCAAGGACCAGGTCACCGTGACCATGGTCAAGGAGGACGGCAAGTGGCTCGTCGACAAGCTCTCGACCACCCCGCTCGGAGCCGGCGGAGGAGCCTGATCCGGCGCGGGTGCTTGACCGCGGGGCCGTCGTACCGCATGATCTAGCCCAACATCGCGGGTGGTTTGACCCCGCGGTTGTTTCGCGCCTGCGTATGGGTTATCCTGCAGGTTCGCCCTCCCTCAAATGCGCTTCTGCCTGCCCGGTGGCCGGAGTGTGGTTGGTCGGCGAATTCGGCAGCGAACTTCACAAGGATCACCTCTTGGCCGCGCGCAACGCTTCCAGCAATCCCCGCCGCATCTCCTTCGCAAAGATCACCGAGCCCCTCGAGCTCCCGCAGCTCCTCTCTCTCCAGACCGACAGCTTCGACTGGTTGGTCGGCAACGAGGCCTGGCAGGACGTCGTCAAGACCCGCCAGGAGGCCGGTGAGGACGTCTCCACGAAGTCCGGTCTGACCGAGATCTTCGAGGAGATCTCGCCGATCGAGGACTTCTCCGAGACCATGAGCCTCTCCTTTGAGGACCCGGTCTTCTACGACCCCAAGTACACCGTGGACGAGTGCAAGGAGAAGGACTTCACCTACTCCGCCCCGCTCTACGTCTCCGCGGAGTTCACCAACAACGAGACCGGTGAGATCAAGGGCCAGACGGTCTTCATGGGCGAGTTCCCCCTCATGAGCGACAAGGGCACCTTCATCATCAACGGCACCGAGCGCGTCGTCGTCTCGCAGCTGGTCCGGTCCCCGGGCGTGTACTTCGAGCGCACCCCCGACAAGACCTCGGACAAGGACATCTACACGTCCAAGCTGATCCCGTCGCGCGGCGCCTGGCTCGAGTTCGAGATCGACAAGCGCGACATGGTCGGCGTCCGTCTCGACCGCAAGCGCAAGCAGAACATCACCGTCCTGCTCAAGGCCCTCCAGGCCGTGGCCGAGGACACCGGCGAGCACTACGACTACGACGCGGTCATGACGCGGCTGCGCGAGTTCGAGTCGATCCAGCTGACCGAGGAGAAGGACCACACCCAGGGCCCCGACGACGCGCTGCTCGACATCTACCGCAAGCTGCGCCCGGGCGAGCCGCCGACGCGCGAGGCCGCGCTGACGCTGCTGAAGAACTACTACTTCAACCCCAAGCGCTACGACCTCGCCAAGGTCGGCCGGTACAAGATCAACAAGAAGCTCGGCCTGACCGAGGCGTTCGACCAGCAGACGCTGACCATCGCCGACGTCGTCGCAGCGATCACCTACATCGTTGCGCTGCACGACGGCCAGGACCAGATCCAGGCCCCGGCCGGCGAGCTCGAGATCAGCGCCGACGACATCGACCACTTCGGCAACCGCCGCATGCGGACCGTGGGCGAGCTGATCCAGAACCAGCTCCGCACCGGTCTGGCCCGCATGGAGCGCGTAGTCCGCGAGCGGATGACGACCCAGGACGTCGAGGCGATCACGCCGCAGTCCCTGATCAACATCCGTCCCGTGGTGGCGGCGCTGAAGGAGTTCTTCGGCACCTCGCAGCTGAGCCAGTTCATGGACCAGACCAACCCGATCGCGGGACTGACGCACAAGCGTCGCCTCAACGCGCTCGGGCCGGGCGGTCTGTCCCGTGACCGGGCCGGCATGGAGGTCCGCGACGTCCACAGCTCGCACTACGGCCGCATGTGCCCGATCGAGACGCCGGAAGGCCCGAACATCGGTCTGATCGGCTCGCTCGCCTCGTACGGCCGGATCAACCCGTTCGGTTTCGTGGAGACGCCGTACCGCCGCGTCACCAAGGGCAAGGTCACCGACCAGATCGACTACCTGACCGCCGACGACGAGGACCGCTACGTCATCGCCCAGGCGAACGCTCCGCTCGACGACAAGTTCAAGTTCGTCGAGGAGCGCGTGCTGGTCCGCCAGCGCGACGGTGAGGTGTCCGAGGTCCTGGCCGACGAGGTCGACTACATGGACGTCTCGCCGCGCCAGATGGTGTCGGTCGCGACCGCCCTGATCCCGTTCCTCGAGCACGACGACGCCAACCGTGCACTCATGGGCGCCAACATGCAGCGTCAGGCCGTCCCGCTGATCACCAGCGACAGCCCGCTGGTCGGCACCGGCATCGAGTACCGCGCCGCGGTCGACTCCGGTGACGTGGTCACCGCCACGAAGGCCGGTGTGGTCCAGGAGGTCTCCGCCGACGTCATCGAGACGATGAACGACGACGGCACCTACTCGACGTACAAGCTGGCGAAGTTCCGCCGGTCCAACCAGGGCACCTGCATCAACCAGCGTCCGCTGGTGGTCGAGGGCGACAAGATCAAGGCCGGCGACCCGATCGCCGACGGTCCGTGCACCGACAACGCCGAGATGGCGCTGGGCACGAACCTCCTGGTCGCCTTCATGCCCTGGCAGGGTCACAACTACGAGGACGCGATCATCCTCAGCCAGCGCCTGGTGCAGGAGGACGTCCTCACCTCGATCCACATCGAGGAGCACGAGGTCGACGCCCGCGACACCAAGCTGGGTCCGGAGGAGATCACTCGCGACATCCCCAACATGTCCGAGGAGATGCTCGCCGACCTCGACGAGCGCGGCATCATCCGGATCGGCGCGGAGGTCACCACCGGTGACATCCTCGTCGGCAAGGTGACCCCCAAGGGCGAGACCGAGCTGACCCCGGAGGAGCGCCTGCTGCGCGCGATCTTCGGTGAAAAGGCCCGCGAGGTCCGCGACACCTCGATGAAGGTGCCGCACGGCGAGGAGGGCACCGTCATCGGTGTCCGCGTCTTCGACCGTGAGGAGGGCGACGAGCTGCCTCCGGGCGTCAACCAGCTGGTGCGCGTGTACGTCGCCCAGAAGCGGAAGATCTCGGTCGGCGACAAGCTGGCCGGCCGCCACGGCAACAAGGGCGTCATCGCGAAGATCCTGCCGATCGAGGACATGCCGTTCATGGAGGACGGCACCCCGGTCGACGTGGTCCTCAACCCGCTGGGTGTCCCGCGACGGATGAACATCGGTCAGATCCTCGAGCTGCACCTCGGCTGGCTGGCCAAGCAGGGCTGGGACCTGGACCTGCACGAGGGTGACAAGGGTGAGTGGGCCGAGCGGCTCATGTCGATCCACGCGGAGAAGGCGGAGCCGAACACCAAGGTGGCGACGCCGGTCTTCGACGGTGCCAAGGAGGACGAGATCACCGGCCTGCTCGGTGCGACCCGTCCCAACCGCGACGGCGTCCGGATGATCGACGAGACCGGGAAGGCGAGCCTGTTCGACGGCCGCTCCGGCGAGCCGTTCCCGGACCCGGTCTCGGTCGGCTACATGTACATCCTCAAGCTGCACCACCTGGTCGACGACAAGATCCACGCACGCTCGACCGGCCCCTACTCGATGATCACGCAGCAGCCGCTGGGCGGTAAGGCCCAGTTCGGTGGCCAGCGGTTCGGCGAGATGGAGGTCTGGGCGATGGAGGCGTACGGCGCCGCCTACGCCCTGCAGGAGCTGCTGACGATCAAGTCGGACGACGTCCCCGGACGCGTCAAGGTCTACGAGGCCATCGTCAAGGGCGAGAACATCCCCGACTCGGGCATCCCGGAGTCGTTCAAGGTGCTCGTCAAGGAGATGCAGTCCTTGTGCCTCAACGTCGAGGTGCTGTCGCAGGACGGTTCGCAGATCGAGCTCAAGGACGCGGAGGAAGACGTCTTCCGTGCCGCCGAGGAGCTCGGCATCGACCTCTCCCGGCGCGAGCCCTCGACCGTCGAAGAAGTCTGAGCGTGAGCCGGCCCGCGCGCGAGTGCGGGTCGGCACCTCAGTCCCCAGCTTGACTACTCAGAACTAACGAAGGATTGCAGCCATCGTGCTCGACGTGAACTTCTTCGATCAGCTTCAGATCGGCCTGGCCACCGCGGAGGACATCCGCCAGTGGAGCCACGGCGAGGTCAAGAAGCCCGAAACCATCAACTACCGCACGCTCAAGCCCGAGCGTGACGGCCTCTTCTGCGAGAAGATCTTCGGTCCCACCCGGGACTGGGAGTGCTACTGCGGCAAGTACAAGCGCGTGCGCTTCAAGGGCATCATCTGCGAGCGCTGCGGCGTCGAGGTGACCCGCTCCAAGGTGCGCCGTGAGCGCATGGGTCACATCGAGCTCGCGGCTCCCGTGACCCACATCTGGTACTTCAAGGGCGTGCCGTCGCGGCTGGGCTACCTGCTCGACCTCGCCCCGAAGGACCTGGAGAAGGTCATCTATTTCGCGGCGTACATGATCACCTCGGTCGACGAGGACGCCCGGCACCGCGACCTCGACTCCCTCGAGAAGAAGGTCTCCCTGGAGCGTGAGCGGCTCGAGAAGCGCCGCGACGGTTCGCTCGACGACCGCTCCAAGAAGCTCGAGGAGGACCTCAAGGTCCTCGAGGACGAGGGCGCCAAGTCCGACGCCAAGCGGAAGGTCAAGGACGCCGCCGAGCGCGAGATGAAGCAGCTGCGTGACCGTGCGCAGCGCGAGCTCGACCGCCTCGAGGAGGTCTGGAGCACCTTCAAGGCGCTCAAGGTCCAGGACCTCATGGGCGACGAGATGCTCTACCGGGAGATGAAGACCTGGTTCGGCAAGTACTTCGAGGGCCACATGGGCGCCACGGCGATCCAGAAGCGCCTCCAGGACTTCGACATCGCCGCCGAGGTCGACAACCTGCGCGAGACCATCGCCACCGGCAAGGGTCAGCGCAAGGTTCGCGCCCTCAAGCGGCTGCGCGTCGTCGACGCCTTCCGCAAGACCGGCAACCAGCCGATCGGCATGGTCCTCGACGCCGTCCCGGTCATCCCGCCGGACCTGCGCCCGATGGTGCAGCTCGACGGTGGCCGGTTCGCCACCTCGGACCTCAACGACCTGTACCGCCGCGTGATCAACCGGAACAACCGACTCAAGCGCCTGCTCGACCTCGGTGCGCCGGAGATCATCGTCAACAACGAGAAGCGCATGCTGCAGGAGGCCGTCGACAGCCTCTTCGACAACGGTCGTCGTGGCCGGCCCGTCACCGGGCCGGGCAACCGTCCGCTGAAGTCGCTGTCCGACATGCTCAAGGGCAAGCAGGGTCGCTTCCGCCAGAACCTCCTCGGCAAGCGCGTCGACTACTCCGGTCGTTCCGTGATCGTGTCCGGTCCGCAGCTCAAGCTGCACCAGTGCGGTCTGCCGAAGAACATGGCGATCGAGCTGTTCAAGCCGTTCGTGATGAAGCGGCTGGTCGACCTGTCCCACGCGCAGAACATCAAGTCCGCCAAGCGGATGGTCGAGCGCGCCGTACGCCCCGAGGTCTGGGACGTGCTGGAAGAGGTCATCACCGAGCACCCGGTGCTGCTCAACCGCGCACCGACGCTGCACCGCCTCGGCATCCAGGCCTTCGAGCCGCAGCTGATCGAGGGCAAGGCCATCCAGATCCACCCGCTCGTCTGCACCGCCTTCAACGCGGACTTCGACGGTGACCAGATGGCCGTGCACCTGCCGCTGTCGGCCGAGGCCCAGGCCGAGGCCCGGATCCTGATGCTCTCGACCAACAACATCCTCAAGCCGTCCGACGGCCGTCCGGTCACCATGCCGACGCAGGACATGATCATCGGTCTGTTCTTCCTGACGACCGACCGTGACGGTCAGCCGGGCGAGGGTCGTTCCTTCGCCTCGGTCGCCGAGGCGATCATGGCCTTCGACCACCACGAGATCTCGCTGCAGAGCCGGATCAAGCTCCGGTTCACCGACATCGTCCCGCCGCTCGACCTCGACCTCGGGGCCGACTGGGAGGAGGGTCGCGAGCTCACGCTCGACACCACCCTCGGTCGGGCGCTGTTCAACGAGACCCTGCCGGCCGACTACCCCTTCGTGAACTACGAGGTGGGCAAGAAGGCCCTGGGTGCGATCGTCAACGACCTGGCCGAGCGCTACACCAAGGTCGAGGTCGCCGCGTCGCTGGACGCCCTCAAGGAGGCCGGTTTCCACTGGGCCACCCGCTCGGGCGTCACGGTCTCGATCGACGACGTGACCACCCCGGCCAACAAGGCGGAGATCCTCGGCGAGTACGAGACGCAGGCCACCAAGGTCCAGACCCAGTACGAGCGGGGTCTCGTGACCGAGGAGGAGCGCCGTCAGGAGCTCATCGAGATCTGGACCGAGGCGTCCAAGCTCGTCGGTGAGGCCATGGAGGGCACCTTCGACCGGACCAACCCGATCTTCATGATGGTCAACTCGGGCGCGTCCGGAAACATGAACCAGATCCGTCAGGTCGGCGCCATGCGTGGCCTGGTGGCCAACCCCAAGGGCTGCCAGTGTGGTGGAAATCGACGCCCCCCAAACGGCATCGGATGGGCTGAGGAA
>JADMIO010817246.1_pt1 | contig 11474 bp, 10 predicted proteins | sample 8958161 | NCBI WGS metagenome assembly JADMIO01 (sample SAMN16585339, study PRJNA669376) | soil metagenome | isolation source: Crop rotation soil | place: USA: Cullars Rotation, Alabama | collected 2011
CTTTCCCGCCGACCGTGCTGCCTCCGTCAGGCGAGACGCCGATCTTGGCATAGGCAGGGGTGAAGCGGGCGTCGTCGGCGGCAATGCAGAGATCGGTAACGAAGGCCAGGCCCATGCCGGCGCCGGCGGCCGAGCCATGGACGCTGGAGAGAACGATCTTGGGCATCCGCCGCAGCGTCTCGATAAAGGCGTGATAGTGCTTCAGCAATTCGCCGACCACGGGCGCGACGGTATCGTTGGCTGCGGCTGCGCCAATGGTCTGCAGGTCGCCGCCGGCCGAGAAGGCGCGGCCTTCGCCCTCGATGACCAGCACGCGGATATCGTCGTTGGCCTCGACCTCCGTGCCGAGTTGCTCCAGCTTTTGCGCGATCGACAGGTTGATGGAATTGAAGGCGGCCGGACGATTGAGCGTGATCGTGGCGATGGGACCTTCAATCCTGAGCAATGCGGGGGCGGTATCATCGGAGGTCGGCATGGCTAAAGCCTCGGCTCGGGACGGGGCCAGCATTTAGATCGCAGAAGGCAGGGGGTGACAATCCCCGGCAGTGGCCGGAAAAAGCGGCCACGATCCTTCCTTTCCGGGCCACGGCGCTCTTGCGTCCCTTCGCGCCATGAGGTCAGATAGGCTCTGTCATCGTTCGGGACGGACACGAGCGCCGCGCCCAGGGGACGAGACAGCAAGCCAAAATCAGTGGAGAGGACACGACATGGGTCATTCCCGTGTGCTCGAACGTAGGATGTTCCCATGACGGCAGGACCGGTTGTCATTATCGGCGCGGGCCACGCGGGCTTTCAGCTTGCGATGTCGCTGCGCCAGCACGGCTTTTCCGAACGCGTCGCGCTGCTGAACGATGAGGGCCACCTGCCGTACCAGCGGCCGCCGCTCTCCAAGGCCTATCTGAAAGGAACCGGCGGGCCGGACAGCCTGATGTTCCGCCCGCAAAAATTCTATTCAGACCAGAACATCGACCTGATTTCCGATCGCGCCGTATCGATCGACCGCGCTGCGCGCAAAGTGTTGCTCGCGTCCGGCGCTTGGCTCGATTACGGCCATCTGGTGCTGGCGACCGGTGCGCGCAATCGCCTGCTCGACATTCCCAACGCCAATCTCGAAGGCGTGCGCTATTTGCGTACGCTCGATGAAAGCCAGTCGCTGCGCGACCACATCGGCCCGGGCCAGCGCGTCGTCGTGATTGGCGCCGGATTCATCGGTCTCGAATTTGCGGCGACCGCGCGGGCCAAAGGCCTCGAAGTCGACGTCATCGAGCTTGCGCCGCGGGTGATGGCGCGCGCGGTGACGGCGGAGATATCGGAATATTTTCAATCGCGGCATACCGCAGCCGGCATCCGGATTCATCTCGGCGTCCAGGTTACCAGCATCGAAGCCGATGGCGGCAAGGTCACCGGCGTCAGCCTCAGCGATGGACGGCATATCAAGGCCGATCTGATCGTGGTCGGCGTCGGTGTCCTGCCCAATGTTGAACTGGCAGCGGAGGCGGGATTGCCGGTCGCGGCAGGCATCATCGTCGACGAGCATCTGCTGACGGCGGACCCGAACATTTCGGCGGTGGGCGATTGCGCACTGTATGAGAGCCCGCGGTTCGGCGGCTCACTGCGGCTGGAGTCCGTGCAGAACGCCACTGATCACGCGCGCTGCGTCGCCGCCCGGCTGACCGGTGATGCCAAGCCCTATGACGGTGTGCCCTGGTTCTGGAGCGATCAGGGTCCCGACAAGTTGCAGATGGTGGGGCTCACTACCGGCTACGACCGCGTCGCGGTGCGCGGAGATCGTGCGCAGGGAGCGTTCTCGGCGTTCTGCTACAAATCCGGCCAGCTTGTCGGCATCGAGTCGGTCAATCGCGCCGGCGATCACATGTTCGGTCGGCGACTGCTTGCCGCCCACGGATCGATCACGCCGGAACAGGCGGCGGATGGCAGCTTCGATCTGAAAAGCGCGCTGACTTAACTTTGAACTGCCACGGCTTCGACTTACTTGCATCCTCCTGTCGATTCGGCGACGCTGGCTTCGGAAGTCCCGCCAAGAGGTCTCCGGCAGCTTTCGGAGGGAACATGTCGGTTTGGGCGCGCTGTTTCACGTTGGCCGGTGCCATCGTGATTACTCTGGTCATGAATGGCCCGGCTTCGGCACAGACCAAGCTGCGATGGGCGCATGTCTACGAGATCACCGAACCCTTCCACACCGAGGCATTGTGGGCGGCCAGCGAGATCAAAAAACGCAGCAACGGCCGGTTCGACATCGAGGTGTTCCCGGCTTCCCAACTCGGCAGCGAGAGCCAGCTCAATGAGGGGCTCGGCGCCGGCACGATCGACATCGTCTATGTCGGCATCAACTTCGCAGCGGCGACCTACAAGCCGCTCGGCATCAGCGGCGCGCCGTACATGCTGCGCGACTTCGATCACTGGAAGGCCTATCGCGACAGCAAGCTGTTTGCCGAACTGGCCAAGGGCTACGAGGACAAGACCAGGAACAAGATCGTCGCACTGACCTATTACGGCCAGCGCCATGTCACCGCCAACAAGCTTATCCGCGTCCCCGAGGACATGAAGGGCATGAGGTTGCGCGTGCCGCAGGCGCCGCTGGTCCTGATGTTCACCAAATCCGTCGCCGCCAATGCAACGCCGATTGCCTTCTCCGATGTCTATAACGCGCTCCACCAGGGCCTGGTCGACGGTCAGGAGAATCCGCTACCGACGATCATGGCCAAGAAATTCTACGAGGTGCAGAGTCACATCGTGCTGACCGGCCATATCACGGAATCGATGGTGACGGTGATCAGCGGTCATGTCTGGAACAAGCTGACGCCGGACGACCAGAAGCTGTTTGCGGATACGTTGAAGGAAGCTGCCGCGAAGGCGACGGAGTCGATCGAGGCATCGGAGAGGATTCTGGCCGGGGAGTTCAAGAAGCTCGGCAAGACCGTGGTCGAACCCGACCGCGAGGCATTCCGGAAGGCGGCGATCCCGTTGCACAATGATGAATCCCTCGGGGCCGGCTGGACCAGGGCGCAGTATGACGAGCTGCAGGCGCTGAAATAATCAGGCAGGCAACGCAGCCACCTCAGCCGCCGTCGGCATCGAAGGCGCGGCGCCCATCCGCTGCACGCAGATCGATGCCGCGGCGTTAGCGTATTCGAGCGCGTCGCGGACCGGCTTTCCATCGGCAAGCTGGGCGGCGAGGGCGCCGACGAAGCAATCGCCGGCGCCGGTGGTGTCCACCGCCTCCACGGCACGCCCCGCAATCAGCAAGACTTCGTTGCCCACAAGCGCGAGCACACCGCGCTTGCCGAGCGTGACGCAGATGGTTTTGTCCGCAGCGATTGGCAGCCGCCGCGCGGCTTCGATGAAACGGGCAGGGGTGTCGGTATCGGCGAGCGCGGTGCCCGCGAGAAACCCGAGCTCGGTCTCGTTCAGGATCATGATGTCGACGAGTCCAAGCAATTCCGGGCCGCATTCCATCGCCGGCGCCGGATTGAGGATCGTGGTCGCCCCGGCCGCACGCGCTCGCTTGAAGAAGGCGGCGATCGTGGCTTGCGGAATTTCGAACTGGCTCACGGCGACGTCGCCTTTGGCCAGCGCGGCGGCGGCGACATCCTCGGCACTGACGCGCGCATTGGCGCCGGGAACGACCACGATGGTGTTATCGGCATCGGCGACGGTGATGATGGCCGTTCCGCTGTGAATATCCGCGGTGTCCTTGACCGAAGCGAGGTCGACGCCCTGGGCGGCAAGAAACGTGCGCAACTGCTGCCCAAAAGCATCCGTGCCGAGCCGGCCGATCAGCACGGTTGATGCGCCGAGCTTTGCGGCGGCCACCGCCTGGTTCGCGCCCTTGCCGCCGGGGAAATAATGCACGGCTTGGCCTGCGACGGTTTCGCCGACCCTGGGATGACGGCTGGCTGTCGCCACCACATCCATATTGATGCTGCCGGCGACGAAGACACGTCCCGAATTGCTTCCCGAGGATTGGCTAATCCCAAAATTCCTTCTTGCGGTTGATCTGGAATTCCTGCTTGACGGCATCGATATCCGCAAGCGTCGGCAATCCGGCCTCGTTGCCGAGGCGCTGGATCTTGTAGGTCGAGGCTGCGCGCGCAAACTCGAAATGGTCTTGCCAGCCCTTCGAGGGATTGTTGAGATACGAAAACACGTAGGCGCCGTGAAATACGTCGCCGGCGCCGTTGGTATCGAGTACGCGCTCGGCCGCGATCGGCAGTGCCGGCAGCTTGCGGACCGCGCCGGTCTCGTCATACCAGAGCAGGCCTTTCTCACCCATGGTGACGCCGCCGACCCTGCAGCCGCGGTCCTTGAGATAGTCGAGCATGGCCTCCGGCGTCTTGTCCATCTGCTCGCACAGCCGCTCGGCAACGATGGCGACATCGATGAATTCCAGAAGCTCATGCGTATTGGTGCGCAGGCCGCCGCCGTCGAGCGATGTCAGGATGCCGTCCTCGCGGCAAAGCTTGGCATAATGGATCGCGGCATCCGGCTGGTGACCATCGACATGCAGCGCGCGGCAGCCCTTCAGGTTCAGCATCGGGAAGGGATGGATATGCTCGTCGTCGCGGCAGCGCACGATGGCGCGCTTGCCATCCTTCGGCATGATGAACGACAGCGAGGACGAGTTGACCTTGCGCGGGTGGATCGAGATTCCATACTTCGCGCTCATGTCCTGAAACATGCGGCCGAGCCAGTCGTTCGCCACCGTTGCGATCAGGTCGGGCACGATGCCGAGCTTGGCGCAGCAGAACGCCGCGGTGACGGCGTTGCCGCCAAACGACACCGCGTAGGCGGAGGCCACATGTTTTTCGTCGCCGGTCGGCATGTGGTCGGTGATGAAGGTAACGTCGATATAGGTCTGTCCGATGAAGAGAGCCTGCATTCGTTTTCCGTCATGAGCTTTGGGGGTGGTCCCGGGCCCGGCGTACACACATTAGCACCAGTTATCGGATTGCATTCGCTGAAATTATTCGCAAACCGTGCCGCCTTTGCAGCTTGAGATAGGACTATGAGGAGAATACGGCCGTCCCTTGGGGGCTAGGGCATACTGCCGTATAACGACTGAATGCGGCCCGGGTTTCCCGGAGGTCGCGACAAAAGTGGAGGGAATGATGACCGTTTATTCCGGTCCGGTGTTCGACATGGCGGTAAACCAGTTTGGCGTCATCGCCAACCACCTCGAAATCCCGATGGACGAACGCGACCGAATCCTGATGCCGAAACGGGCCATCACGGTCTCCTGTCCGATTCACCGCGACGACGGGACGGTCGCCGTCTTCGAAGGCTACCGGGTCCAGCATCACCTCACCCTCGGCCCGACCAAGGGCGGCACACGGTTTGCTCCTTCCGTCGACATCGGTGAGGTCGCGGCGCTTGCAATCTGGATGAGCTGGAAATGCGCGCTCGTCGGGCTGCCCTATGGCGGCGCCAAGGGCGGTGTCAACGTTGATCTCTCCACCATCTCGAAGCGTGAACTGGAAGCGCTGTCGCGGCGCTACATGCAGGAGATGATTCCCTTTGTCGGCCCGCATACCGACGTGATGGCGCCCGACATGGGCACCAACGAGCAGGTGATGGCCTGGTTCATGGATACCTATTCGATGTACCAGGGGCAAACCGTGACCGAGATCGTCACCGGCAAGCCGGTCTCGTCGGGCGGCACGCTGGGCAGGCGCGAAGCGACGGGGCGTGGCGTCGCCTATCTCGCCAGGCGCGTGCTGAAGGAGCTGTCGATCAACCCGGGCACCGCGACCGCCGTCATCCAGGGATTCGGCAATGTCGGCTCCTACGCTGCGCTGGAGCTGCATCAATATGGCTTGAAGGTCACCGCCGTCAGCGATCATACCGGCGCGCTGCACGATCCGGCCGGGCTGGATATTCCCGCGCTGATGCGGCACGCCGGCACGCATGGCAGCATCGCCGGCTTCTCCAATCAGCTCGCCTTCGATCCCGAGCAGATCCTCACGCTGCCTTGCGACGTGCTGGTACCGGCGGCAATGGAACGCGTCATCGATGCGAAGATCGCCGAGAACCTGAAGTGCCGCGTACTGGCCGAGGGCGCGAATGGCCCGACCACGCCGGAGGCCGACCTCGTGCTGGAAAAACGCCAAAGCGAGGTTTTCCTGATCCCCGACATTCTCTGCAATTCCGGCGGTGTCGTTGTCAGCTATTTCGAATGGGTGCAGGATCTGCAGCAATTGTTCTGGGAGGAAGAGGAAGTGACGCGGCGCGAATATGCGATCCTCGATCGCGCCTTCGATACCATGTTGGCGCGCGCGAAAGCGGACAAGATTCCGCACCGCACGGCCGCGATGGCGATCGGCGTGGAGAAGGTGCGCGCCGCCAAGAACACGCGAGGTCTGTTCCCGTGATCGCAGGCCTCGATCATGTCGTCGTTCTCACCGGCGACATCAGCGCGGCCTCGGCCGCTTACCAGATCTTGTTTGCTCGTGCGCCGGCTTGGCAATACAGCGGCGACGGCGCCGATCGCGTCCTGTTCACGCTCGACAATACAACGCTCGAATTGGTCGCGCCCAGCGGCGAGGGCGCGAACGCAGACCGCATTCGCAGCGTGCTCGAAGCGCAAGGCGAGGGGCTCGCAAGCATCTGCTTCCGAACGGGCGACATCGCCAGGATGCACCGCAGACTAGACCGCCTCGCGCTGAAGCCCGAAGCGATTGCCGAGGTCGAAAGTCGGGATGGGATCTCCGGCGCGACGCTATCGTGGAAGCGGACCCGGACAGCCACGGAGGCTACGCGCGGCGTCCGTCTGTTCTTCCTCGAGCGCGACAAGGAGCGTCCGCTGTCGGTGCGAACCACGACAGGTTCGATCACGGCGATGGACCATGTCGTGGTCTCGACGTCGGACCCCGAACGGGCTGCAGCCCTCTATGGCGCGCGGCTCGGCCTCGACATGGCGCTCGACCGCTCGCACCCCGATTGGGGCCGGCTGATGTTCTTCCGCTGCGGCGACCTGATTGTCGAAGTCACGCACCGGCCGGGCAAGGAAACGGATACGTCGCAGGACCGGTTGCGCGGCCTGTGCTGGCGTGTCGCCGACATCGACGCCACCCATGCGCGGCTGGCCGAGGCGGGGGTCGACGTCTCGGAAGTCCGCACTGGCCGCAAGCCGGGAACGCGGGTCATGACGGTGCGCCGCGGCACGTGCGGTGTTCCGACGCTGCTGGTGCAGCCCTCGGCGGGGAAGTAGTGATTTCTCCTTCTCCCAAGAAGGGAGAAGGGAAGGTCACTACATTCTCAAAGCCTTCCGTGCATGCTACAGCTTGCCTCATGCGACCATCGGGCGATTGATTTGGCAAAGGCAAAACGCGTTCAGAAATGGCAGCGCGACCCCGAGGGAATGCGGATCCGCATTCTTGAGGCCGCCAAGCAGGAGTTCGCCGCCCATGGCCTGGCCGGCGCGCGCGTTGACCGCATCGCGGCCAATGCCGGCGCCAACAAGCGCATGCTGTACTATCACGTCGGCAACAAGGAAGACCTCTATCTCGCGGTGCTGGAGGGCGCCTACGAGAAGATCCGTTCCGAGGAGCGTGGGCTCGATCTCGAACATCTCGATCCGCCCGAGGCGATCGAGCGGCTGATCGATTTCACCTGGAACTATTTTCTCCGAAACCCGGAATTTCTGGCGCTGCTCAATACGGAAAACCTCGCCAAGGCGCGTCACCTGAAGCGCTCGACCAAGGTCAAATCGATGCACTCGCCGTTCGTCGAGATGATCCGCACGGTGGTGACGCGCGGCGTCGAAAGCGGCGATTTCCGCGTCGCCGTCGATCCGGTGCAGCTCTATATTTCCATCGCCGCGCTGTGCTTCTTCTACCTCTCCAACAGCGCCACGCTCAGCGTGATCTTCGGCCGCGACCTCCTGAAAAAGGACGCGCGAGACGAGCGGCTCGCCCACATGGTGGCGCTGGTGCTGGCCGCGCTGACTGGCAAATCGACGGCAGATTTCGGCAAGGCCGTGATTACAGGCGTGCGCTCGCCGGAGCATCAGCCGGTCTAGCGACCTGCGTCATCCCCCTCATCGTTGCCGGAATTGGCCCGGCGATCCCTGTCTTTTCTGCCGCGTCCTCTTAAGTTGTAGATGCTCGGTGAAACCTGGCCGGCAGCGGGACCAAACCGGCCGCGTTTCGCGTCCAAAGGTCGCAATTTTGCTGCACGAAAACATGCTTGCCAGTATTTATCCAACGGGTTAATTTCTGCTCCGAAAAGACGATCATCAGGGAGCGGGACGTGGCGGAACTGAAGCGCGAAAGCGGCTTGTCGAAAGCGCTGAACGCGGCGTGGGTGCGGCCGTTTCTGTTCCTGTTGTTCATCGTGGTGGCGTGGGATCTGACCATCCGCCTGTTCCAGATTCCCGCTTACCAGATCCCCGCGCCCGGTGATGTCGTCGCGGTGCTGCGGACGGAATGGCCGGAACTGCTGCGACAGTCCTGGCCCACCACCTACGCCACCATTTGCGGCTTTCTGCTCTCGGCTGTGTTCGGCATTCCCATTGCCATGCTGATCGCGGGATCGAAGACGGTGGAAAGCTATATCTATCCGCTGCTGGTGTTCTCCCAGTCCGTGCCGAAGATCGCGATCGCGCCGCTGTTCGTGGTGTGGTTCGGATTCGGCATCATCCCGAAGGTGATTTCGGCGTTCCTGCTCGGCTTCTTCCCCGTCGTGGTGTCGGCGGTGCAGGGTTTCAAGTCGGTCGACCCTGACATGGTCGATCTTGCGCGCGCCATGCAGGGCAGCCGCTTCCGGGTATTTTGCGCCGTGAACCTGCCGCATGCGATGCCCGCGATCTTCTCCGGGCTCAAGGTCTCCATCACGCTCGCGGTGGTTGGCGCTGTAGTCGGCGAGTTCGTCGGCTCCAATTCCGGCATCGGCTATGTGATGCAGCGCTCGATCGGAACGTTCGACCTGCCGACGATGTTTGCCGCGCTGGTAATCCTCGCGCTGCTCGGTGTCGTCCTGTTCTGGGTCGTCGACCGTATCGAACGGCTGGTGATCCCCTGGCATGTCAGCCAGCGCGACGACATCATTTTTGCTTCTTGACCCAAACCAGAAAACGGCCCTCCGCAAGGGGCGCATCAACACGAACGGGAGGATGACCATGAGACGAACGACAGCGGCGATCTCCGCCGCCTTGATCTGGACCGCGCTTTCGGTGCTGCCCGCGTCGGCCGCCGACAAGGTCGTGCTGATGCTGAACTGGTATGTCTATGGCGAGCACGCGCCGTTCTATTACGGCAAGGCCAAGGGCATCTATGCCGCCGAGGGTATCGATCTCGAGATCCAGGAAGGCCGCGGTTCGGCGGCGACGACGCAGGCCGTTGCGGCCAAGACCGCCAATTTCGGCTATGTCGACGTCCCGACCATGATGCGCGCGGCCGTGAAGGGCGCTCCGATCGTTGCCACCGGCGTGCTGCTGCAGACCAGCCCGATGTCTGCGATGGGTTTTGTGGACAAGAACATCAAGAAGCCCGAGGACATCAAGGGCAAGACGGTGGCGATCACGCCGGCCGACTCGATGACGCAGATCTGGCCGCTGTTCCTGAAGAAGACCGGCCTGAAGGAGAGCGATTTCCAGACGGTCGCCGGCGACGGCCAGACCAAGCTGAATGCCGTCATCAACGGCCAGGCTGATCTGTTGCTCGGCTACGTCATGGACCAGTCGATGAAGATCAAGGACGCCACGGGCAAGGACGTCAACGCGATCAAGTTCGCCGACTACGGCATCAACATGGTGTGCTCGGGCATCGTCGCCAACACCGAGTTCGTCAAGGCCAACGCCGAACTGGTCAAGCGTTTCATGTCGGCGACGACAAAGGCCGTCGAAGCCGCCGAGAAGGACCCGAAGGGGGCGGCGCAGTCGATTCTCGACGCTAACCCGAAGGGCGGCAAGATCGAGACGCTCACGCAAGGCTTTGAACTGACGATCCCGCTCTACCGCACGCCGGAAACCAAGGGCAAGCGGCCGTTCCAGGTGACTGACCAGAACATGACGGACTCGGTCAATCTGATGGTCGAATATGGCGGGCTGGACGCCAAGGCCAAGGATAATCCGAAGGCGTTCTATACCAACGATTACCTGCCGCAGGGCGGTTCGTGAAACATAAGTCGTCATTCCGGGGCGGTGCGTAGCACCGAACCTGGAATCTGAGATTCCGGGTCTGGTCCTTCGGACCATCCCGGAATGACGGGCATCTCGACAACGGAATGAGCTGAATGAACCCCGCGATCAAGCAAACCGAAGCCAATCAGCCAGGCGCGCACCTGCGCCTGGTGTCGGATCGCAGCGGCGCAGCGTCGGGCATCACGCTGTCTGGCGTCTCAAAAACCTATCGCTCGCGTGATGGCGACGTGCCGTCGCTGCGGCCGCTGGATTTCCACATCAACGAGGGCGAGTTCTTTGTCGTGGTCGGCCCGTCCGGCTGCGGCAAGTCCACGCTGCTGAAAATGATTTCCGGCCTGCTTGCGCCCTCGACCGGTGAAATCCTGGTCGAAGGCGAGCAGGTGACCAAGCCGCACGGCAATGTCGGCATCGTGTTCCAGAATGCGCTGCTGCTGCCCTGGCGCAACATCCTGTCCAACGTGATGTTGCCGATCGACATGAAGCGATTGCCGCGCGACGAATATCTGCCGCGGGCGAAAGCGCTGTTGAAACTGGTTGGCCTTGAAGGGTTTGAGAAGAAGCTGCCCTGGCAATTGTCCGGCGGTATGCAGCAGCGCGCCTCGATCTGCCGGGCGCTGGTGCACGATCCCAAGATCATGCTGATGGACGAGCCGTTCGGCGCGCTCGACGCCATGACGCGCGAGAAGATGAACGTCGAACTGATGCGTATCCAGCGCGAGACCGGCAAGACCGTTCTGCTGATCACGCATTCGATCCCGGAAGCCGTGTTCCTCGCCGACCGCGTGCTTGTCATGACCGAGCGGCCCGGTGCGATTGCGGCGATCTACGACGTGCCGCTGCCGCGTCCGCGTTCGCTGGATTCGATGGCCGATCCCGCCTTTACTGAACTGGTGCAGCGGATACGAAAGCACTTCTTCACCCAAAGCGCGCTCGACTAGAGGGGAACGCCATGCCGCCTCGCTTCGCCGTGCGGGACATTTCCTTCTTTGAGCGTCCGATCCCGTTTGCAAAACCGTTCCGATTCGGCAACGTGGTGATCACCTCATCGGTGCAGGTTTTCGTGCGCGCCGGGATCGAGATCGAAGGCAAGGGGGTTTCCGTCGGCGCCAGCGCCGAAATGATGGCCTCGAAATGGTTCGACAAGCGCGCGCATCTTTCGCCGCAACAGACCGTCGACGGATTGCGCCACGCGCTGTCGATTGCTCGCGAGCTTTATCTGGCTCGATCCGGCTTCGACACCGCGTTCGGGCACCACGCCGCCATCATCGCAGCCCAGGTCAAGGCCTGTGCGAAAGCGGATATCCCGCCGCTTGCG
>JADMIO011814984.1_pt1 | contig 11472 bp, 8 predicted proteins | sample 8958161 | NCBI WGS metagenome assembly JADMIO01 (sample SAMN16585339, study PRJNA669376) | soil metagenome | isolation source: Crop rotation soil | place: USA: Cullars Rotation, Alabama | collected 2011
CTTTCCCCCGCGCCTGCGAGCGCTGCCGCCTTCGCTGCGGCCACGCGGGCGTTGTTCGACGAGACGTGCAGCCAGTGCCACAGCGGACCCGACGCGGACGGCGGCTTCGACGTGAGCCGCTACGGTTCCGTCGACTCGCTCACGACGGCCCGCGCCGACTGGGAGTTGGTGCTGGCCAAGCTCCGTTCTGGAGAGATGCCCCCCGCGGGGGTCGAGCGCCGGGAGGATCGGATCGCCGCCCTGGTGACGTTTCTCGACGCCGAGTTCGAACGCGCCGACGCGAGCCGGGAGCCCGATCCGGGCAGAGTCACCGTCCGTCGTCTGAACCGAACGGAGTACACGAACACGATCCGCGATCTGCTCGCCATCGAGTTCCGCGCCGACAAGAACTTCCCCACCGATGACTCTGGCGAGGGCTTCGACAACATCGGTGACGTGCTCACCATCTCTCCGACGTTGATGGACAAGTACCTGTCGGCGGCGGCCTCCATCGCCGCGCGCGCGATCGCCGCCGAGCCGCTGCCGAAGCCCATCGAGGTCCTCTACAACTGGCGGATCCAGAACCTGCGCCGGCTCGATCGAAGCAACGCCGAGGCCACACACCGTATCGATTACGACGCCGAATACGACCTGCGCATCGGGCTGCCCGGCGAGCGTCCCGGCGACGCCAAGGCCGTCACCCTGGCGTTGTGGGTGGACGGAGCGCTCCGGGGCACGCGGCGCGTCGAGACGAAGGCGTCGAAGATCCCGAGCCAGGACCCGTCCTCGGAGGAACGCTTCCGCTTGCCGCTCTCGGCGGGCGATCACAGCTTCCGACTGGGCTTCATCGACGATGACTTCGTCGCGAGCCTGCCCGAGGAGGCGCTCACCAAGCCGCGAGCCAACAAGTGGATCGGGTCGATGACCGTCGTCGGACCTTTCGAGCCGACGAAGGTGAAGGCGAGCCGCAAGAAGGTCCTGGTCTGCGATCCCCGGACGGGGGCCGCCTGTGTCGACCGCATCCTGTCCACCCTGGCGCAGCGCGCCTACCGCCGCCCCGTCACGCGGCGCGAGGTGGCGGCGCTCGCGAGCTTCGTGGAGCTGGCCCAGTCCGAAGGGCAGTCGGTCGAGCAGGGCATCGCCCTGGCGCTGCAGGCGGTGCTCGTGTCCCCGCACTTTCTCTTCCACATCGAGCACGATCTCTACCCGGGAGAGCCGAGTCGGGTGCATCGCATCACGGATGTGGAGCTGGCGTCGAGGCTCAGCTACTTCCTCTGGAACTCGATGCCCGATGCCGAGCTGTCAGCGACGGCCATGCTCGGCAAGCTGAGCCAGCCCCGGGTTCTCGACGCCCAGGTCAGGCGTCTGCTCAGCGATCCCAAGGCATCGGCGCTGGCCGAGAACTTCGCGGGGCAATGGCTGGAGATCCGCAACCTCGACAGCATCCGACCCGATCCGGAGAAGTTTCCCGTGTGGGGTCCGCGGCTGCGGGACGCCATGAAGACGGAGACCCAGCTCTTCTTCTCGTCGATGCTGCGCAACGACCGCCCGATCGCCGAGTTTCTCGACGCCCGCTACACGTTCCTCGACGAATTCCTCGCCAACTACTACGGCATCGAAGGTGTGCGCGGTCCCGAGTTCCGGCGCGTCAACCTCACGACGCCCGAACGCGGTGGCGTGCTGAGTCAGGGCAGCGTGCTCGCGGTTTCGAGCTATCCGACACGCACCTCCGTGGTGATTCGGGGCAAGTACATCCTCCAGAACATTCTCGGCACCCCGCCCCCGCCGCCGCCCCCGGATGTGCCCGCCCTCGACGAGGCGACCGTGGCGACGGCCGAGTCGCTGCGCAAGCAGATGGAGCTGCATCGCGGAAACCCCGCCTGTGCCTCCTGCCATTCGCGCATGGACCCGCTTGGCTTCGGACTCGAAAACTACGACGCGATAGGCAAGTGGCGGACCCTCGACGGGGGCGCTGCCGTCGACTCGAGCGGTACCCTTCCGAGCGGACAGTCCTTCTCGAGCCCCGCCGAGATGCGCAAGATCCTGAGCAAGATGCTGCCCGAGTTTTCCCACTGCCTGACGGAGAAGATGCTGACCTACGCCCTCGGGCGCGGGCTAACCGCCGAGGACAAGCCGACCGTGCGAAACATCACCCAGCGGCTCGCCGCGTCCGGCTACGGCCTGCAGACCCTCGTGCTCGAGATCGTGCGCAGCTTTCCCTTCCAGTCCCGGCGGGCGGAAGCGGTTCCTGCTCCTACCGCGAAGAACTAGCAGCCCCGGCGCCCGGGCGATTCCACGCTGCTCGGGCGTGGGCGTTTCGCGGGTGAACAACACGCCAAAACTGGGTGGAGCCGTACGCCTCGCGCATGTCCGGGAGCGGCGCCGATGTCGGCTCCCGCTGTGGCGAGTTTGCCCGCACGCCCCCGCAGGCGGTCGGCACGGCCAGCGAGACGAGGCGCGAGCGCCCCGCGAGCGACCCGACTCAGCACGGCGCCGATGTCGGCGCCCTCCCGGGGTTCGACCATCGGCGTGCCGAGATGCGGCACCGGCTGGGCTCGCGGGTTCGTCCGAAGCCACCCCGGATCATGTTTCGGGTGTGCACCGTTGCGCTGCTCCGGAGCAACGACGCCGCGTCGGCCCTGCGCCCGTGCGGTTTTTGGCGAATGGCGTTAGCATGCGTAGCGAATGCCACCCATCCCGCCGTCGAACGCCGGCCTTAAGGAATACCGTGTCTTGCCGCTCTCGTTGGGGGGGATCTAGCGTTGACTCGCGGGATGATACGGCTGAAGGGTGGAGACCATCCTCCAAACTCACCCGTGCCCATGTCGGGCGAACGCATCAGAAGTAGCTACGCCACGAGCGTCGCCGGCCCAGTTGCCATCCTGCTCTGGCGCCACGGCTTCACTCTGCCCGGGGTCCAGGCGGTCGCTGCCGCGACCCAGGAGTTGAAGCGGCAATATCGCACTCAAAAGCTCGGCTTCCTGACGATCATCGAGCCCGAGCTCGCCATGCATGTTTCGCCGGAGGTTCGCAAAGCCCTGGCCGCGTTCCTGGAGAGCGTGGACCAGGACCTGGCCGCCGCTGCCATCGTGTACGAGGCGCATGGCTTCCAGGCCACCATCGCGCGCAGCATCGTCACGGCGATCGGGTTGGCGGCGCGAGCCAGCTTCGCTCATCGGGTGTTCGCCGACATGGATGAGGCGTTGCACTGGATGGTGGGCAAGGTAGCCCCGCGCGACGCGACCCTCGAGGCCACGTTGGGCACAGCCGTCGCTGGCATTCGGGCGCGCGGCACCACCCGCTAGGGCTACGGCGGCCTGTCAGGGCTTTTCGCGCGGCACCTTGCTGCGAGCCAGCTTCTCGACCGCCGCGAGCAGTTGCGTGTAGGGCTCGACGAACTTCTTCACCCCGTCGATCAGCAAGTCGCCCGTGACCCGTTCCAGCGAGATGCCGGCCTTCTCCAGCGCCGCGAGCACCCGCTCCGCCTCGGCCACACCGGACTCGAGCGTCGGCTGCGCGCGCCCGTGGTCCCGGAAGGCAGCCAGCGTTTCTGGCGGCATGGTGTTGACGGTGTCCGGGCCGATCAGCTCCTCGACATACATGACGTCCCGGTAGTTTGGGTTCTTCACGCCCGTGCTCGCCCACAACAAGCGCTGTGGCTGCGCACCCCGTGCCACGAGCGCTTGCCAGCGGGGACCGGAGAAGATTCGCGCGTAGCTCTGGTAGGCGAGCTTCGCGTTGGCGATGGCGGCCTTGCCCTGAAGCGCCGCGAGCTCCGCGCGCCCAGCGCCGCCATCGCCCTCGATCTTCTTGGCGAGCGCCGCGTCGACCGCGCTGTCGATGCGGCTGACGAAGAAGCTGGCCACGCTCGCCACGCGCTCGATCGGCTCGCCCCGCGCGACGCGGCCTTCGAGCGCCTCGATATAGCTCTGCGCGACGCGTTCGTACGTCGAGCGCGCGAACAGCAACGTGATGTTGATGTTGATACCCTCACCGAGCAGCGTCAGGATCGCCGGCAACCCCTCCGCCGTTCCGGGCACCTTGACCATCAGGTTGGGTCGCGCGACCTCGCGCCAGAGCCGACGGGCCTCCTCGATCGTGGCGCCGGTGTCGCTCGCGACGTCGGGTGCGACTTCCAGGCTGACGTAGCCGTCGCGCGCCGCCTGGTCGCGATACACGGGCGCGAGCACGTCGGCCGCATCCTGAATGTCCCGCACGGCGAGGCGCTCGAACAGCTGGCGCGGCGTGAGCGAGGTGTCCCGGGCCAGCTGCGCGATCGCCGGGGCGTAGTCGTCGTTCCCCTCGATCGCCTTCTGAAAAATGGCCGGGTTCGAGGTGATGCCGCCCAGGCCGTCCTGAACGAGGCGCTCGAGCTCACCGCTCGTGATCAGGCCACGCCGCAGGAAGTCGAGCCAGACACTTTGGCCGAGGCGCCGCAGCGCCAGGATGGGGGTTTCACTGGAGGTCTGGGTCTTCGAAGCCATGCACGTGAGATAGGGCCGCGAGTACCGAGCGGGTAGCCATGCGTCGGTCCGATGTTGCTCGTCGGTGTCGCTCGTCGGTGTCGCGCGTCGGCGTCGCGCCTCGATGCTCGTCGCGCGTCGGTGTCGCTCGTGGTCCTCGTGCGAACCCGACGAGCCGTTGGGTCAAAATCGGCGCGGCGGTCGTCCATTTCGCCCCGTACCCGCCCGCGCGCTCGACACCGCGGGTGTCAAAGCGTGGCGCCTGGCCATTGTTGCCTTGCGTCCGTGGCGATAGGCGGCCGATGCTCGCGAAGAAACCCCATCGCAATTTGGCAACAGACCATGAACCAACCGAAGTCGGACGCCCTGGTGCTCTTCGGCGCGAGCGGTGACCTCGCGTTCAAGAAGATCTTTCCCGCCCTCTACGCCATGGCCCGGCGTGGCCATCTGAACGTTCCGGTCATCGGTGTGGCCAACTCGCCCTGGACGACCGAGCAGCTCCAGGCGCGAGCGAAAGAGAGCATCGAACGCAACGGGCCCGTCGAATCGAGCGCGCTCGGGCAGGTGCTGCAGCGCCTCAGCTACGTGCAGGGCGAGTACACCGACTCTGGAACGTACGACAAGCTACGCCGGCAGCTGGGGGGCGCGTCGCATCCGATCCACTACCTCGCGATCCCGCCCAGCCTGTTCGAGACGGTGGTCGATGGCCTGGCGCGCTCGTCCTGCGCAGAGAACGCCCGGCTGGTGCTGGAGAAGCCCTTCGGTCGCGACCTCGCCTCGGCCGAGGCACTCAATCGCACCCTGCACAAGATCTTCGACGAATCCGCCGTGTTTCGCATCGATCATTACCTCGGCAAGGAGCCGGTTCAGAACCTGCTCATGTTCCGCTTCGCCAACGCATTCCTCGAGCCGATCTGGAACCGCAACTACGTCGAGAGCGTGCAGATCACCATGGCCGAGAGCTTTGGGGTTCAGGGGCGAGGCCACTTCTACGAGGAAGCGGGCGCGATCCGCGACGTGATCCAGAACCACCTGCTGCAAGTCGTCAGCCTGCTCGCCATGGAGCCGCCGCTCACCACCTACGCCGAGTCGATCCGTGACGAGCAGGTGAAGGTGTTTCGTGCGATCGGGCCGATCAAGAGTCAGGACATCGTGCGCGGTCAGTTCCGCGGTTATCGGGCGGAGCCCGGGGTCGCTGCGGATTCCCAGGTGGAAACCTTCGCGGCCATGCGTCTGAACATCGAGTCCTGGCGCTGGGACGACGTGCCGTTCTTCATCCGGGCGGGCAAGTGCATGCCCGTGACCACCACCGAGGTGATGGTCAGCCTGAAGAAGCCGCCGCTGCGCCACCTGGGGCTGGAGCACCCGAACTACCTGCGCTTCCGGCTCAGTCCGGACGTCACCATCGCGCTCGGCGCCCAGATCAAGAAACCGGGTGAACGCATGCTCGCCGAGCCCACCGAGCTCAAGGTCATGCACAACCCGAACGGCGAAGAGATGGAAGCGTATGAACGCTTGCTCGGCGACGCCATGCACGGCGACGGGACGTTGTTCGCGCGTCAGGATGGCGTCGAAGCCGCCTGGGCCATCGTGCAGCCGATCCTGAATTGCGAGGCGCCCGCGCACGAGTACGAGTGCGGGACGTGGGGCCCCGCCGAGGCCGCACAGCTCACGGCGGCGGTCGGCGGCTGGAGCTGCCCGCCCGCTTGAGCCCGGCCTGTGCGCGCTGCCGAAGCGAGGGCGCACCGAGCCGGAACCGCCCCTGGATCGTGCGGGCCCGAGCCGTTAACCTGTCCCCATGAGCGAGCGGGACGTTCCGGTGGTCGAGACGGCGCGCCTGCGCCTCACACTGCCTCAGCGGGAGGACGCCGAGGCGCTGCTGGCCTACCTCCAGCGGAACCGCGAGCACCTCTGGCCCTGGTCACCGCCCGAGGCACCGGGCGCGCGCACGCTCGAGGGGGCGCTGCGTCGCATCGACGGACAGCACCTGGAATGTCGAGCGCGCACCAGCGTGCGCTTCTGGATTCGCTGGCTCGCCGAGCCGAACGGCCCCTTCATCGGCGCGGTCAGCCTGTCCAACATCGTGCTGGGGCCGTTCCGCGCCTGCTACCTCGGCTACCACCTCGATGCCGAGCTCGTGGGGCATGGCATCATGCACGAGGCGCTCTGCGGGGCCATTCGCTATGCCTTCGATGAGCTGCGCCTGCATCGGCTCATGGCCAACTACGTGCCGAGCAACGAGCGCAGTGGGCGGCTGCTTCGCCGCCTGGGCTTCGTCGTCGAGGGCTACGCGCGTGACTACCTGTTCATCGGCGGGCAGTTTCGCGATCACGTGCTGACCTCCCTCACGCATCCCGACCTGCCGGATGCGGAAGCGCTGTGTACACCCGGCGCGTGACGAGCGGGCACCCGTGAGGCGGGCCCCGCTCACGGCGCCGGGCGCGCGTGCAGTGCCAGGCGATCGACCCACAGATCGAGGTTCGCCGGCGTCCCCGCGACCTTGGCCACGAAATTGAGCGAGATGACGCCGTCCAGCGACAGCTGCGCGGGCTGCGCCCAGGTCGGTTGAGCGAGCTCGGCAAAGACGATGTCGAAGTCCTGATAGGCTTCGCCGAGCTCGATGCTCGTGGCGAAATGACCGAAGCAACCGCTTCCCGCGCACGTGCCACCCTCGGCCTCCGGTGAGGTTGCCGGGGTCGCCAGTTCGACGACGACGGTGCCCGCGCCGCGCGCGCGCAGCCGAGCGCCATCGAAGGCGGTCAGATCCACCGAGCCAAAATAGGCGCTCAGCCCCGCGCCCCAATCGGAGAATCCAGCGCCAGCGACGTGCGCCTCGCCATCGGTCGCGCCGAGGCCGGTGTGATCGGGCGGCTCGATCGGACTCGTTCCGTCCGAATAGGTGAACCATTCGCCCGAGATGTCGCCAATCCCGAACAGCGCGTCCGCGTCCTCCAGCTCGTCGAGCGTGAGCTCGCCATTTTCGTCCGGGACAGCCGAGCCCGGCGCCGCTGCAGCGACGGCGTCCGACGTTGCTGCGCCGTCTCCCGTCGCTGGCGAGAGCGCGCCCGACGTGCGCTCGGCGCCGCCGCCATCGCCGCAGCCAACCGGTGCCGCCAGAGTCGCCGCCAGCAGCAAACAGCCCGCCCCAGCGCTCGCCGAGCGCCTCGATCGACCCGTGACTCGTCGCATGCTCACCTCACCTCCATCCGGGCCTAGCATGCCTCGCTGCTCGCTCGCAGCCCGCTCGATCGCGGGCCTACCAGTTTTCCTTGAGCGGTCGCAGGTCGAGCTCAAAAGTCCAGGCTGAGCGATCCTGCTGGGTGAGGTGAAGGGCCTCCTCCGCGATGCTCTCCGGGCGCAAGCGTTTGGCGTCGGCGCGATCGGTGCCAGTCCGCGCGTCGTCGATGGATCCGTCGATGATGAGCAGCGAAACGTGGATGCCCTCCGGCGCGCACTGGCGCGCGAGCGATTGCGCCAGACTGCGCTGTGCGGCCTTGGCGGCGGCGAAGCCGGCGGTCTTGGGGCGACCTCGCAACGAAGCCGTGGCTCCGACGACGACGATCTGCCCGCCGCCTCGTTCGCGCATGGCCGGCAACACCTGCTGTGCCGACACCAGCAGTCCGAGCGCATTCACCCTGAATGATTGCTCGAATTCCTGAGGCGTGAGCTCTTCGGCAGTCTTCCACACGCCCGAGCCCGCGTTGTAGATCAGCACGCCGGGCGCCCCGAGCTCGCTGCGGATCGCAGCGAAGGTTTGGGCTACCTGGACGGGATCGGCCACGTCGCAGGCGTAGCTCGTCGTGTCCCCGAGTTCGCGCGCCAGCTCCTGCGACAGTTCGGTGCGGCGCGATACCAGCGCCAGCCGATACCCCGCTGCGGCGAACACGCGCGCAAACGCAGCGCCATTCTTCGGGCCGATGCCCACGACCACACACAACGGCTTTGCCATGCCCGCATTTTTACATCCAGGCGACTGTTCAGGGAACTCCCGCCGGGTGCATTCGCGGAGATCGGGTAGCCTGAATTTGCTGGGCGGGTTACGAGAGAATCATGAATGCCCGCCGACCCGATCTCGCGACGATGGCCCTGTCCCTGGCGGGCTGGGTGCTGGCAGGCGGAGCGCTGACGGCGTGCGGGGCAGATCCGCAGGGATCGGGCTCTTCGGATGCGCAGGCCATGGCCGGTGATGGGCCCGCCTCGGAGGAAGCGCCGGGCGCGCCCGGTACGGAGGTCGCGCCTCGCTTCAGCCTCGAAGGACGCGGTGAGTCGGCCAAGACCTCCGCGGTTCTCGAGGTCTTCGAAGGCGAGGGCGTGGCGCTCTCGATCACCGGAGCGGACGCCTCCGACAACATCATCGTCTTCAGCGTCGCCTTCGAGAACGTCGAAGGCGTCGTCGGCACGCACACGTTGCCCATCGGCGTGGTGAACGAGCGAGTCTTCGCCGTCGGTAGCATCGATGGTCAGGCCTATCAGTCCGTGAGCGGCGACCTCGAGCTCAGCCTCTCTGCCGATCGCCACGCACGGGGCCGGTTCAGCGTTGCGCTCGGGCGGGACCAGCTCTTCACGGACACCCCGGGCACCCCCCCGAGCGGCGAGCCCACGGCCCCCGTCGAAGAGCTCACCGTTTCGGGCACCTTCGAGAACCAGTGGACCCTCAATTGCTACTCCCGCCTGCGCGGCTTCACCGGTGGCCACCTCGTCTCCGATAGCCCCTACTGCAACGGTCTGACGTTCGAGTAGCCCGAACGGCGCGGCTCAGCCCGCGAGCAGGTGCTGGATCAAGATCTTCGTTCCGAGTCCGATGAGGACGAGCCCGCCGGCGATGTCGAGGCGCTTGCCGAGTTGCGCTCCGAAGCGGCGACCGACGAGCAGCCCCATACCGCTGAGGATCGCCGTGGTGATGCCGATGGTCGCGACGGAGAGCACGAGCGGTGCCCCGAGCATGGGCAGCGTGACGCCGACGGCGAGGGCGTCGATGCTGGTGGCGAGGGCGAGGACGAGCAGGATGCCGAGACGAAAGAGGTCCTCGGGGCGTGGGTCCGCGTCGTCTTCGCCCGCGTAGGCGTCGTGCAACATCTTGGCGCCGATTGCTCCGAGCAGGACAAAGGCGATCCAGTGGTCGAAGCGTTCGACGACGGGTCCGATGCGGCTACCGACGAGCCAGCCCAGGAGCGGCATGAACGCCTGAAAGCCGCCGAAAAGCAGCGCGACGAGCAGGACGTGCCGCGTCTGGATGCGGCGTGCCGATAGCCCGCGCGCCGCGGCCACGGCGGTCGCGTCCATGGCGAGCCCGATGGACAACAAGAGGATCGCGCCGAAGCCCATGCGTCCGCCACCCTAGCAACGGACGCGCGGAGACGGGGCGTCTGTTGCCCGGCGCGGAACCGAACGCCGCCCCCGACGCGCCCTTCCGCCCGGGGTGTCCGCCGTCAGCCCCGGGTCAATTGGGCCGAATCCCAGACTCCGGGGTCCAGACGAGGGGCACGTCGATGCTGCCGTCGGCTCGTAGCAAGCTGCCCCATACGGTCTGGCTGGCTTGGTGGTTGATTGAAGTGAAGCCGACTTTGGCACCGATGCCGAGGTCGACGTCGGTGAGTTGGGTGTCGAGGGTGTGTCTCAGCGCTTCGGTGGACAGCTCGGGGCAGAGGCCGAGGGCGTCCGTGAACAGGCGCGCGGACAGGTAGCCTTCGAGCGACGTGAAGCTGTAGTTGCCGCCGTCGAAGGCGTCGATCGCTTTGCGGTATTCGACCACGCCGGGCGCTTCGGAGCGGTAGGACGGGACCACCTGCGTGACGAGCACGCCGTCGGCGTAGCTCTTGCGGCGCGTCGGGTCTTCGATGTCGGGGTAGTCGGCGGGCGGGCTCGTGAGCAGTGCCGCGAGCGAGTCGGCGCCGACGAAGGAGACGTGGCTGAACAGGACGTCGAGGCGGCTCGAGCGCTGGCGGTCGGCGTTGAGCCAGTCCTTGATCGCGCGGATGAAGGCGTTGGCGGGCTGGTAGGTGTCGATCATCACCACGCCCACCGACTGGCGCGTGGCGCTTTCGGCGAGCACCCCGTCGAGGAAGCGGACGGCTCGAGCAATCGCCGGCTCGACGCTGGCCATGTCTTCGCGCTCGTAGCCGATGCGTGCGATCGACGGACCCGGCAGCGCGGCGTCCGGCTGCGGCAGGGGCGCCCGGCGATTGTAAGCCTCGACCACGCCCGCGTAGCCCGCGTCGCCGTAGCTGTCGTTCTGCGCGAAGACGATGAGCCGAGAGTAGGAGTTGCCCGGCGGATCGCTGATGATGCGCGGCTGGCGATGGCTCGCCATGTAGTCCACGATCACCTCGGCCTCGTCGAAGTAGCCCGGGCGGAAGTTGTAGATGTAGGGGGGGCGGGTGCCGTCGCGCAGGTAGTCGTGGGCGCCCGTGAAGGGCGAGAAAAGCAGCACGCCGTTGCGATTGGCCAGCGGCGCCGTCGCGAGCGTGGTCACCGTGCCGATGCTGCCGAGCAGCGCGAACACGCCGTTCGGGCCGCGCACGTCCGGCGCGCTCGCGCTCGCGCCGAGCTGCCGGATGTCGAGCAACGCCTCGACGTTCTCGAAGGCTAGCTCGGGATCGTAGTCGTCGTTCTTGCTATCGAGCTCGAGCCGGCGTCCGGAGACGCCGCCCGCGGCGTTGATGCGCGCGAACTCGGCCATGACCCCGCGGCGCATCTCGACGCCGAGCTCGCCGCTCGGGCCGCGAAAGGGACCCGTCATGCCGATCGCGATGGCGCTCTGATCTGCCGGCACGCAGGCGCGGATTCCGTCGCGCGCGCTGCACACGCGACCGGCGAGGCAATCGGCGTTCGACTCGCAGCTGAACACGACGTCGTCGATGTCTGGTGACGAACAGCCGAGCCCGCCCGCGCCGAGCCCGCTCGCGGCGAGGACGCCCGCGGCCAGCGTGCCCGCGCCGAATCCCCCGGCGCCGGCGCGTGCGGTGAGCCGCGTGGTCCAGCTCGTCCCCCGGCGCAGCGCGCCCCGCGGCGGGATCCTCGGCCGCTCGCT
>JADMIO011560822.1_pt1 | contig 11471 bp, 8 predicted proteins | sample 8958161 | NCBI WGS metagenome assembly JADMIO01 (sample SAMN16585339, study PRJNA669376) | soil metagenome | isolation source: Crop rotation soil | place: USA: Cullars Rotation, Alabama | collected 2011
GGGCGGTGGCGGGTTCGGCGGCGGGGGCGGCGGCAGAATGGGCAGAGGCCGCCAGCGCCAAGGCCAAGGCGGCGATATGATGAAAGAGTTCTCGCAGCTCACTATCACCCAAACGAGTTCAATGGCCAAAGTAACCGGCGAATCAGGCCGCGTCCTTGCTCTCTATTCAAGCGCCGATCAATCAGCGAATCAGCCTGCAAGCAGCGATTCGAACAAGTCCGATAACTCAACGCCAAATGAGGATTCTTCCGCAGCACAATGGCAGCAAGACCAGCTTGTGGTGACCGCGCAAACTCGGCGCGGCTCGACAACGCGCAGCTATGGACTCTCTCCCGACGGCAAACAACTCTATGTGACGACACGCATTGAAAATCAGCGATTGAGCCAGCCAGTTGTGTATCGCTTCGTGTACGATTCGATCAAGCCAAGCGAGTAGCTTTCTCGCTTACGGTACTCCAAGGAGCCACCTGCTGTGGCCCATGCGCCGGGGGAACGGTAATTGTGCAGCGGTAGGTTGGTGAAAAGGATTGCGGCGTTCCCGTTGATGGTAGTCGCGACGATTCTCGCCGCGCCTTGCGGGAACCATCACGCCCTGCTTTCCGCGGCTGAGCGGCAAAATTCGCAGCAGCAAACTGAACACCAACAAACACAGCCTAAATCCGGGCCGGCGTCTGCGCCTACTTTCAGCGTCGGGGGAGTGGCGCATACCGCCGACGGTACCCCGGTTCCTGGAGCTACGGTGCGCTTCACCAATACCGATACGACTCAGGTCTGGGTCAGCTGGACGGACTCATTCGGCAAGTTCGAATTTCCCAAGCTTCCCGCAGGACCTTATCGAGCCGAGGCCAGCCAGCTTGGCTTCGTTTCCTCCTCTCTTCAATTGCAGCTTGGAGCCGGACCAGCCGCGCCCTCGATGCAGTTCGTTCTCCGCGTGGCCACGCTTGCCGAGCTTACGGCTCCAGCGGAAGACGAAAAAAGCTCAAATCGATCAAATGCCAGGGGGCAGCGCGGCAATAGGAATGCAAATGTCGGAAACACACCTGCACCGAATGGGGGATCGAATACGCCTGGCGGGCGCGGCGGAAATCGGGGCAGAGGTCAACTTCCTCCCGGCGTGTTGAATGCGATGAACCAGGGATTGGCCACAGGCGGCTTTCAGCAAACCGATTTGGCGGACGAGTCAACTGGGGAGAATGAGGAACCCGGGCCTCTCCCCACGCAGCTCTCTTCCAATGCAGCAGGATCATCGTCCGACGCGTTTCTGTTGCAGGGTACGGTGGGCATGGGACTGTCCCCGAGCGGGCCGGGCGCTGGAGGTTTTGGAGCCTTCGGACCTGGCGGACTCGTTCCCGATGTCCCCGGTGCTCCTGGCGGCGCTGGTGGTTTTGGAGGTCCGAACGGACCCGGTGGCGCCGGCGGCCGGGGAGGCGCAGGATCCGGACCTGGCTTGGTGCAGGGCGGCGGCCGAGCTGTCTTCTTCGGTGGTGGACCGGGCGGTGGGCCTGGAGGCGGTCCTCGCGGAGGAAGAGGTGGTGGTGGCGGCGGTAGGTTGTTTCGCCAGGCTGTTAATCGAGTCCGCTTTAGCTTTTACGACCGCTACGAGAATTCGGTATTCGACGCAAAGCCATATTCGCTGACAGGCAACCAGTTTCCAAAGATCAGCCACTACAACGAGCGGTTTGGAGGGAACATAGGCGGTCCGCTCGCGATTCCACACATTTACAATGGCAAAGACCGAACATATTTCTTCGCGAACTATCAGCACGACACCCAGCAAAGCCCGATAAACACATTCTCGACCGTGCCGACGCTTGACGAGCGCCAAGGCATCTTTTGCGGAACCACCCTCTATGAGCCTTTTTCAAACCCGGGCACTCCATTTCCCTCCTCGAGTCCAGGCTGTCAGCAAATTCCCGTTAGCACAATTTCTAACGCCTTGCTGGCGTTCATTCCCACGCCGAATGTTCCTTGCACCGCATCGGGATGCCCCGTCACTCGAAACTATTTGCTGCAAGCCACCACTCCGTCGAACACCGATTCCGTAAATGTTCATGTGCTGCACACGCTCAACGCCAAGTTCAACCTGAACGGCGGCTACAATTTCAATTCCGTGCGCGAGAGCACTCTGTCCAATTTTCTGGATACGGCAGGAAGCGAATCCACTCGAAATCAAGGCTTCAATCTGAGCCTGGCTCACAATTGGTCTCCCAGAATCGTCGAAAACACCTCAATTAACTGGAGCCGCAGCCGGGCGCAAATCCTGAGCAACAATTCATTCGTTGACAACGTCGCCGGCAATCTTGGAATCAATGGTATAGCGACCTCGCCTATCGATTTCGGTCTTCCATTGATCCAGTTTACGAATTTTTCGAGCTTGAACGATCCGGTTCCTTCTCTGGTGCGCAATCAGACGCTGCGTTTCGACGATAGTGTCACCTGGATCCACACCAAGCACACCATACGATTCGGCGGAGAAGTTCGCCGCATCCAGCTCAACAACGATTCGAACCCCATTCCGCGCGGTCAGTTCACCTTCACGGGACTTGTGACCGCACAGGATGGCTCGAATGGCTTTCCACTCGAAAGCACGGGAAACGACTTCGCGGATTTTCTCTTGGGATTTCCTTACAACACCCGCGTGCAGTTTGGGAATCCCAGCACGCACTTCCGCAGTTGGGGCTTCGCCGCCTACGCCCAGGATGATTTTCGCGTCAGCAAAACTTTCACTATCCAATACGGGATTCGCTACGACGCAGTCACGCCTCCGATCGAGCTCGCCAACCAAATCGCGAATTTGGATTTGAATGCAACGGCCACAGCTGTAGCGGTCGTGACTCCCGGCGCGCCCGGCACGCTAAATGGCCTCACCGTGCCCGGCGATGTTGGCCCGTTCCATGGCACCTATCCGCGGGCGCTGATCCACGGGGACTACAGCAATTGGGCGCCTCGGATCGGGTTCGCGTGGCAGCCAGGAATCAAACCTAAAACGGTCGTCCGCGGCGGCTTTTCAATTTTTTACGACACATCGATTTACAACACGCTCGCTCAGCGATATCTAGCGTACCAGCCGCCGTTCGACATTTCACACACCGTCCTGACCACGCCGCAACAACCACTTACGCTCTCCAATGGCTTATTGGTTCAGGGGCAGTCGTCCACGACCGTCTCGAACACCGGTAGTATCGATCCGTACTACAGAGATCCCTATGCGCAGATTTGGATGCTTGGCACTGAAACATCTTTTTCACAGAACTGGGTCTTGGACTTGACTTATACCGGAACGAAGGGCACCGACCTTGAAACTTTGCGCTCGCCAAATCGTGCGCCACTCGGGACGCCTCCGAATCAGACCCAACTCGATCTGCAAATCCCAGACGCCACAAGCTTTTACTTCCTCCAATCGAACGCCAATTCTATTTATAACGCCTTGCAGGTCCGCCTGATGCACCGCTTCACGGACAGCTTCATGATGCAAGCTATCTACACGTGGGGAAAATCGCTAGATGACGCCGGCTCGCTTGGCGGTACGTCGGCGACCGTGCAGCAGCAAGACGGAAACATCCACGCCGAATATGGATTGTCTTCATTCGACGTCCGGGATCAATTTCGCCTGGTCTCGGTCTACCAATTCCCTTTCGGCGAACGCAATCGCCATGCGAATCACGGCTGGACGAGAAACGTCTTCGGTGACTGGCGCCTTCAAAATGTCTTCACTTGGCAAACCGGAACTCCCTACACCGTGCTGGTGGGTGGCGCCGCGACTGACAACGGCACCGGAGCCAACTTTTCCTTGCGCGCCGATCAGGTGGGCGATCCGAACGCAGGCATCTGCGGCGGCTCTCAGTCGCAGTTCTTCAACACCGGTGCGTTTGTAGCGCCGCCCGCCTTTGCCTATGGCGACGAGCACCGCGGTGCTGTCGAAGGTCCGTGCACGATCAGCTGGAATATGTCTCTCGCAAAAGCTTTTCGCTTCGGCCCGGAAAGGCGTCACCGCGTGGACGCGCGTTGGGAAGTTCAGAACCTTACCAACACGGTCAACTACAGCGGTGTCGGCACCTCCCTCGGGTCGCGATACTTCGGCGAGGTTACCAGCGCAGGTTCCATGCGCACCATGGATCTTATGATTCGATTTAACTTTTAGGATGCGCCAGCCAGATCAATGCGAATGCGAGAATTTTGTCAACACCGACACTTCTTTGGTCAACCGGCAGTGGACATGCTCGCTCAAAATTCTTTACACCAACAACCGCTTGCGCCGGTCCCCGCATCTTGGGAACATCGTCGCTAGAGGGTAATAGAAGTTGATAGTCGGAAGGATGAAAGGAAAGCAATGGAAGGCAGGCGCAGGAAAGCCTACAAGCCGGATTCTAATCGACGCATCTGCCGGGTAGAACTCGATGTAACTCATTGAAAATAAACGATGGAGCCACGTTCTACCCATCACAGAAACAGGAGCGAAGAAAAGCGCGAAGATGAACACGGTTCCAAAAAATTCGCCGCAGTCGCGTGCCAATAGAGTTAGCGCCGTCCTTGCCGCGCTTCTCGCCGCAAGCTTGTGCATTGCGCCGCTTTTTGCTCATGCACAGCAATCTAAACCGACCGCCGTTCCCGCTCCCCGCGAATCGCAGGCCCCTCCGCGGACCAACCAATTGAATCCCGCCAACGTCCTGCGCGCGCAATCCAACATCGTCCGCATCGATATCGAAGTAACTGGCCCCGACGGAAAGTCGATCAAAGGCTTGCGAGCCGACCAGTTCGTCATCACCGACGATGGCAAAGATCAGAAAATCTCCGGCTTTTCGTACGCGGACATTGAAGCAGTCGAGCAAGCCGGCGAGGAAGATGCTAAGCCGCTGGTTGTTCCGGTCGATAGCCCAGCGCCCGTCGCCGGCTCGAAAGCCTCCGACGCCATCGCCGACCAAATCCGCAACCGCCGCATGATTGTTCTGTTCTTCGATCTCACGTCGATGGAAACGGACGACCTGATTCGCGCACACGATGCCGCCGTGAAGTTCCTTAAAGCGCAAATGAAGCCGCCGGACTTGGTCGCTGTGGTCACTTTCGGCTCCAGTCTTTCCGTGCTGGCAAACTTCACCAATAACCACGCCATCCTCGAGAAGGCCATTGCGCAACTGATTCCCGGCGTCTCATCCGGGATTGCGAATCCTCTTTATGCTGCTGCCCAAAACGGCGAAAACGATGTGCAGCAATACACCGGCGACGCCTACACTGCCGACGAAACTGAATTCAACGTATTCAATACCGATCAAAAGCTGGTCGCCATCGAGGGCCTGGCCAATACGCTCGCCTCGATTCCGGGACGAAAGGCGCTCGTCGAATTCACCGGCGGAATCACGCAAACCGGAGAAGAAAATCGCGCCGAACTGCAATCCGCCACGGACGCAGCGAATCGCGCCGACATTTCCATCTATTCCATCGACGCTCGTGGCATGTACACCACTCCTCCCGGAGGCGACGTCACAACCGCCGCGGCCAGCGGCACCTCCATGTTTAGCGGCGCTTCCGTGTTCCATCAGACAGATCAGCGAGAGGATTCGCGGGACACGCTCGCCACACTTTCCACAGATACCGGCGGGCGCGCGTTCTTCGATCTCGGCGATCTCAGCGATGCCTTCCCCAAAATCCAGCAGGAAAACGGCGGGTACTATCTGGTAGGTTACGATCTGCCGGCGGACGCGAAGCGCGACGGCCGCTGGCACGCCGTTCGCGTGAAGGTCAAGGTTTCCGGCGCGCACGTTCGCTACCGCTACGGATACTACGCTCCACGAGATTTCCAGCATCTCGAAAAGGAGAGCCGCGACGAACAGCTTGCAGACGCTTTGAACTCGGAGAATCCCGAGGTTGATTTGCCGATTGCGGTCGAAACTTCCGTCTTCCGTCTGAATGACGAGCAAGCCTACGTGCCAATTTCCACAAAACTTTCCTCGCGCGCTCTAGATTGGGCGCAGAAGCACGACCGGCGCGAAGCAGCTTTCGACTTCGCCGTCGAGGTACGCGCCGTGCCCTCCGGCCAGTCCGTCGCCGCCTTAAGAGATACGATCAATGTGCGCCTCGATCAGCAGCGCTTCGCGCAGGTGAACCGCAGCAGTTTGGTTTATCAGGGCGGCGTGGTTCTCGCGCCGGGAAACTACCGGCTGAAGCTGGTCGCCCGCGAAAACGAATCCGGAAAAATCGGCACCTTCGAAGAAAATCTGGTGGTACCTCCGCGTCCCCCTGCGCGGGTCAGCCTCAGCTCGGTTCTTCTCTCGAGCCAGCTTGTGCCGGTTGAAAAATCGACGGAGGCGGAAACCAAGGGCGAGGGGTTTCACGCGAAATTGGCAACTACACCGCTTGAAATTGCCGGCGAACGAATCGTCCCCAGCGTGACGCGCTTTTTCAACCAGCGGCAAACGCTTTATGTTTTCTTCCAGGCCTATTATCCCGAGAAGCCTGAAAAAAATCAGGCCTTCGATCCAAGCATCTTGCGCGCGGGCCTGATATTTTTCCGCGGCGGAATGCAGGTGAACATGACTCCGCTAATCGAGCCCACCCAGATCGACGAAAAAACGCACACCGCATCGTTCCGAATCAGCTTGCCGCTCGCCAAGCTTCCGTCGGGGCGCTACACGGTGCAAGCAGTGGTGATCGCCGCGGGGACGCAGCAGTCCGCATTCGGCCGCGCATATCTCGCTCTCGAGCAGTCGCCGCAAGCACCCAATTCGGCAGCGCCCACTTCACCCGATCCTCAGCAGCAGGCAAAACCTTAGGCGATTTTTCACGCGGTTTTGTGCGGGTAATAACACAGCCGATAGAGATTGCATTCAGCGCACATCGGATATCGCGCGCGGCAAACGCGCCGACCGTGCCAGATCAACTGGTGTGCAAAGATAATCCATTTTTCCTCCGGAATTATCTTCATCAAATCGTTCTCAATTTTCTTCGGGTCGGTATTCTTCGAAAGGTCGAGCCGTTCTGCAAGCCTTTGAACGTGCGTATCCACTACCACGCCACTCGCGATCCCAAATGCGGTCCCGAGGACCACATTCGCGGTCTTTCGCGCCACACCCGGCAGCGTCAATAATTCCTCCATCGTCTTCGGCACTTTGCCGCCAAATTTTTCTACAATCAGTTTGCTGGCGCCCATGATCGATTTGGTTTTGTTGCGGAAAAATCCCGTGGGACGAATCTCTTGCTCGAGTTCCGCCGGATTGGCGTACGCGAATGCTTCTGGGTTTGGATATTTCCGGTAGAGCGTTGAAGTCACCTGATTGACGCGCTCGTCCGTGCACTGCGCCGAGAGAATCGTCGAAATCAATAGTTGGAATGGATTCTCATGCGTGAGCGCGCAGGTGGCTGCTGGATACGCTTCGTCGAGGCCCTTCAGAATTGCTCGTACTCGGGCGGGGTTCGTTCCCCGCCCTACCCCGTTTTTCTGAACACCGGCCCCAGCAGATGCGGTCTTCGCAGGTTTTCTTGACGGCTGATTTTTTTCCGGTGCCCGCGCGACTGACTTCTTTTTCTTTCCAGCCATAGAGCCAGGAACTATAGCACACGGCTGAACTACACCTCGACGCGAACCCCTTTCCAGAACGCGACGTGGTCCTGGATTTCCGCCGCGGCAGGTTTTGGAGCAGGGTAATACCACGCTGCATCCGGGTTTCTCTCGCCGTTTACCTCAACGTCGTAATAGCTGGCGGTTCCCTTCCATGGGCACACGGTATGAGTTTCACTCGGCCGCAGATATTCCGAACGCACCGAGTCCAAAGGAAAATACTGATTCCCTTCGACCACAACGGTGCGGTCGCTTTCGGCCAGCACCGCGTCCTTCCACACAGCCTTCGCCATTTTTTATCCTCCGTACGCGCTCAGACCGCGATGAAGAGGTTCTGTGCGAGGGGCCATTCTGTATCGAACCATTGTCCGGCGCAGCGATAGCCGGCACGCTCGCCCATCTGGATCACTTCCCGCGGGTTGTACTTATGCGAGCTTTCGGTCCAGATCGTCTCTCCTTCGCGAAGATAAAATCGAAAACCCGCCTTGCGAATCGTCACTCGCTGCCATTCCCTCGATCTCAGGTGCATTTCGATGCGGCGCTCCCTTTCGTCGTACCGCACCACATGCTCGAAATGCGTAAGATCGAAATCTCCATCGAGCTCGCGATTGATTCGCGCCAGCAGGTTCTTGTTAAACGCCGCCGTCACCCCCGTCGGATCATCATAGGCCAGCATCAAAGTGGAAACCGGTTTCTCGAGGTCGGTCGCCAGCAAAAGCGCATCGTCTTCGCGCAAAATCGAACGTACTTCGCGCAGAAATTGCTCTCCAGCGGCGCGTTCGAAATTTCCGATCGTACTTCCCAGAAAGAGGACAAACAGTTTTTCGTCTCCGCGCCGCCGTGCCGCTGCTTCCTGAAGGCCATCCAGATAAGCGCGCTCAAATCCCACGATGCTTACCCGATCCATCTGGCCCAATTCCTGCTGGCAGCGGAAGAGGGCGCTGCTGGAGATGTCGATCGGGTAATAATTCACGCCCTGCCGGCGGGCCAGGGCCTCGAGCAGCCAGCGCGTCTGTTGGCCGCTTCCACTTCCCAGTTCGGCCACTATCGCGGGCCCGGGAACGAGCCCCACTATTTCTCCGGAGTACCGTTCCAGCATGCGCATTCCCGCTCGCGCCAGTCCATACTCCGGCAACATGCAGATCACATCGAAGAGCGCGGAACCCACCGAGTCGTATAGATACTTCGACGGAAGTTCTTTCTGTCCCGGTTGGGTGAGCCCCACCATCACCTCTGAACAAAATTCAGAAAGCGCATGGCTCGGAGCGCTTGCGGCCGACATTCGCGGAACCGATCCCATCGCTATTCCTCTATGCAGCGGAAGGTAGCGTACACGTGCGAGTAGTGGGGCTGGAACCAGTTCCGGAAAGATCGCCGCAGCATGCATGCATCGGTCCGCGGCGATCCGCCCTTCATTACGAAATGTTTGCCGTCGAAAAAATTAGCCGAGTATCCGGGATAAAACGAGGAGCGCTTAAATCCGGGCAACGGACCGAATGGTGTCGAGGTCCATTCCCAGCCGTTGCCGACCAGGTCTTCCACGCCGAATGCACTGGCGCCGGCCGGATGAGCATCCACCGGGGTCGCATCCCAATTCTGATGATGGAAGTTGCCGCGCGACGATTCCGGAGATGCGCTGCCCCAGGGATATGCCAGCTCAGTTTCGTTCGGCGTGCCGTACGCGGCTCGATGCCACTGAGCTTCGGTTGGAAGCTTCTTCCCTGCCCAATGCGCGAAAGCGGACGCTTCGGCGTGGCTCACATATACGGGCCACGAAAGCGGCAACGGAATCGTTCCAAACATCGCCCGGTATTCCCACTGCGTGTCCGGATCGGCCGCCCGCGAACTTGATCGCTGAACCCAATGCTGCGGATGCGTGATTCGGCCGCGGCGTATCCACTCCCAGTCTTCCGGCTTCCAATAATTGCGGTCCTCGTAGCCGCCCGCGCGCACGAACTTCAGATATTCGTCGTTCGTCACAGGAAATACATCTACGGAAAAACTGGGCACCTCAATCTGTTGCTCTTCGAATTCATTGTCCCAGCCGAAAGCCCCGCCGCTGCGGGAAAGCCCCAGCGTCGCGATCCCCGCGGGAATCGTCACTTGGCGGGGTCTCGGCGCGGGTCTTGGATCTGCGAAGGCCGCGGCCTGCGGAGTTTTCCGCTCCGCTGGCAGATTGTGCAGCAGATACGCCAAGGTCTCGCCGTGCATCAGACGGTGTTCGATCGCCGCCTGAAGAAGGGTTCCATCTCTAAGGTAAGGATCTGCGGAACGTCGCGCACGCGAACCCCGCAGACCTTCGTCCAGCCTATCTCGAACGCGCCAGTTGTATTTTTCCACCTGAGCGATATTTGGCCAGTCTCCAGGTTCGTCGGTCGGCAATCCTCCGCCTACGGGATCGATTCCGAAGGCGAAAAGATTATCGAAAGTGGGGTCGTGCGACTCGAGATCGAGCGCGGGCGAGAGCAGGTTCCAATCGAAGGCTTCCAGATGTCCTAGATAGAAGATCAAACGGTTGCGCTCCGCGACCGGACGGTCATAAAAGGAATTCGGAGGCAGCAAATCGAAAAGACGGTCTGTGCGTGAGCGCGCTTCCTCCAGCCGCAAAAACAACGGTGGATAAAGCTCCGGCGCAACTCCGTAAGTCGCCATCAGTTACCTCTCCGAGAGGGGGTGTCTTTTTTACTCCGGCAAGGAGCGCCAGGGCAAGTAATTTGTTCCAAGCTTTTAGATGCGATCAGCACAGCCAAAGTCGCGGGATCATTGGCCCGGAAAAATCGCAATAAGCTTGCTGAATGACCTGCCGCGGTGGCTCAATCGGTTCTTCTCTTCGGCAGCCAGCTCGCCATAAGTGCTATTGGTATCAAGCATCTGGAATACGGGATCATACCCGAAGCCATTTGATCCGCGCGGCTCTTCCGCGATCATTCCTTCGGCAAAGTCAGAAACGACGACGAGCGCCCGCCCCCGCTCCGCAATCGCCGTCACGCAGACGAATCGCGCGCGCCGCTCGTTCCCCTTTTTCCCTTCCATCGCGCGCAGCAATTTTCCGATTCGGTCTGCATCCGTGGCGTTGGGACCGGCGTAGCGCGCTGAGTGAACTCCCGGGGCGCCGCCGAGTGCGGGAACAACCAAGCCTGAATCGTCCGCAAGCACAACGCCACCCACGAGCCGGCTGTAATGCAATGCCTTCCCTGCGGCGTTTTCGGCGAAAGTGGGCGCGGATTCGTCAAACCCGGGAAGGTTCCGGAAATTGGGAACCAGTTCAATTTCGATCCCGGAGCTAGCTGCGAGTTGCTTGTATTCACGCAGCTTCCCGGAATTTGACGAGGCCAGCAAAAGCCGGTTAAATGCGGGCCGGCTCACGGCCTATCGCGAACGGCCACTGAAACTCATGTGCAACAGTTCCTGTTGCGCTTTGGTAAGTTCCCGGATGCCCCCGCCCGCCAGATCGAGCAATTTGTGCAGTTCGTCGGCTGTATAGGGGCGTCCTTCCGCGCTTGCCTGTACTTCCACAAATTGGCCGCTCCCGGTCATTACGACATTCATATCCACCTGCGCCCGAGAATCCTCTTCGTAGACCAGATCGAGCAAGAGCTGTTCGTCCACGATCCCCACGCTGGTGGCCGCTACCGAATCAAGAAGTGGCACTGCGCGCATCATTCCGGCGGCAGTCATGCGCTCGAGCGCCAAAGCCAGCGCCACGAACGCCGCCGTAACAGACGCAGTGCGCGTGCCGCCGTCCGCTTCGATCACGTCGCAATCCAGCCACACCGTTCGCTCGCCTAGCGCCTTCAAATCTGTCGCTGCGCGCAGCGTGCGCCCAATCATTCGCTGAATTTCCAGCGTCCGGCCGGACTGGCGACCGCGCGTCGATTCCCGCGGTGTCCGTTCCTCGGTCGAACGCGGCAGCATTCCG
>JADMIO010854538.1_pt1 | contig 11470 bp, 9 predicted proteins | sample 8958161 | NCBI WGS metagenome assembly JADMIO01 (sample SAMN16585339, study PRJNA669376) | soil metagenome | isolation source: Crop rotation soil | place: USA: Cullars Rotation, Alabama | collected 2011
ACCATTATTCTGATAAAGTTTCAATGAAAATACATGGTTAATGAATGAGTAGGGGTGATTACAACAAAACCAAGGTGTTCAATAATTATAGCAAAATTGTGAGAAACCTTTCATTGCTCGTTTACTACTCGCGGTGTTAAGATCAAACTTGGTAGGAAATCATGGCTCGTGGACCCTGGTTAACTGACGTAGAGAAGGGCCAGATTGACGTCCTGCATAAGGAAGGACAGAGCATCACTTACATTGCTCAGCAGATTAACCGTTCGTACAAGGTGGTTCAAAATTATCTGAAACTGGGGCAGCTGTACGGGAGTAAGACATCATCTGGACGTCCGAAGGTTGTCAAGAAGCGTGACGAACGTGTGATTTGTAAGCTGGCAACATCAGGCGAGTACTCCATTCGCGAAATTCAGCGAGAATTGAAGCCCAAATTGTCAGTTGGCACGATATTCGGCGTCTTAAAAAACAACCCCTTCATCAAATGGCTCCAAAAAGCCTGCAAACCACCACTTACCGATGCCCACAAGGCAAAACGATTGAAATTCGCGAAAGATCATATGGCTTGGGAGAAGGAGTGGGGAAAAGTATTGTTCTCAGACGAGAAAAAATGGAACCTGGATGAACCTGATGGCTACGCCAATTACTGGCACGATTTGCGTAAAGAAAAAGAAGTTTTCTCGAAACGCCAAGCAGGTTAGCATTAATCTGATAGCTTGGCCCATTTTACCAATAAAATGCACGAGTGAGCAGGCTAAATCCTCATTAGTGTCCCTTGCCTAAATGTGCACTAATTGTAAATTAGGCGGTGGGTCTGTCATGTATTGGGCTGGGTTTGGGATTAACGGAACAACGCCCCTCGTCGAGATTCACTCGAAGTCCAATTCTTTGGACTACCAGGACGTGCTGGGGCAGAACATTGTACGACGTGGCAGCAAAATCGCAGGACGGGGCTGGATTTTCCAGCATGACAATGCCGCAATTCATTGTTCCGCGAGCACAAAAGACTATCTGGAAAGAAACGGAGTGCGGGTACTGGACTGGCCATCTCGCAGCCCTGACCTGAATCTCACCGTGTGCATTTTTTCCGATTTCTTGAATTTTGCTATAATTTTTGAACACATGTATTTTACAAAAAATTCTTTAAGTCCGTGATTATCCGGCAAATTTCAACAAAACTTGGTCGTGATACTCGTATATATTGTGGCAAGGTACTGTGCAAATTCTAGCCAGATCGGATCACTAGATGCGGAGATGTGAATAAATGTGTGATTTTGCTAAATATACTGAACAAAGTGTAGTACTCCAAACGCCCAAGGTAAATGGTTGAATGTGTGACGTACTGGGGAAACTCCCGCTCTGCCTAACGAAAGACGTCACCTGGCTCTCAACCGAGATCTTTACTTTAATTTTAACCCCAATTTAACTGACAAGTTTAAGCCAAAACGTTATTGGGAAAAGCAAATCCACCCAACCGCCCACTTGCCAAAACAAAAGAAAAACCCTCTCTAGACTGAGAGTCTCTCTACACCAAGAGAGCAACAATGAAATTAATCGAAGCGGTGGAGCGGTTTCCCTGCTCTTGACCAGCGATCAGCAGGCCGGGTACCCGGTCACAACTGTCCTGGCCTGTGCATCAACAAAGCAAAACCTATTCCTTTTCTTACCAGGTGGTTTGAGCCGTAATAGAGGTTTGCCTCTATTTGCGGGTTGGTCCAAACTGTTACCAGTTTCTGGGCTTGAAGTGCGGGTCAGCGGGTTATCCTGCTTGTTCCTTCACCTCCGGATGCTAGAGACGAAATGAGCACTCGAGTCTGAGATGCTCTGCTTTTATACCCACTGCGGACGGGATGGGTACCTTGCTCCATTCAATTAGTAGCAAAGCGCTCATCTCTGTGCAACGCACTGCTATGCTGTAAACTGGAACGCCAGTTCACTTTTTAGAAAAGGCCCATCTTATGCTCATGATTTATTGCAAACCAACGGCTTGTTATGAGAGTTTCAGTGTAAATTATACGATACTGTACCTAAAATAGATTACATATTTTGCATATCATGTTTTCATTGGCGCACGCTTAACTTCCACTTTGTATATTTGGCTAATATATCTAGCCAAATTCTGTATGACAGTGAAATGGGTTCAGCAGATTTCGCATTTAAGTCGCCAGGTTTGGGTTTTTCGAATTTTATCGTCGTATATTTACTTGACTGTTTTAGGGGTTGTGGTAATTGCCTTTACTCGTTCCTCTGTCTTGATTCATTTCCTAGGAAGAAATTAGCGCATTCGCAGACATGTAACGAAGCAAAATAGAGCATAGCTGACGCGATGTTTATGTAACTTACTTCGAACCGATAATGTGCATCTGTTTAACATGCCGCAAACGATTTGAACGATTGGCCATTAATTTGCCGCAAGGAAATCCATTTACTATTGATGGTACGTCGACGCTTCCCTTTTGTTGTTTCAGATAGATCTCCTTCGGCCCGCCCACCCGACCATTTGCGTGACTTGTTTTGAGTCGGAAAACTGCCGCTGGTGGGGGTATTGTCTTCGATCTGAGCATCTTCGTTCTCACATTCGGGTTTGTGTGTTTGTATAATTAATGGAGAGTCGATACTTTAGCATTGTGAGAGCTGAATCCACTCCTATAAATGAGATCAGAACTTGAATTGACTTGCATTGCTATCACGCGAGCTGCATGCGCAAAGTTCGATTTCACTGCGAACCCAGCCCGATCAACACAGTAGTAGATCAACTTTTTCGCATTAGGTTTAGTTAGTATATTCAAAGTAGTTGACGCAAAGTATTTCATTAAAATCTATGGGTCCTACAGGTGGAACAAGAGTTTCATACGAAACTCTTGTCATTATTGAGCGCTGGATTTGATATATTCTGGGAACGTGTGTATATGGAAGGAGTCCGGAGACAAGCTGGTGGTACTGGGGAAGAGGCTGTCTCAGATGACACAACGAGCGACTCGATATATGCGACAACATTTTTTGCCTTGTTCAAACTGGATATGCTTGGAATTGGAGCGAATGTGGTCAGTTTCGTTGTAGAATATATTTGGGCTGCGTTTAAAAAATTGGTTGACCGTAGTCCTGTTCTATCAGTAGCTACTACATGATTTGGTTATTTGGCACACAAAATAAGCTGATAGCCTTGTGTTACACTTACAGTTACGACTAATTAAGCTTTGACTTTAATTTCGTAGTTTGGTAATTTGTAACTTTCACATAGCCGTTAATTCAAGTATTTCGCATTGTTTCATTAGCATAATAACTATATATTTGTTAAATCATATGAAAACACAACAGAAGTTGATATACTACTCGCGCACGCGTGGAACATGGGTGCTTTTCCGCGACGTCATGCCTTCATTATACCATCGCATCAACACAATGAGTGAAGTTGAAGCACGTTCCTCTGCCTCTGCACTTCAAAAAAAAAACTAAAAGGTGTTAAATAGCAAGTAATGAGAACTGAACTTCAGAGCATTGACAAACCTGGAACTCTCGGCACAGTGTAGTACACAGATGGCAAGCTTAATTACGTATTATCGCAAAGATTCATCGACAGTAGTAGAGAAAGTGGTCTCGAATTCGAAAGGCGAAGATGAAGAGGTGGGAGAACCCTTCTGCTACTGCCCCCGCATATTTTGGGCATGCAGTTTGATGGTCAGTAAATTATTAATCAGTAATTTAGCTTCTGGTTTGACACTTTTGACCTTAGACACATCTTTACAGGTTATTGGAACCGCCATGACCTTCAGCTCCTTCTACTTCCATCGAGATTGGCCACAAACTTTGAAGGCATGCAACTTGTGCCGAGCAAGAAACGTAAACGAAGACGTAACACTCGCGACCGAGTTTGAAGTGTGTGACCAGCGTGTCATGCAGCACAAAATCGTGGCTGCGCTTGGACTGGTCCTCGGTTCGCTACAGGCTCTCACGGGGCTCGCAGTTTTGATATACAGCTGCATCATTGCCATGGTTATGGCACGACTCCCACGACTTTCTCAGAGCATAAGAAGAATGTGTAAGGCATTGACCCAGTGGGACGTTCTGATCTGGTTCTTGCTTCTGATCCCAATGTTTATTCTGACTGTGATCGTACTCCATGGGTACTCGAGAGGAGACTGTGAATGTGAATTGGGGCAGGAGGCTGCTACTCCGCTGACGCTCTGGCTGTTTCTATTATGTATCTTCCTCCTCGAGTCGATCTGCTGCTTGTTGGGTACCATTCGTGCATTTGGTGTCAAAATAAAATGGTCTGATGATACCAATGGCGGTGGAGGCGGAGACGGCGGAGGAGGTGGAGACGGCGGGGGAGATGGAGGCGGCTGCGGGGGAGATGGAGATTAAATGGGTTAAAAAATTAGTTCGAGGATGTCAACTCTACCTTGTTCCATTTTATTAACTTTAATTCAATCTACATAATCAAAACTTGAAGAAGGGTTAAATGGTTACCCTACACTTTTGGCCTAAAATTTCCGCTGGTGAAGCAGCCTACCCTTCGAACAGTTTCAGTAACAGTTTCGAATACCTGCAAAGCCAAGTAGTGACAATTTGACTTGAGCACATGATAACTCCTGCACCCGAATTTCCCCTCCTGAATCCATTCAAAAATATGCTGAATGTTATCTCCTTCCGTTCCTTTCTGGATCTCTTCCTTCCGGTTCTCCAGTTCCAGGCCGATCTGCCGTCCCACCTTGATAGCATTTGCACAGTCCCAATCTTTGGACCGTTTAACCTGAATTCCTTCCATATCCATCTCAAACGTCAAGTACCAATTTGTGGACTCAACCATAGCAAATTCGTGCCAGGCGCCGGCCTACTTTGGACACCAGGCACTTAAATTTTGCTTAAAGAGTCAAACTTTCAAGGAGAATGAGAAGGAGGAGAAAACATGCAGAATAAGTGCCCGGATTCTTGGCATCGGAAGTGAAATAAACAGAATCTGTCCAATCACCACCTTTTTATGCTAAAGATTGACTCCTGCATAATATATCCGCATGGTGGAGATGAATGGCAGGGCGACTATTCTGACGGGTAAGCACAGATCAAACTTCTGCTCGGCAAAAAGGAGCAAGATTTAATCAAGGATGTATTTTTTTTTTAGAGATGACATCAATTGGGCCAATCTGGAAAAAGATCTTCGTGTTCGTAACACGGCCGGTTCGGCTGAAATTAATGAAGGTGTATTTTACAGTATGGAAGTATGTTTGTCTGGGTTGGAGGATGGGAAAAACATTGCCATATGTATAGGAGAATAGCCTACATCTCTGGAGACGATGCAGATTGACTAATGGAAAAGTTAGAAGTGGTTACAACACTGTTTTTCGGAATTTTTACAGACTCACTCAGTTAATTAAACTTCCAATGAATTGGCAAAGCAATAGAAATGAGTAAACGTCTCATCACCGCGTGCAAAAATTGGCCCTTGTTTCAAACGTCACACGGTGCAGAGCACATCGAGTATTAGCACGAACGCAGTACATGGGCGGACACTTGACCACTTGATTAGCCGCTGCAGGCGCACATGAAACGAAAGCAAGTTATGTCATCCTCAAATGACTCTTCTTCAGTCTATTCAACGTCAGATGCAGTTACCGAAGGTCCATTAATTACATTCCAGTGATAAGCAAGTAATTTTATCACTTGAGGAACACGTGGAACCTACGAGCGCGTTACAAAACACAGGAAATGTATTTGCGCAAGCAATCCATCATCGTCTATGCCATGTACAGGGTGTTACGCTTAATTTTACCCACTTTTCATTTTCGCACTAAATTTTGGGCTAGAATTCTAAATAAGCGAAAGAAGTTACAAATCACCATGGCAACGCACATGATAGCTTACTAATTGGCATAGCTACCACCGTCAAATCACATGCTTTCAAAACATGTGGCACCTTCAAAGTTTAACTTCTGCTGAGTAGACCGATGGAAATTCCATCAGGATCGGTTTCTCGGACGGTGAGCGTATCTCGAATGTGATAGGCTTCGTGAATGAGAGGCAGCATGTCCGGGTCTGAACCCTGCCCACCACTGCCACTGCCACAGTAAAAAGAAAGCATGTAAACTGCATCCGCAAGGGTCGCACGTTGTCCCATTAATTTAATGATAGATTCAGTTTCTTGAAGAGCCTTGGTTATTGTTGGGTACACATGCTTGATTGCAAAGTTGGCAGCAGGATGTCCAGAATAGATTTGAATGCTGTTGACACATTAGTATTGGCAAGCAACCTTACTAATACTAAACGTTGTTGATTTGAGGTAATCCTCGGTGGTGGTGGTACATCATCTCCGAAATGAAATGAGGTTGTGACTCCATGAAAAATTGAGGAGGCTTCAAACACCGTTTGAATGATCCCAGTGTCCACCGTCGTGGTATTTCCCTCTTTACCTACCCAATGTATTATTACATCAAGCTCTCGTTTTGCGCCTGCTGTAAAATAATGTCCAATACAGACCCAAAGATATGTTGTGGTGCCGAAACGCAGCAGCAGTCTGAGTCTTGCGTGGCGGCACTGCATAGATTGAACAGTAGTATTAGTAGTACCTGTAAAATCCTCAGAGCCCCGCAACCGAGGCTGTGTGAATCATTTCAAGACGGATGGCAAAGACGATTCAATTTCCAAAGTGAAAGGAATCATTCTGTGTCATCATTCGGATTCGATTCAATTATTATCACGTTACAAGGTGACTACAATTATATTTTGCGAAATTGACAGCTGACAATAACTAACAAAGAGCGGATGACAAAAGTACGTTCTTGCGTACGATGACAATGCTGCCTGGCTTGCTTGACGGACATTTGTAAGTATTATTTGATATTTGATGACTCAAAGTGATCGTCGTGATAATCGTATACATGTAATTGTACTATGAAACGTAACTCGTATTACGTATCAACTGCTGAGTTATAATAGTATTTTATTTGGACTTTAAATCAGGGTGAAATATTCGATGTACGAACCGCGTCACTCAAACCTTAACTAAACGACATACACGCAGCACTACTCGTGAATGTCATACGTACCTTCAACATGCGTTGAAATTCCAGTAATTTCACAAAGATGGGCTGTGATTGTAGAAAGCAAGATTGTGTACTTATTTGCAGAGTTCAACCTGTCCCTACCGATGGTGTAATCTCTCCTGGTCCCGGTGGTACACTACTCGGCTCAGCAAGGCTAGATTCCAATATGAGCTGAGCTCATTTCACGAGCATTTTATTAAGATCGTCATAGCTCAAGATACAAACATTTCCATTCCTTCACTCCGACAGCATTGCACGCCTGCATTCCTGATTCAGTTGCTGCAGGAGCGGTTCAAGGATATCCGGGTCGAAGGTCTCCATCACAAACCCGTGATTCTGGAGGTCAGCACACAGGAACTGAAAGTCAGCGGCAGGGCACCTTCCACAACTGCAGTAAAAGTAGACACCTGCCGTTGCCAACGCCTCATGGCAATTCCAGCACCGCCAGAAGACGGCGCCCGGGGCACACCTTCCTTTCAGGCTTGCAGGGCACGGAAGACGTACGGGCACACGCCATTTGGGTTTCTCCGTGGCCGTCACGACGTGGCCATGAGGGGAGGCAGCGGGCAAGTGGGTGAGGCTCCCCATGTCAGGGTAGCAAAGGTTGGCATCCCTGTAAAACTCAATGCGCTCTTTCTGGTCCCTGGAGAAGCAGTCTACGTAGTACACGTCCGTGGGCGCCCGTGCCTTTGCCTGGCGAGCCGCTGCAATGAAGAGCTGTTGGTGGTAAGTGGGAGTTTTGTCTTCGTTGCGGTGGTGGTGTTCTTGGTTGGTACGCAGAATGTAGACGTACTTGCCCTGGTGCGATCTGAGAACTCTGTCGGCCGATTTCTCCTGTGTCAGGAAACGAATTCCCTCGTGCAGCATCTGGTCTACGAATGTCCGAGCCCGAAGGAGGCGGTGGCTGAGCTCTCCCACTTCCCAAATGCTCCCTGTCGAACTCGGCGATCGTGGGTCTTTCGTCAGTTTCTCCTGTAGTTCTTCCAGCTGCGAGGCATCGGAGTTTCTCGCTGTTACCAACCCGCTTTTGAGGTCGGTTTCGAACTTCTCAAGGTCACAACAGAGCTGTTCCAGATGAGTTTTGTCTTCTGGCACCACGGCATATTCGTACTTCTTGGTCACGTCTGCCAGGGTGCATAACTCCTGCCTCCGCTTGTCTATCGCGCCGAACAGATCCACGAGGCTCTCCACCGTCGACTGCCGCACGCAGGGTTGCTGCACTCCGTCGAGGGCAAGGAGCCCAAACCTCAGCGGCACACCTTCCACCTTGTTGGCTCGCACCAGTGCGGGAACACTTTGCATGTACGCCAATGCTGCGTCGACTCCACTTGCCGGTGGTTGACTTGAGTTGCCGTCGTGCTCGCCAAAGTCACCAAGCACCCGAGCCCTGAGCCGTCGGAGCCTCCAGATCTCTTGCTTTGTGAGCTCCACGGGTCCCAGCCCCTCGGTGATTGCCAACAATTTGGGCTTGAGGTCCTCCAGTTGAGCCGCCAACACTCCGTCCACGTCGTCCGTCTCCCACGCATCGTCCAGGCGTCTCTTGAATGTGACCACGATGTGGACGCCATATTCAACGGCGGTGACGACGTGAGTTGCGCCTGAGGGAAGGTCTTGGGCCCGTCGATTGGCAGGAAAGTGCACAGACTCCGCTCTACTCACAATTTTACGGAAGACGGTGCACGAGGAGACTCGACTGCTCCGCTTCCGATCCAGCAACCATTTACCGGAGCCGCTAGGCTTAACAGAGCCTGCAAGAACGCTGAGTTGGAGATCAGGACAAACGTTGAGGTGGTGGCACTTGTCACGGAAGGAATCACCCAAAATGAACACGCCAGCTACGCCAGTGGATGGCTCGAACACTTTCAACGGTGGTCGTTGACTGGAATGATTCACTCCTGTGACGAGAGAATTAGTCCGTATGTCATAAAAGTCGCCAATCTGACCTGTGCGACCCAGAGCAGCGACCCACGTCGTGCAAGAGTCCATCCTGCATTGCACAAAAACTGAATTGCACTGAAACTGAAACTGCAGTTGCAGCAGCGATTCTGAGTGCCAAGAAAGCAGTGAAGGCAAGCATGCTTTTAATCTTTATGCTTTGCTTTGCAAAAAATCTGGCAGATTGACAAAAGCATCTCGTATCTGCTGCTGGCTCGTGTTGGGATTTAGCTATTTTTGGAATTGTAATGTTTCTTTAAAAGAGAACGCTGAATTATGATCCCACTCGACTTTGCCACGTTCAAGTACGTCGTTCGGTGAATCCGTTAATTATTCAGGTGCGCATGTCACCGGTTGGAATCTGCTCCTGGGACTTTACCTCAGGTTTTCTTTGTCCACATTGGTCCCATTGAGATTCCAGTAGTGTGATGTCGCGATGAGGTCAGTGACGGTCATTTGCAATTCGGAGTTAAAGCTAAAATCTTGCATTGTTGTTTAGCCCCAGCTGTATTTTAATCGAATGTATGACGAAACGTAGCATTCTCGCGCCGGAGTTGTTAATTATCGTCTGGTCTTTCGCCTCCGAAGGCCTCTCGTCTCAAGTTGGCCAATTCATGACTCGGATCCTCTAAGACGGCTGTCAGCTGAAGCTCAGTGGCCATATCGACATGACATCACCGCACTACAGCGAGGAAATTGAGGAGTTTGAATTTTTCCTGCGACAACGGCGATCACGCAGGCAAATCATGTTGCTGACCTCGTCGTACCCTGTAGGAATATGCTTATGCTTATCCCCATACTTAGTGGCGCTGTAAGCGTAGTAACGCAGTTAGTTGTAGTTTAGTTAAAATGTCAAAGAGCAACGACAAACGATTCTGTCTTGCTCTTCACTCAATGATCTAAAACTAGTTTTAGTCTTACTGTCCACGTCGTCGAGTCAAGACGGTCGCTCTCGTTAATGTCACTAATGTTAATAAACTAATCTCAAGTTTAACTAACGTGTCCTTCCTCAAATATTAAGTAGCATAACTTAATATTACATACCCCTTCCAGGAGGATCCCTTTCTATATATATTAGAAACACACGCAGGCACCTTCTAACGAGATTTAGTCGGTGCCGGGTTGAAATTCTGCTGTTGATGGGACCGCTGTTTCCTGGCGGAGACTTTCGGCGACTGATGAGGCTCGAATCCATCAAAATGGTCCTCTCGGCAGATGTGGTGAGCCTTGGGAAGTCTGATCTGGTCATATTTGTAACACACAAAGAGGCAACCGACCACAACTGCAATGCAGTGGTCCAGAATCTCAAACATATATCACCAACGACGCTCAATCGCTCTCACTTTGTGATTTCTTACCCTCGTCCTGAGGAGCCTATGTCTCAATTTATTGATGCGACGGCTCCGATAAGGTTAGCCAGTGTGAAACCGACTTGGTCCGACAATCTAGCCAATCGAGTCCCTGTGGTCTCTAACCTATCGGCCTCAATCTGAGGTAATATTTCAACACTCAACGGCTCCTTTCAAACGTTCATGGCGGATATTCGTGCTTCCTATTTTCATGTTCTTAGAAAAAATGGGGCCAACATAGTCAAATTGACCAACGAAAAATTAAAGATCTCGCCGTGTTGCTATTGTGTTTCAAACTAACTCTAATGAGGCCATAGTGGGGTATAAAATGAAACGCTACACAACCTGGGTCGAGAATAATATTCAACCCAAGCAGTCAAGAGAAATGGATTTCACGAATCAATTTTACGCAACTGTGGCAATCGACATGGTGTTGCTCATCGGAATGAGCCAGGCTGGTGGCTATTACAGCGTCGTACGTTTTCATACACTCTTTAAAATTTTGGCTCTAGATGTGGTCTGATCGTTGGGTAACCGTTTGACAGCTCTGCTCCTCCTGATGGGAAGCGCAGGTAAGGCGATCCGGGATGACGACAAATTCATTAAGCCGACAAGGTGATAGCTGAACCTGGTTTGGGCATAGTTTGGCAATTTCTGTAATATAAAAATTCCAAAATTCATATTTCTCGCGATTTCATATTTCTTGTCTATTGAAATCAGGCTGAAATTCCAACTCGAATAAATGAAACCCTCAAATCCTCTACCTTTTTACGTGTCGAGTATCAAATGCTTCAATATCGGAAGTTTATTGAAAGTATGACTCGGAGAAGATGAGCACGAAAAGTGCGAATATTTCCAGCTAGTACAGCTCGAAGAGATTGCCGTTGTGTACCCGACAATCAAATCCATGTGGTCAGGAAATTGTTGCCCGCAAACTGTGCGACTCGGCTCGGTGGAATGTCTGGAACGGTCGTAATAATAAATATGTTATCGACACGGCATTCAAAACCACAAGTTCCTTGCGTCTGAAATCTGTATTTGTGATCTGACGTTCTCCGTCACCCTCCCGAACACATATGAAAATCTTATTCAACTTATCATCTTCAGTTCGAGCAGTAACGTTGTAAAAAGAAATGGAGCTCTTCAAGC
>JADMIO011064063.1_pt1 | contig 11470 bp, 13 predicted proteins | sample 8958161 | NCBI WGS metagenome assembly JADMIO01 (sample SAMN16585339, study PRJNA669376) | soil metagenome | isolation source: Crop rotation soil | place: USA: Cullars Rotation, Alabama | collected 2011
GGTATTAATTAAAAAGCCCCGTCCTGTTTTCGCAAGAAGGAGCTTTTTAATAATGTAGTGGGGCCATTACAGTTTACCTGCTAATTCTTTACCAGCTTTAAAGCGAGCAACTTTTTTAGCTTTGATCTTGATCACTTCACCAGTCTGGGGGTTGCGGCCATTGCGCGCAGCTCTTTTTGAAACTGAAAAAGTACCAAAACCAACAAGTGTAACTTTACCGCCACCTTTTAATGTCTTTGTTACTGCTTCAACAAATGAATCGAGGGAAGCATTGGCTTGTGTTTTTGTAACGCCGGCATCATCGGCAACTTTTGCGATTAATTCAGCTTTGTTCATAAACTTGGTTTTATAATGTTTTAGTAACGGGCTCAAAATTAACCGGATTTTACTTCCAGCAAAAAAAAGTTATTCTTTTTTTTGAACATGCAAATTTCACCGAAGCCACGTCCCATAAGGATTTGCAGGATTTACGGTTAATGTTATTTATGACATGAAAAAATTGATGTGACGTGAAACCCTTTGCTGTAGCTGATTCCAGGCTGCGTAAGCTGAAATACAGGCCCCGCAAGCATTTCAAAGCGACGCGATCCCGTTTTTTATATGCTGCAAAATGAACAGATCTTTTGCACAATCAATCCACAGATTGCATAAGCGTGCGGAATGCGATAAATTGATTGTTCCACTTGTCTAACGCTTTTTGACGAAGCTGCTCGGAGAAATTATCAATGTAAGTGTTATAGTTTTCGATAGATGGTGCGAAATACTGGACGATATAAATTATCTCCTCTGTTTCATTTTGTTCGAGCAGCCTGTAAAGCGTATGATGTGTGAATTGCTTCGTCGCCATTACTTCCGGGATGTGTTCATTTTTCATCCAGCTCAGCCATGACAATTCAATAGCAGGGTCAATCTTTAAGCTAATATTATAAACGATCATTGTTTAAATCTTTATGTCCAGGAAGACAGGGCAATGGTCACTATGCATCACGTTTGGATAGATCTCCGCAGCCCGAAGATTTTTCCGTAACGGTTTCGTTACATTGATATAATCGATTCGCCAGCCTTTGTTCTGTGCCCGGACTGTTGGAAATCGTTGACTCCACCAACTGTACCGATGAGGCTCAGGGTGAAAATGCCTGAAAGTATCCACCCAGTCAGCTTGAAAAAATTTGTCCATCCATGAACGCTCTGCGGGAAGGAAACCCGAAGTATTTTTATTGCCAACAGGGTTGTGGAGGTCAATTTCCCTGTGCGCAATATTGTAATCACCGCAAAGGATCAGTTTGGGATATTTTGTTTTCAATTCGTCAAGATAGACACGGAATTCATCCAGCCATACAAATTTATAATTCTGTCGCTCTTCTCCGGATGTACCGGAAGGAAAATAAGCATTCATCAGGCGCACACCTCCAAAATCCAATTGCAATACCCGGCCTTCATCGTCACTCACCTGGTGACCGGTTCCATATTGCACATTATCGGGCTTTATCTTCGTGAAAACAGCAACACCACTATATCCTTTTTTTTGAGCACTGAACCAGTAATCCTGGTAGCCAAGCGCATTAAATAGCGTATGATCTACATTTTCTTTAATCGCTTTTATTTCCTGGAGACAGACGACATCAGCCGGATCTGTCTTCAACCAATCTATTAGGCCTTTATTAATTGCCGCACGTAGTCCATTAACGTTATAACTGATGATGCGCATTGCATTAATGATTAAATTGTCTGGCAATTTACATTTTACCATGAAAGAAGCAGTTACAACGAAGCCTGCGCCGATCATTCCGCCAAAGGAACATGTCTATCTTGAAGGACCCAAAAGCAGGGGATATGAATTAAAGTTCGCATGGAAAGTATTTTGGCAATTCATCCGGGGATTCCGCACGCTGCATTTTGTAGGGCCTTGCGTGACCGTATTTGGTTCAGCCCGCTTCAAAGAAGATAATATTTACTATAAGCAGGCGAGATCAATGGGCGCACGGATTGCCGAACTGGGCCTGACTACCATGACGGGTGGCGGACCCGGTATCATGGAAGCCGCTAACCGCGGAGCCTTTGAGAATGGCGGAGTATCGGTTGGGTGTAATATTCGTTTGCCATTTGAACAGCGTGCTAACCCATATACAAACCGGTCAATCACTTTTGAATATTTCTTCCTCAGGAAAACGATGCTGGTCAAGTACTCTTATGCTTTCATTATCATGCCTGGCGGATTTGGAACAATGGATGAATTCTTTGAGACGCTCACGCTGGTGCAAACGAAAACGATTACCGGGTTCCCAATTGTCTTGTTCGGAAAAGAATACTATAAACAATTGATGGAAGCGATAGAAGACATGGTATTACAAGGCACGGTGGCAAAAGAAGATATGTCGCTCGTTTTGCTGACAGATAATGAGGACGAAGCTATAGATCATATTCGCTCATATATCACCACTAATTACAAAGTAAAGCCTCGGAAACGTTTGCGGTGGTTATTTGAAAAGCGTTAGAACGATGCCGTGTTCGTTTTCATACTATCTTTCGTTCTTTAATACTTAACTATGGCTTTGAAAAGATTGCTTGCAGCTTTGTTTTCGATCGTTATCGCACAAGCTGTCAATGCAGACCGCGTGATCAGTTTAATGTCTCCTGATCATACTATTCAGCTCGAAGTAAATAATCGTGATAACGGTGAGCTGCTTTATCGCCTTTTTTATAAATCAAAGAAAGCAGTGGAGCCTTCGGGTCTTGGCTTCCGGTTAAAAAGCCCCGAGGTCTTATTGACAAAGTTTGAGATCATCGGCATAGATTCATCAGCAATTGATGAAAGCTGGAAGCCTGTGTGGGGTGAACAAAGTTCAATCCGCAATCACTACAAACAGCTTGTTGTCCAGCTAAAGGATAAGTCTTCGTCGGGAATTCTTGTAACTGTTGTGTTCCGCGTATTCAATGATGGTATCGGTTTCCGTTACTCGTTTCCAAAGCAGGATAAGCTTAATCATTTTGTAGTGGCTGACGAACTGACGCAATTTACAATGACGGGAGACCACAAAACATTTTGGATACCGGGGGACTATGATACGAATGAATTCTCTTACTATACAACGAGGCTCAGTGAAGTAGATGCGACAGGTGGTGGTAAAGCGCAGGAAATTGCGGCCAAGACTTTTTTTGATAAGAATGCGGTTCAGACTCCACTAATGATGAAATCCTCCGACGGCCTTTACATTAACATTCACGAAGCTGCTTTAGTAAATTATCCGGCGATGGACCTTGTTGTTGATAAGACTTCGTATACGCTGAACGCTCATTTGGTGCCGGATGCCGTCGGCAATAAAGCCTACCTGCAAACGCCGGCAGTTACTCCTTGGCGAACGATCGTAGTAAGCGATAAGGCGACACAGATCCTGGCATCACGGATCATTCTTAACCTCAATGAACCTTCAAAAGTGAAAGACCCATCATGGATAAAGCCTCAAAAATTTGTTGGCGTATGGTGGGAAATGCACGTAGGGAAGTCAAGCTGGGACTATAGCGGTGGCCAGGTAGGTTCGCAGCAGTCCACTAAAGTTCCTCATGGCGCAAATACCGCCAATGTCAAAAGGTATATTGATTTTGCCGCGAAACATGGCATCGATGCGGTGTTGGTCGAAGGATGGAATACAGGCTGGGAAGACTGGTTTGGCCAGTGGAAGGAAGACGTGTTTGATTTTGTAACGCCTTATCCTGATTTCAACGTCACTGAACTGGCATCCTACGCGAAGGCCAAAAAGGTGAAGATCATTATGCATCATGAGACTTCAGCATCTGTCACTAATTATGAACGATGGATGGATACTGCTTATCGTTTCATGAAAAAGTACGGGTATAATGCCGTTAAAACAGGTTATGTAGGCCGCATCATACCGAGGGGAGAGCATCATGACGGGCAATGGATGATCCGTCATTACGAAAGAGTGGCGGCAAAGACAGCCAACTATCATATTATGGTCGACATGCATGAACCTGTTCGTCCAACCGGCTTGCATCGCACTTATCCGAACTGGCTTGCATGTGAAGCAGCGAGAGGAAATGAATTTAATGCCTGGAGTGTCGGCAATCCACCAGATCATGAAACTATTCTTCCATTTACAAGATTGATGGGTGGTCCGATGGATTATACGCCGGGCATATTCAAGATCAAGATGAGCGCTTACAATCCGGAAAAAAAAGAGCAGGTACATACCACACTTGCCAAACAGCTTGCACTGTATATTACCATGTACAGTCCATTGCAAATGGCAGCTGACCTCCCTGAAAATTACGAGGCGCACCTTGACGCGTTTCAGTTTATTAAAGATGTAGCGGTAGACTGGGATGAAACAAGGATCCTGGATGCGGAGCCAGGTGATTACATCATCATCGCCAGGAAAGCGAAATCAAAATCCTCCTGGTATATTGGGGCGATAACGGATGAAAATCCGAGAACATTCACACCGGCTTTATTATTCCTTGATCGCGGAAAAAAATATGTTGCCACAATTTATCGTGATGCCGATAACGCAAGCTGGAACGATAACCCCGAAGCATATTTAATAGAGGAGTTCATTGTTGACAGCAGTACAATGCTCCAGTTGAAGCTTGCCCCTGGCGGCGGTGCTGCAATAAGTATAGTTCCTGCCACCAACAATGACCTTCGCGATCTCAAAGTTTACAAATGACATTGCAATGAATCGGAAAATGCCGGTATCCACTATAATTTTTGACCTGGGGAATGTTTTGGTTGACTGGAATCCCATGCACGTTTACCGGGATTATTTTGATTCCGAGGATAAAAGGAATTACTTTTTTGAAAATATCTGTACTGCAGAATGGAACGAATTACAGGATGAAGGCAGATCCATCGTGGAGGCAACGCAGGAGTTGATAACTAAGTATCCTGAATGGGAGCAAGCTATTCGTGACTATTATGGCCGATGGACAGAAATGCTGAAAGGACCGATCCCTGGAACAGTCGAGATCTTTCGTGAACTGAAAGAGCTGGGTAAGTATAAGATCTATGCGTTGACCAACTGGCAGGCTGGATTATTTGATATTGCGCTGGTCAGGTACAACTTTATGCATTGGTTTGATGGAAGAGTAGTAAGCGGGGAGGAAAAAATGCGAAAACCTTTTCCGCAGTTTTACCAGCGTTTGCTTGACCGTTATAAAGTTGATCCGGCAGAGGCTTTGTTCATTGATGATAGCTTAAGAAATGTAAAAGGGGCAGAAGCAGTAGGAATTGAAAGCATACATTTTGAAAGTCCCACGCAATTAAGAAAGGAATTGGTAAAGAGAAAAGTGCTCATTGGATGATAAATGAAAGGGGCTAAGAGCTGTCAGGATCATAGCCCCCTTGAACTTCAATTTGATTTATTCATGTCTTTGTAAACGGTTATTTCCCCGTTATACACGATCAATTGCTTGATAGTTTTCTTATCTGAAACATGAACAATGAAGATCGTGGTTCCCTGGTTAAAGACTTCCTGGACAAAGTCGATGCTGTATCCGGGATAATCGTATTTTACAAGATTGCGGACCTCAGCGGAAAGGACTTCTTCGGAATAACTAAGAATGTTATAGACCAATCTTCCCTTCTTATCGTACACGCTGCGTCCTTTTTTATCAGGTAAATCATAATAACATGTCGTGGCTTCCTTAGCTACCTCGTACCACCGTACATTGGTTGCTTCTTTACAGTTCCTGGAAAAATGTTTCAATGCTTTTTCATTGATTTCGTTTGGTAGTAGGGCGCCTGGATTAGCGGGTGCAATTTCCGGGTTCTTCGTGCTGGTGGCAGTTTTTGTGAAAGCAACTGATGGACCTGCATCTTGCGAAAGAACATAGGTGAAAATGAACAGGGCAAAGGCGCCTGTAAGGATGATCTTTTTCATATTAAAAAGTTTTTTTTGAAGAAATGTTTTTTTGAGCTCGCATCACCAGTGAATTGTTATTTCAAAGCTATCTGCAGGAGAAGGCGTGTACAACCCCGCGATCGGGGGTATTTGATAGACCCAAAAGTGTGATGATAAATAAAAGGAAGGAAGAGACTAGACCAACTTTTCTTTTAGCGCCTTTGATACGGCTTCTGTGGCTGAGGCAACGTGCAGTTTTTGATATATATTCTTAACGTAGCCACGGACTGTTTCATAGCTAAGAAATATTTTTTCGGCGATGCGAGGCATTGACAATCCTTCCGTGAGAAAATACAGAACTTCTTTTTCTCGTTCAGTTAGCTGATAGTCCACTTTGGCAGGTAATGGAGAAACATATTTGTGAAAAAGAGTAACGACCCTCGCAGCAACATTCGGGCTAAAAGCGACGCCGCCATTTCTTACGTCACTAATGGCCTCCAGCATTTTAACCGGGGGAGAATTCTTAAGGATATACCCGTCTGCACCGGCACAAAGTGCCCTGAAGATCTTGTCATCCTCTTCGAAGACTGTTTGTATAAGGATCTTGACATCCTTAAACTCCTTTTTGATCAGACCTGTGGCTTCAATGCCGTCAAGCCCGCTCATTTCAATATCCATTAACACAACTTCGGGGCTACTTCTTTGAATGTCGTGTTTCCAGTTGGCACAGCTTGTGAACGTACCCGAGCATGTGTAACCGGGTGATCCATTCAGGATAGAACGGTAAGCATCCATCATTATCGGGTTATCTTCAAAAATGGCGACTCTTATCAGGTTATTGTTGTTCATTAGTCAAATGTATCATGATTCGTAGCTCTTTTACACCCCAATTGAGGGTTCTAAGGAAAGTCATACTACTAATTCAATAGAAGTTCCATTCCCCGGCTGTGATTCTATTTTGAGTTTCGCATTTATATCTTCCGCCCTTGCACGCATATTACGTAAGCCGTTTCCCTCCATCATTCCATTTGTTTCAAATCCTTTACCGTTATCTCTAACCGAAACGATGGTTCCGCTTTTGTCTGACCGAATAGCAAAATAGAGGCTTGTACAATTCGAATACTTTACAGCATTGTTTATTGCCTCTTTGCTGATCAGGTAAATGGCTTTTCGCTGTTGAACATCGACCTCTTTTGCAGTAGTCTCAGATGTAACTTCAAAATCCAATTGAATATTTTTAGGAGCTGCTATGGCCAGGCCGAAGGATCTCAATTTGGACGCCAGGATAGAAATCGATTCCTGGCTTGGTTTCAAAAGCCAGGCCATGTCACTTACTTTTTCAAGCACCTGTTCGGTATAGCTGCCGGCTTTTTCAATATTATTGCAAGCTTCAGCGATGTCATTTTCTTTCAGTTTTTGAATTGCCATTTTTGTAAACAGGTTAATCCCGCTTAGTGACGAGCCAACTTCATCATGCAGGTCCCTCGAGATCTGTAAGAACGCCTGTTCCCTGGTTTTGTATTCTTTTTCGATCAATTGTTGCTGATAGATCTGTTTTCTTTTCTGCTGAACCCGCAGGATGAAGAAAAAGAAAGTAGCCGCCACTATTACTATTACGTTGGCGGCTATTAGGAATACAATTACTTCCTGAGACTGCATTGTAATGTTTTAATAACCGACAAATTGAGCAATATCAGCAATCCGAAATTGAACGTATAATAGTATACCGTGGTGAACGTGGGCGCTTCCTGCCATAAATAATTGTACATGGCGAAGTACGGGCTTGCAAATCCCCAATAAATGATGAATCCGGCGCTTATCCAGAAATCAGGATCACGAAAAAGGCTCTGGCCCGTATCCTGTTTATATAACTCATACAATTTTGTAAAAGCCAACACTACGGTAATGATCCCACCTAATGCTATAGTGATCGTGTTAAGGTTGACCCTGCCTTGCCAAAGCAACAGGTTTAATATTGCAAACAAGGCAAAGGGTAGCATCATCAGCATCCATTTCCTGCGCCCCAGCAATAGCGAGAAGAAAGCCATGTAAAACAGAAGCTGTAAAGGAAAAGCAATGTTGTACACCCAAAGGTTGTTAGCCGGGTTAAACAACCCGATTACTACCATTGTCAGATCCTGGACTAAGATCAATATCCAGCCAACGGACAGAAAACGATATAGCCTGGTGGATCTTTTATTCGACAAGTAGATGATGCAGGCTAGGATTGCCAACAGCTGTACTGCATGGATCAGTATGCCAAGGGTGAGTTTCATTTTTATGGTACTGCTGGGTCATCATTATTGCTATTTGGCGGGGGTGGTGGAATTAACCCGGACGCTTCTCCGCCCGGCCTCACGTAGGGAATGTTACCATTCGGATTTCTGAAATACTCAAAACTTGTATAATCTCCCGTTATTTGGTCAACGGTAGCAGAACAGCCTGTGACGATTGGAACCAATTGGGTCAGTGGCCTTCCTGTTTCGCTACTTACCTGTGCTTTTATTGAATTAAAATTTCTGCATCCTTCAAAACCCAAGACCGGATCGTTCAAATCATCCCGCACGAAAGTGATGCACAAACGATGATGATCATTCTCTGCGAATGGCTTGAGCGGATAGACTGTTTTAACGTCCCGGATCAACTGCTCAAGTTCTTCGAGCTTAAAAGTTGCCCTGGTTGTAACGGGCGATTCGTTGACTGATTGCACTTGATTTTTCATCAGGTTGTTCAGTTGCGCTTCTGTCATCTCATGTACCTTAACAGGGGTGGTGAGGTTGGGAGTCATAAATAAATGTTTTAGTTGTTAAAAAATTCTATAACTGGATAGCTGTTATCGCAGGCCATCATCATTCGGCGGTGGAGGAGGTATAAGGCCTGAAGCTTCGCCGCCGGAACGGGCGTACGGGATCTTGTTGCCAATGCGCAGGAATTTGAATTTTTTATACCGCCCGGTTACCGGATCGATTGTAGCCCTGCATCCTGTAATGATTGGAATTAATTGAGTATACCTAACCCCGTTTCGTCGCGTTGAATTTTGACGCAATACATCAATGTCCAAAGAACCGCCGTATCCCAAAGCAGAATTGTCGACATCATCTCTGACAAAAGTGATACACACATCATGAATAAGACTATGGCGGTCCCGGCGACTACCGATGCTTCGTTTAATGTCTTTGATTAATGCCTCGAGGACCACGAGTTGAAAAGTGGCTCTTGTGGTCACTGGTCCGATCGTTTTTAATAATCGCTGGCCCTTCACCAGTTTTTTTAACTCCTGCTTTGACATGGAGTAAGCGTTGATTTTTGACTTTCGTGGTTTCATATTTAGGTGCTTAAAGTGGCATAAATCGATAATTGTGGTCAGAGAACTCATCAAAAGTATCTCGCACGACTTTGCATGTGCCTGTAGGCCGGGCGCGGGCGACTCAATGTGTCCGGTCAAATTAATTTTTACAAGGCGGGATCCCTTGTTCAGGGGGTGGATAATGAAGCTTCAGAGATTGTTCGTCAAATACCTGGAACAAATATAGAATAATATCAAAAATGCCAAACCCCCCGATCGAGGGGAATTCCAGTTTTGCAGTTCGCAGTTGGCTGCAGATGGTTATCCTGGCGACAGTAAGGAGCAGCTCTTCACCACATTTCTTTAGATTTATTAAAAGGGATATATTCGGGTGAAGCAAACTAATATGGATAACGAAAACACTTCACAGCAGGCAGATCTTTTTCACGATTACGTTGAGCATAAGAGAGCGAGCACAGGTCAACGGTTTGTGAATTTCATAGTGGACAATCTCTTTATGAGTTTTGGCCTTAGTCAATTTACTGAAAGACTTGCGGGATTCATCATTGGGCAGTTTTTTCCAGACTTTGGCTTGCGACAGGTGACTTCCGAAGGCTTTGAACGGGATATGACGGATATCTTTTTACTTAGCTATGCCGTTGGAATTTTTAATTACCTGTTTTATTATACGATATGTGAGAAGGCATTCAAGGGCTATACGCTTGGCAAGCTTATTTCAGGAACAAGAGCAATTCGTGAAGATGGCAATGAACTCAGTTTTAAAGATGCGCTTCTTCGTTCGCTGTGCCGCCTCGTTCCCTTCGAAGTTTTCAGCGGTTTTGCAACACCCTGGCATGACTCATGGACAAATACAACTGTGATACAGGCGAGGTAATTATTATTCAAGAACGGGTCTTAGCCATCGCTCCGCTTCGTCAATGCTCATTCCTTTTCTTTTAGCATAATCCTCTAACTGGTCTCTGCCTATCTTTCCGAGCCCGAAATAATGACTTTGCGGATGTGCGATATACCAGCCACAAACTGATGCGGGCGGATTCATCGCAAGACTTTCCGTAAGTTCTACACCGATGTTTTCAGTTGCGTTCAGTAATGAGAAGAGTTTTATCTTTTCAGTATGATCAGGACAGGCGGGATAACCCGGCGCAGGCCTGATACCTTTATATTCCTCCCGGATTAATTGTTCATTACTCAACGTCTCATTCTTTTCATAACCCCAGTATTCTTTTCTTACTTTTTCATGCAGGCATTCTGCAAAAGCCTCGACAAAGCGGTCGCCCAAGATCTGCACCAATATCTTGTTGTATTCATCGTTTTCAGACGAAAACTTTTCGACCCATTTCTTAGCACCGTGAATCGTAACAGCGAATGCGCCCATATAGTCAGGCTCTTGCTTTCCTTCGCTTCGGGAAGAGGTCTTAGCACCGTCTTCTGTAGCTTCGGCAGCCTGTGGGGATGGGAGTGGCTTAATAAAATCTGCCAATGAATAGCTCGGTTGACCGACGGCTTTTTTTAACTGCTGTCTCAGGCATTCCAGTTTTACTTCTCCGTTTTCAGTTTGCAGCCTGATTGTGTCGCGATTGTTTGATAGGGCCGGCCAGAAACCAATGACTCCATCAGCAGTGAACCATTTCTCCTTCACAATTTTTTCTGTGAGCTTCTGCGCATCTTTATATAAGCGATTCGCTTCACCGCCGAATATCTTATCAGAAAGGACTTCTGGAAAACGACCAGGCATTTCCCAGGCAATAAAAAACGGGCCCCAGTCAATGTATTTCGCGATTGTGCCGAGGTCGAACTGCTTAAAGACCTTAACACCTTGCACGACCGGCGTCACAGGTTTATATTTTTTCCAATCAAAATATTCTTTGGTCACTGTGCTTTCTTCGTACGGAATAAGGGCTTTATCTTTTTTCTTGTTCAAAAACTGGTTTCGCAAACCGGTATACTCTTTTTCTATATCGCTGATGAAACCAGGCTTTTGATCTTTGTTCAACAATGTTGTGACCGCGGTTACACTTCTCGAAGCATCCAGTACATGCAACACGCCATTATCGTACTGCGGGGCGATCTTTACAGCGGTATGCATCCTGGATGTAGTAGCCCCGCCAATCAGCAAAGGTTGTTTCATCCCACGTCGTTTCATTTCATGTGCTACGTGCACCATCTCGTCGAGCGATGGCGTAATCAGCCCGCTCAGTCCAACAATGTCAGCCTTTTCTTTTTCTGCAGTATCAAGTATTTTATCTGAAGGTACCATGACACCAAGATCGATCACGTTGTAGCCATTACATCCTAATACAACGCC
>JADMIO011827310.1_pt1 | contig 11470 bp, 16 predicted proteins | sample 8958161 | NCBI WGS metagenome assembly JADMIO01 (sample SAMN16585339, study PRJNA669376) | soil metagenome | isolation source: Crop rotation soil | place: USA: Cullars Rotation, Alabama | collected 2011
CTTTCCCCAAGGGGAATAAGCCTGCGCCCTAAACCGGCGATTTTCAACTCCCGGCACCATGCCGCTGATCGGCACGGTGCTATCCGAATAAAACACTCCGCGAGGTAACTAAGGCAATCTCGCGGAGTGGATTGGGAGAAATCGTGCGGGAAAATGTCATTAATAAAGTTATCGGCAAGAACATTCGGATCCAGCGGTCGCTAAAAGGCTACAGCCAGGAAGCGCTTGGAAATATGCTGGGCGTGACGTTTCAGCAAGTGCAAAAATATGAAAAAGGAATGAACTCTGTAGCTCCGGAAAAGCTGCTGCAGATGAGTTCAATATTCGGTTGCGGTGTAGCAGATTTATTCGGCGATACAATTTCCAACGATAAGAACAGTCTTTCACAACCGCCTGGCCGTAGATCGCTTCATCTAATTCAAAACTTTGAGCGTCTTGGGCCGGAACTGCAGAGGCGCGTTGGTGACCTGGTATGCATATTAGCTCAAAACTCCAATTCCGACCCGGAGGAGTTTTAGCATGGGCTATCGCATTTATGGCGAGTCGAAACCTGCAGAATCACCTAAAAATGATTTCCTTTTAGGATTTCTGACTTGCGCGATAGGGATACCGATGTCCTTTGGCTGGGTATTTGTATCGTTAGGCTGGCTCTCCAACGGCACCGTTTGGGCTGTGAGCGCGGGCGTAGGAGTGTGGTTTGGCGGGCATCTCGCTTATTCCAGCATCCAAAGGATTAAGGCATCAAGAGAGTTTTCCTCAGAAGAGCTGCCAGCCTCAAAAACAGGCACTCACTTTACACGAATAACTTTATCAGCTAACCCTTTAACTAATTGTAATGAAAGGAAACCCACCCTATGAAAAAAATTCTGCTTACTGTATTTGCCAGCGCTTTCTTACATGGATGCGGCCCGCAAATCCAATCACACGTTACAAGATTTCATGACAATTTCGACACGCATAAAACGGTTGTGGTGCTGCCAACCGACAAGCAAAAAAATAATTTAGAATATAAGCAAATCGCTTCCAGCGTTGCCGCGCAGTTAGAGCAGCATGGAATGACACCAGCATCAGAATCTAAAGCTGACTATGCAGCTTTTGTATCCTATGGCATCGATGATGGAAAAATGGTCACCAGCGCGGTTCCGATTATGGGGCAGACCGGAGGTGGCACTACCTATCATTCGGGATCGGTAAATACGTTTGGTAGCGGCGGTAGCGGCTTTGGTTCTTACAGCGGCACTTCCTATACCCCAGCCACATTCGGAGTGGTTGGGATGGCTCCGGTTAGCAGCAAGCAATACACGCGGTTCCTTAAACTGGATATCTATGATTTGAAAAGCAGCCGCAAGGATCCAAAAAAAGTATATGAGGGCACCGTTAAAAGCGAAGGTAGCACCGGCGTATTCAGTGCGATCAGCGATTGCCTGGTGCAAGCGCTATTCAAAGATTTCCCCGGTGTAAGTGGCAAAACCACCAGCCTGACGGTTTCAGGCGATACTTGTATGTCGACGCAGTAAAGGTGGCATATGCTGAAATATTTGCACCGCGTTCTCTTTGCAAAACAACATAAACGGGATGCACAGCTTACAAAGCTGGTGGAGCGGTTATCTCTGGACGAGGCAATCCTTGCCCATAACCAATTAACTTACGGTGGGCTGATTGGCTCTTATACTCACGCCCTTCACAGGAATGATTTTCAGAGCGCCAGCCCAAAAAAAGCATACAGGGATATCGAAGTCGTCGTTTCCCTCTATAATTACGTTATGAGCAAAAAAGGTTCCCCCATTACTAGATCTGAAAAGAATAAGTATAGGATGGGGCTTACATCTAATATGGCATCAATTCTGCGCGATCGATCGTCGGAGTTTTCACAGCGGTTAGGCAAAGCGAATCAGTTGCTAGAGCCTTTCTGCCTTGAACACACGGATTTTAAGCCGGAAAATAGTGCAAATATGGATGAAGTGATAGTCCTAATGAAGCGTGCAGTTTCTTAGAGAAGCGAATTATACCGCTACTGGTAGTTCGCTCCAGCTAGTAGTGTAATGTGGGCTTTTCAGCTGGCGCATCATTTTCCATTCCTGCTTAATGCCGGTGGCAGCATAGAACACGCTGTTCGCGCCATATCGCTTATTCAAACCGTCGAGGGTTTTCATGAGGGCTTCCTGCTTCGGCTCATTGCGCTCGGAAAGTAAATCGTATTGGCGCTCGCCAGCTGGGTGAATGCCCATCAGCATCACGCCGCCTTTGCGGTATTTATAGCCTTTACGGAAACAGTCTTGAATGCCCACCAGCGTGGCTTTAATCAGATCGGGCGTGTAATTGGTTTCCCGTGGCAAGTGAACGACCTTCGCTGGGGCATATAACGGCCCGCTGAAACGGCTCGTTTCAAAAAAAACCATAATATCGCTGGCCACACTTCCTTGCGCACGGAGGCGCTCCGCTGCGCGGCTGGCGTAAAATACTAAAGCCTCCTCTATGTCCTTCTTCTCGGTTAGAAATTTACCAAACGAGCGCGAGCAAATTATCTGCTTTTTCGATGTAGGCTGTTCATCCCAGCCATAGCACGGCTCGCCACGAAGCTCGCGCACCATGCGTTCGCCGGTCACGGTCATGCGCTTGCGCACCCACTTGATATCCATATCGCGCAACTGCTTTGCGGTGCGGATGCCCATGCGCAGGAGCAGCTCGGTGCGGCGGCGGCCGATACCCCAAATATCCTCGATGGGAAAATCGGAAAGCGCCTGGTCTATAGATTCCAGCGTATCGAGTTTGATTACACCATCACCTTTCTTGCCGATTTTATTCGCCACCTTTGTGAGTGTTTTGGTCGGTGCGATACCGATCGATACTGGAATATGCGTCCATTGTAATACCGTGGCACGGATTTCTTTTCCATACTCTAGCAGGTCACGGTGAGTGAAGCCGCGCAGATCCAAAAAAGCCTCATCGATTGAATACACCTCCACATCGGAAGTCAGCTCGCGCAGGGTATTCATCACGCGCTGACTCATATCACCATAGAGCGTGTAATTGCTTGAGAAAGCATAGACGCTGTGTTCCTGCAGGATCTCCTTAATTTGAAAATATGGCGCACCCAGGTCAAGGCCTAATGCTTTAGCTTCCTTACTCTTCGCTACCACCATTCCATCGTTATTGGAAAGCACGACTACTGGCTTGCCATATAGGTGAGGTTGGAATACCCGCTCACAGGAAGCGTAAAAGCTATTGCAGTCGACAAGCGCGAACACGGCTAGTCCTCGGTCTGCGGCACCTGGAATGGCTCGTGGTTCTTTCCATTTCCTACGCGCGCCAGGCCGTCATAACGGCCAAAAACTCGGAATTCCATTTCCTCAGTGATTTTTATCGGTTTGAAATCTGGATTTGCCGCCTGCAACCAGATGCCCCTGCTGGTTTTCCGGTAATATTTACATGTGAACTGCCCGAAAAGAGATGCAACCACAATATGACCGTCCTGCACCGGCAAAGAGCAATCCACGATGATTACGTCGTCGTGGAGAATACCGGCATCCCGCATTGATTCCCCGCCGATCCGGAACAGGAAAACAGAGGCCTTGCGATTACCAATAAGATATTTGTTAAGGTCGAGTTCTTCCTGCAGGTAATCCTGCGCCGCCGATGGCCATACCGAATAGCCCGCCGCCAAGGGAAAAATAGGCAGCGGTCGAGAGGCAGAATTTGCCGGACGCAAAGGGATCGCTGAATCCAGCGGCTTATTGATCACGAGTTGGGGCATGCGCTCATGGTAATCCTTAAGCGCATAACTTGTCTAGGGTGAGAAAGTATGTTCTTTTGATATTATCTTTAAGGTGCTAAAAGAAATGAAAAAATACCGGGCATCGAATGAATCTAACCGACCTATTTCAAAAAGAGGGAATCGATCCGCAGCAAGTTTTAGTGCTGCGCCACCGGCCGTCTGAACCCCAGTTTAACAAGGTGCTGCCCTGGCTCGCCGCAGAAAAGCCAGATATGTATAATGCCTACCAGCAAACCCAAGGTGAGAAACTAGAGAAGGCTATGCAAAGCGCAGCATACGTCGCTTCTTTTATTGGGCACCAGGCAGGCAAAGCTTTATTCGTTGGACTGTATTCGATAGGGAAAACAAAACCCCTTACATACAAAGAATTCTGGCAGATTCCGGCCTATATCGAATTAGGAAAGCTGGGCATGAGAGGTTTTGCAAAGGATAGCGATCGCACATCTTGCCTATGGTTTGATCTTGCGCCCCAGGAATTCTACCAAGCATGGAAGGGTAAACTAGTCGTGGGATGGCCTCCACCGGAGCGTTCATGGTGGCGGCGAGCACATAAGAACGAGTTTCCGGTGCTTACAATTCTCGAAGATAGTGCCCTAGTTTCTGCAATGCCGGAATGGAGCAGTATAGTGTTGAAGTGGGAAGAGTTAGGAATTCTCCCGGCTCATTGGAGAGTTGCACTATCTCAATGGCGGGGAATTTATTATATCTTCGATGCCTCCGACGGAAAGAGCTACGTTGGCTCTGCTTACGGAGATAAAAATATTCTTGGTCGATGGCTTAATTATTCTACATCGGGACATGGTGGGAATTCGCAGTTGCGTAAACGCAATCCGGAAAATTTCCACTTTAGCATTCTGCAAAGAGTTTCGCCCGATATGGACGTCGATGAAGTGATACAGCTTGAGGCTGCGTGGAAAACTAGACTACACACTCGCGCGCCGCACGGTCTTAATGACAATTAGACCCTAAAAATCATTAGATTCGAGCTTCTTACAGATACCTCCCTCGTGACTATCGACTTTACTATTATGGTAAAGCGACGTAGTTTGTGGTTTGAGGGGGCTTGAATCCCCGGATTATGCGATTGTTCTTTTGAAGTAGGCTCGTATCACAAAGCTCTGCTTCCGCGCGTCTGCGTCGGGAGTGGGCCGAATATAATACCCGAAAGGGAAATAAGCCTGCGCCCTAATCCGGCGATTCAACCTCCCGGCACCATGCCGTTTTTGGCAGGTGTCATCCACAATAAAGGATCCGCAAAGTCGCTCCGGCGGCTTTGCGGTGGATCCAGGGAGGCGCACATGGACAGAACAGACATCCGAATAATCATAGGCAAAAATATCCGGCACCGGCGACTGCTGGCAGGCTTTTCATTAAAGGCGCTGGGTAAGGAGTTAGGCATCACTTACCAGCAGATGCAGAAATACGAAACCGGCGCTAATGGTATCAATTGCGAAAAGCTGATCGAGCTGGCAGCGCTGTTTCAGTGCACTGTGGACGACCTTTGCAAGGATGCCATTGAAATCACGGACTACAATCCTGAAAGCCCTTGGAATCCTTATCGCGTGCACACGCTGATTTCACATTTTAACCGCATGCGCTCTCACGCAGCTAGGAATAAGATATGCGGCATCGTGCGACTCGTTGCCGATAGCCTGGCACACGAAAATCAGGAAACCCTGTAAACGCCCAACCACTCAATGCGCCAGTGGGTCGCTTTACAGCTATTCGTTTATCCGCTAACCCTTTAACATTATTACGAAGGGAATCTCCATATGAATGAAGCGGCGCAGCTCTCGAAGAAACTTGAACAGCTTAATGTAGCTGAAGGGATGGACGTAATAGAAAAGTCCACCAAAGATGCTCTTTGGTTTGATGTAATCGAAGATGTTTATACCATTATGCACAAAGATGGCTCGGTTAACTTCATCGACAATCGCGGGCATGGTGTTGTTACTTGTGAAGTTATTTCAGCCGCAAATATCCTCAAAGTTTTGCAGCATTACCGCCCCTTTAAAGAAGTCTTTAAAGGCAATATCCAATGAAACCAGCTACCAAACCATACCGATGGTTGTCACCTTATTCAAACCGACATATAAACGGTAGAATCGCTTTCAAAAAAGCGAGGAAAACTGCGGCGGAGAGTTCTTGAGATTAAGTGCTTCTGCTCCGCCACTGTCTCGATATGAGACTACTACCTATTGGTTCTAGACGAACGCTGATATTACAGCCGCTTATCCAAAATTTCCTGTAGCAGAGATTCGGCAAAAATCCCCAATTGGTTGTTGATTTTTTACCGCAGCGGCAAAATTTGCGCGTTACTGAATCGGAACTTCTGCTACAAGTTTCTGATTACGTTTAGAGAGATTGTGTACGGAGGTATGGAGATAAATTACATATCAGGTGCGATATCGCCTTTTTCGCCGCGCAACCCTTTAGACTTCAGATCATCCCGAGAAGTAGGATCCTGACTCGATGGTGCTTGTTCAGATACATCTTGCTCTTGTGTTGCTTGACGGATTGCAGCAGCCATTATCATAATTCTGGCCTTCTCCCGAGCATTTCCAAGGAAAGTGTATCCCCAACCTTCCATCTTAATCTGCCCAGTTCTAGCCGTTTCTAATGCCATTTGAAGACGGGCTTTTTCTTTCATGTTACCAAGAAAAGTGTATCCACCTGCTTCCATGACCCAATGTCCAGTTTTTGCAGATTCAACTGCCATCAAGACACGAGCTTTCTCTCTAAGGTTAGCGGTAAAATCATATCCGTTAGCACGCATGTTAAATTGCATATTTAATCTCCCATTTTTAGCTTTGTATTATATAGTGGTTATTAACGAAATCATTAAAAATAAGCATCTACGATCGTTTATATAACTATTTGATATATCGTTAAATTTAACCAATGGTTGTTATTCCATTTAAGCCGACTTACAAACGGTAGAATCGCTTTCAAAAAACTGAGGAAAACTGCGGCGGAGAGTTCTTGAGATTAAAGGCTTCTGCTCCGCCATTTCTTCTTCCAAGGGACTAACTCCCTTGGAAGAAGAAAATTGCGATAGTGGGATGAGAACCTTTAGGTTCGACAATTTTGCCCTTAGACAAAATTGGACGACCGCAGGTCGCCTGCAGGGCGAGGCGAGTTAAAACGAGCCGAGTCAATCCCACTCTGTCCGCCATTTGCAAGCCGGTATTTTTGGCTCTACCTTCGGTTTCAGAAAGTTCAATCAGTCGTAATTTTGCCCTTGGATCGACCAAGTGATGCAAAACCGAATTCTTCTCACGAGCTCAAATCCCGAACGGGTTTTGATCAGTCTGTTGCTTCAGTTTGCGACGACACAGGTACCAACAAATAAATCGCACGGCCCACAAATAACTGTTGCCATCTCCTGTGTCTTTGAGTAAATTGTGTTCATGGATACAAATGAACTCATTCAAAAAGCTCAAGCTCAAATCACTGCTAAGCAGCGTGAAATCGAGGAATTGCGCCAATTTATCGGCATGTGCCATAAATTGCAGGGCGAGGCCATTAAGTTGGTGGCAACCGGAACCAATGGTCAGGTTGCAGCAAAGGCTACTCCCGTGCAACCTTCATTTTTACATAAAGCGGGGCCTACCAAAACAAAAACCCAAGCTGCAATCGATATTGTGTTTGATCGCTACAGGGTGACAGGAGAGCCTGTGCCGACGCGGTATGTATTGGAAGAAATGCAGAAGCAGGGGTATGGCATTGAGAGCAAATATGCTGATTCTATAATCGCAGGTTATTTAAAAAGCAGAAACACGCTAACCGCAATTCGAGGAAAGGGTTGGTTTCCAGCAGCATTTTCTTGATATACCCCCGGAGTTCGTTGGATGAACACTTCGCTTTCTAATGCTGTGAGAAGCGTGGCGAAGAGGTAGTAGGTTCGATTCCTACCGGGGGCACCTAATAGGTTTTAATCTACCTTGGGCGTTGGCTTTCTGCAAGAGAATTGGCCATTTGTTGGCAAATTTAGTTTTGTTGTTGAATTTTTATTCTAATAATTCAATATTATAAGTATATTTCACTCGATTAAACACTCACAAGCCGCCCTCTGCTTTCCATTATTTAAGAGGTCAAATTCCAAATCAGGCGGCTATTTGTGTAATTAATTTTGGCTGTAATATCAGCAGCAAATCTGGCGTATGAGTTCGAAACCCGTTCGCTACGCGCCGCCATTCACGCCTTCGGTGGTAGACCACTCGCGATTCAAATTTGACAATCTTCTTAAAAGGGTGTTGGACGGTTGGGTAACTAGAAGGAGATCATCATGAACCATGAAACGTTACGCTTAACTCGCAATATTTTGCTTAGGTGGTTTGTAGTGGGAGTGATGCTAGCACTTATGCTCGGTCTGGTGACGATTTGCGCCTGGGATTGGTGGACGACGATGGCCGGCACATGGTTCCATACCGATACAGCTACGATGACGCCGATCGTGCTGGAGTTTTTTGTCGATCTGCGGTTTTTCCTGCTATTCTTTGTGTTAGCGCCCGCGCTCGCCATTCATTGGACCCTCAAGCACGAGCAAACTCAAAAGCGTTAAGATGCCAAATCTGGGCCGTTTCTCAGCTTGCTACCTACGGAGCGGAAGCCTATAGTTTGCCTTCAACTCACCTAAGGAGGCCCCCTATGTATACACTCTATTATTCTCCCGGCGCTTGTTCGATGGCGGTGCACGTGGTGCTGAACGAACTGGGTGTGCCGTTTAAATTGGAAAACACTTCACTTTCCGAGGGCAAAAATCGCACGCCGGAATTCTTGAAACTCAATCCGCGCGGGGCCGTCCCGGTGCTGGTGGATGACGGCAAGCCGCTGACCGAAGGTGCGGCGATCCTTATGTATCTAATTGAGAAGCACGGCAGCAATTTATTGCCCAAGTCCGGATGGGAGCGTGCGAAGGCGCTCGAGGCGTTGATGTTTTGTAATGCGACGTTGCATCCGGCCTATGCGCGCGGGTTTTTCATCAAGAAGAGCACCAAGGACGAAGCGGCGAAGGAACAATTGCTTCAGGAAGCTTGCCGGGTGATTCAGAAAATATGGGATCAGATCGAAAACAAACTGGCGACGCAACCATATCTGGGCGGACAGCAGCTTACCGTTGCCGATATTTTGATGACGGTGATTGCCAATTGGTCCGGCATGCTGCCTTATCCCATTACTCCGGGTCCAAAGTCCAAGGAGCTGTTCAAAACCATTATCGCGCGGCCGGCCTATAAGAAGGCGCTGGAAGCGGAGCATGTGGAATATAAAGTGGCGGCGTAATGAAAAAAGATTTCATCACTCCGCTCGCGGCACTGATATTCGGCTTGTGCGTCTACGCCTTTTTGCTTGCTAATGGCATTTTCAAAGGCGAGTTCGAAAACGAGCCGATCGCCTGGTACATTCTCGCCAAGGGCATGTACTGCGCCGCGACGTTGGTGCTATTTCAGAAGATTTTGAACGCGGTAGAGAAACGCTGAATTATCGGCAGGTGACGTTCCGGGTGGGAATCATTTGATTGCCTATCACCGCACCACCTAACGCACCACCGATGGTAGCTACAGTGTTGCCACTACCTTTACCTATCTGATGGCCGATCACGCCGCCTGCCACGCCGCCGGCGAGAGTGCCGACGATATTGCCATCGTTACAAGGCGGTGGTGCCGGTTGTGCGGCCGCCACTTGCTGATTGTGCACTCTATGAACCGGCGTTGCTACCTGGGTTTCCTCTTTGCGGGCATCATGGGTGACATACGCCGCCAGCGCGGTCCCCGCCACTAAAAGTGCGGCAATCGCCGCAACAATCAGCTTTTTGTTCTTCCTCAACATATACACCTCCAAGGTGAGTGGACTTAAGACCATGCTACCACCCAGGCTATAAGGAATTGCTGTGGTAAAGCTGACGCCGGTATAAGTTTTTGATAAATTGTGGCGTTATTTTTGCGGATCGCTACCGCGCTGAATTACTTTATCCTCCGGAATGATTTCGCCGATGGGAACGGAAGATAGTTTACTCACCTCTTGATAGATCGGCAGGAAATTCGGCTTGGTCGATTCCATCAATTGCTCGAAACTATCGATCACGAAGTAGGTCGCTTGATAGGTGTCGATGCGATATTTGCTGCGCATGATGCGCTTTAAGTCATAAGCGATTTGGTTTGGCCGTTTCTCCAAACAGTAAATCGATTCGCCTTTGGACGAAACAATGCCCGAGCCGTAGATGCGCACACCTTCGGGCGTGTTGATTAGGCCGAATTCGATGGTGAACCAATAAAGCGTGTCGAGAAAATCGATGAAATTATGCTTGTGCGCTTTCACGCCGCCACAACCGAAGGCGTGCATGTAGTCGGCGAACACCGGATGCGCCAGCATCGGTACATGCCCGAACATATCGTGGAAAATATCCGGTTCTTTTAGATAATCGATTTGCTCAGGCGTGCGGATGAAGGTCGTGACCGGAAATTGCCGTTTGGAAAGATGGGTGTGAAATACGTCTCCCGGCAGGTAACCGGGCACCACCACCAGCCGCCAGCCGGTGAGCTTTTGCAGCTTATCGCTGATGCGCTCGAAATTGGGGATGCCGTTTTCCTCGGCAAATCCCAATTTTTTAATGCCGTCGAGGTATTCTTTACAAGCACGATTTTTTAGCGTTTCCATCTGGCGCGGGAAAAGCTGCCGCCACATCGCATGATCTTCCTTGGTGAAGGTTGCCCAGTCGAAATCGATCGTCATGTCCTCGCGCGCCTTGGAGAAATCGGCACGCAGCTTATGGGTGACTTCTTCACGCATGAACAACCTCAACGTTAAGAATTTATTGTATTCTAACAGCCGGAATCTCGGCCCGCAATACCCTTGCCCAGAGCAGGGGGAGCCGTTATATTCCTGCTTCCTAGCAATGGAGTACTACATGCCTCACGCGGCAAAGAATGATCTAACGGCGCACCTCAATCCGATGGGCACGGACGGATTTGAGTTCGTCGAATACGCGACTTCGGAGCCGGAGAAGCTCCAGGCGCTCTTTGTCAAACTGGGCTTTCAAAATATCGGCAAGCATCGCTCGAAGAATGTAACGTTGTGGCGCCAAGGCGACATCAATTTTATTTTGAACGCGCAGCCAAACTCGCAGGCGGAAAGTTTCTATAAAGCGCATGGCCCGTCGGCGAATGCAATGGCGTTCCGGGTTAAGAATGCCAATGCGGCGCTTGCCCGCGCTAAATCGCTCGGTGCCAAAGTGGTGGAAAGCCAAGTCGGGCCGATGGAGTTACATATTCCGGCGATTGAGGGTATCGGCGGCAGCTTGATTTATCTAGTCGACCGCTACGGCGCAGAATCCATCTACGACATCGATTTCGAAATGCTGCCGGGTGCGGATAAGTATCCCAAAGGCGCAGGGCTAGCCTATATCGATCACCTCACCAATAACGTGCAGCGCGGCAATATGGCCAAATGGGCAGATTTTTATACTCGTCTCTTCAATTTCCGTGAGATCCGCTATTTCGATATTGAAGGCAAGCTGACCGGCTTGAAGAGCAAGGCGATGACCAGCCCCGATGGCAAGATTCGCATTCCCATCAATGAATCTTCCGACGATAAATCGCAAATCGAGGAATATTTGCGCGAGTATAAAGGCGAGGGGATTCAGCACATCGCACTTGCCACGCCGGATATTTATTCGACGGTGGAAAACTGGGAAAG
>JADMIO012704644.1_pt1 | contig 11470 bp, 8 predicted proteins | sample 8958161 | NCBI WGS metagenome assembly JADMIO01 (sample SAMN16585339, study PRJNA669376) | soil metagenome | isolation source: Crop rotation soil | place: USA: Cullars Rotation, Alabama | collected 2011
CTTTCCCTTGAAAGATTAAACAATGTGGTTGAAGAAACGCTGGAATTTGACAGTGAATATGAACCCGGTAAACGTATCCAGAGATATTTTTCAGTTAAGCCTGATTATATTAACCAGGTGCAGAATATAACATTTAAATATGTGTGGGATGAAAATGATCAGGAAATGTCATCGGAATATTCTTTCCCGATGAGATATTTTTTCCGGTTTGAGCTTATTCATTTGTTAACGAGAGCTAATTTTAAAGTAAAAGAGATTTTCGGAAACTACAAAAGAGGTCTTTTAAGCAATGATTCAAAAGATTTTGTTGTAGTGTGCGAAAAATAAATTTCAAACAAGGGGTCGCGACCCCTTGTCCATATGGATTATAAAATTAAAAATTATTAAATGAATTTAAAAAAATACGGGTGGAACGATTTTTTTGAGGAAGAATTTGGTGATTACAAAAACAAAGGTTTTTCAGCAGGAAGAGTATCTATCGAGCACAAAAGCCAGTATGTACTTTATACAGAGTTTGGTGAGCTGACTGCGGAGGTTTCCGGTAAGATGCATTTCAACGGAGCATCAAAAGATGATTTTCCGGCTGTGGGGGACTGGGTTGTGATAAGGCCGATTATAAATAATAATGAAAAGAAGGCGATAATCGAACATGTACTGCCGCGGCAGAGTAAATTTTCAAGGAAAGCTGCGGGTTCTAAAACCGATGAGCAGATCGTGTCATCTAATATTGACGTGGTATTTATTATGAGCTCTCTGAACCAGGATATTAATCTGCGGAGAATAGAACGTTACCTTACCCTTGCATGGGAAAATGAGGTGACTCCTGTAATAGTGCTAAGTAAAGCTGATCTATGTGAAGACCTTGAAGAAAAGCTTGCCTTGGTTGAAGGAATTTCTTTTAATACTAAAACCCATGTTATCAGTGCTGCTGAGAATACAGGTGTTGATGAACTTGATCAATATTTTGAAAATAATAATACTGTGGCCGTAATAGGCTCCTCCGGGGTAGGAAAGTCAACTCTAATTAACAGGCTTTCTGACTGGACCAAAATGAAAGTAAGTGATATAAGTCTGTATAAAGATAAGGGGAGGCATACAACATCACACAGGGAATTAATATTACTTCCAACTGGCGGAATGATAATTGATACACCCGGTATGCGCGAGATACAGTTATGGGAGGGCGGGGAAGGAGTCACAGAAACTTTCAGTGACATTGAAAAGTTCATGGGTGAGTGCAAATTCTCGGACTGCAAGCATGATACCGAGCCCGGCTGTGCGATCAAGAGGGCAATTAAAAGCGGTGAAATTGATGAAGACAGGTATCACAGCTATCTTAAACTGCAGAGGGAAGTCAATTACTTCGAACGCAGACAGAATAAAAAAGCCGCACTTGAAGAAAAGAAAAGATGGAAGAAGATGACAACAGAGGGAAGAAAGATTGGTAAGCTGAAACGAGATATTTAATCTCAATTTTTACGTCAGAGTTTGAGATTGCCACGTCTGCCCACTTCAGGCAGATTGTTCCTTCGGAATTCCTCGCAATGACATTGAGGTTTTGTCCTATTCAGCAATTCTTATTCGTTATATAGGTAAATCAACTTAAATTATCTATAAATTAAACGATTAAAACAATGAGCGCAAATACCTCAATTTCACCGTTAATTGCACAGTTTAACATGCAAACACGTTTGTTTCACAATGTCCTCGAAAATTTTGACAAGAATTACGACAAGAGACCCGGCGAGAAAACAAATCACGCCGCTTGGCTGGCAGGACATATCGCCGGAACAAGAATAAATATCGCAAATATGATCGGTGTGGATTATAAAAATCCGTATAGTGATCTGTATGAAAACTTTAAGCCCCTTGATCCTGCATCCAAATACCCGTCCCTCGAAGACGTTAAAAAAACATGGAATGAGGTATCACCTAAGTTCTCTGAAAGATTAAATCAGCTTGATGATAAATTTCTCAGCGCACCTGCTCCGTTTAAGCTGCCGATCGAAGACGGTACAATGAAAGGCGTTCTTGCTTTCTTTTCTCATCACGAAGCTTATCATCTGGGGCAGCTTGGTACAACCCGCAGGTACTTTGGTTATGATGGAATGAAGTATTAATTTGAGCATAAAATTTAAGAATTGACGTCGTTATAAAATAATCCTAAGTCCCCTTTATTATCGGGGACTTTTTATTTACTATCTTCTTTTATAATGTATTTGCCACATTGGGATCCATGAAGATCCATTATCAGACGATTTTTCCCAACTCCAGTCAAACTCATTCTTCGTAATATTAAAAAAAACCATCCTAACAGGTATTGGTTCACCTTTTGCATTTATTCCGGTTCGCGAAAGGATCATTTTACCATCACTGAAACCGCCGGTAAAATCAAGGTAAGCTCCTGAATTATCTACCCATGTTTGCTGCCATTTTCCCAGTCTTTTATTGTAAACAGATGCGCTTGTACCCTTAAAAGAACTATCACTTGTTGAAAAATTTTCTAATACGACATAGTTATTAAGGATTTTCATTATTCTGTTAGTCCCGCTTTGCGTATTACCATTGGCGTCCTTCCACTCTAGATTCCATTCTCCGACCCAAAAATCGAACTGGCAGGAATCGGGAAGAACTATATTGTTTTGTACATTCTGTGCCCCGGCGATTTTTACCGATAGCAGGGTTATCATAATGAAGGCTGTAATAACGAAATAAGTTTTTTCCATGTTGATTTAGTAATGCCGGGTGTTTTGAAAATTAGTCCTGTAAAATTTTACAGGTGCTGACCGCTTCGTATCATTACAGCCCGGTGGATTTTAAAATTTTATTTAACCAGTATCATTTTTTTAGTTTGGGTAAAATTTAACGCTGAGATAGTATAAAAATATATCCCACTGGAATATTTAGAAGCATCCCAATCGGTTTCGAATATTCCTGCATTCAGATTTTTTTCATTAAACAAAGTTTCAACAAGCTTACCGGTTATGTCAAATATTTTTAATGTCACCAATGAACTCCTGGGAATTTCAAATTTTATCTTAGTTGAAGGATTAAACGGATTTGGATAATTTTGGGCGAGTTTAAATGATCTTGGGATTTCGTTTCCAAGCTGACTAACACCTATTACTACTTCATTCAGTCCCTGTCCTTCGATAATTTTGTAAAATTTATTAATATTTACATTTGTGAATGTCTGGACTAAACCTCTCGGCCATTTTATTATCAATGAATCTATAACAGATGCATTTCCAAATCCAAAGTGAACGTTAAGCATATTCATTGAATTGAAGCTGTTCTGTGCATTTATTTCCCTTATTTGCCATACAGGATTGCCATTTATTATTGCTTTTGCCTTAATTATTGTGCCTAATGCTGATCTGTTTGAACCTGCGGATGGTCCGGAACCTTCACACTTTATATTTACCCATTTATTTCCATTCTGAGTATCATTCCTGTATAATCCTTTAGTTGAGGTAGTGCCGGCGACATAAACGTCAAGGGTTCCGTTGTTATCATAATCGCCGACTGTAATGCCATAGTGTGCGCCTGTTGTACCGCGGATGGAAGTTGTATCATCCCTTGTAAAAGTTCCGTTGCCGTTATTTCTGTAGTACCAGTTAGATGCACCCTGGTCATTTGAAATAATACAGTCAAGGTCACCATCGTTATCAAAATCACCCCACACATTTGCAAGTGAAGCGCCGGGATGATAAGATACTATATCACCGACATCTGATTGAGTCATTCGGGTGTACTGCCGTAAACCATCGCAGCGGTATAAATTATTTTTTATGTTCGATGAATAATTTGTAAGAAATGCGTCAAGGTCCCCGTCGTTATCGTAATCGATCCAGTTCCAGTTCTGGCCATCGACAATATCTGTTCCTATTACCGTTGAATCTATTCTTTTAAGGTAAGGAACTGATAACTCAGTAAGAAAATTCCTGTAAAGAAAATCCCGTGCGCCTATTCCATTTGCCGGTCCGCTGCCGATGAAAAGATCTATATCGCCGTCCTGGTCATAATCAGACCATACAGGAACAGTATAAGGTCCGTTCGCAACAGTAATATTTGTTGTATCAATTCTTGTAAATGTACCGTTCCCATTGTTAAGAAATAACCTGTTAACATGGTTAACGCCGTTAAATCCATACGCGGCAACTACAACAAGATCTGCATAACCATCATTATTATAGTCTCCCCATGAGCAGCCCCAGCCTGTATTTGCAGTTGAATCAGCAATTGAGCCTGTTAGGATCTTTGTGAATGTTCCGTTGCCATTATTTTTATATAAAAAAGATGCGGGGCTTCCTTGTGCATTGCCAACTAAAAAACAGTCAATATATCCATCATTATCATAATCAGCCCAGGAGTTTCCAATTACAGATCCTAAAGCAGGAAATGAGTTAGGTATTACAGCAAAGTTACCGTTGCCGAGATTTCTATAAATTTGTTTACGGCTGACATATAAGTCCAGATAGCCGTCATTATCTATATCTACCCAGCTTGCACCAATATAGTTACCTGAAACCGGTTCGGATACGATGGGATTACCTGCATCAGTTATTTTTGTAAAAACCTGGGAATTTAATGATAAGGGGATAGATAAAATTAATAATATAAAAAGAATGAATAGTCTAAATTGCATAAAGCCTCCGTTTAATTTTTAATGCAATTTAGTGTGTACTGAGATACTATAACATCTCACATATGTATGGTTTTTGATACAAAGATTGCTGTAATTAACCAAATGGGCATAAGAAACAACCAAACTATTGGAAGATAGTTGAAACCTCCCCCTTCCCCCTCCTTGTAAAGGAGGGGAGTTCACAGGAGAATTTAATTTACCAGTCTTTCTTTAAGAGCTTTAGCGACAGCTTCGGATTTTGAATGGACGTGGAGCTTGTAGTATATATTTTTGATATGATGCCGGACTGTTCCCACACTAATAAATAAATTGTGGCCGATCTCCTTGTATGAATTCCCTTTGCAAAGGTGGTCAAGTACATCCTGCTCACGTTCAGTAAGAACAGATTCCTTCTTTTTTTGGAAAGATGAAACGACGAGCTTAGCTATTTTATATGACATCGGCGCGCCGCCTTCATATACCTCTTTGATCGAGTCAAGAATTTTTTCGTCGGTAGCGCTTTTATCCAGGTATCCGCAAGCCCCGGCGCTTAAAGCACTGAAAACCATTGACAGATCTTCGTGGACTGTAAGCATAATTATATCTATACCGGGATTTTTTTCTTTTATTTTCTTTACACCTTCAATACCTGACATTCCCGGAAGCTCAATATCCATCAGCATTACAGCCGGTTTATTCCAAACCAGATCTTTGATTGCTGACTCACAGTCGGAATATGAGCCGAGGCATTTGAATCCATTGGAATCATTAAGCAGGTCACTGAGAGATTCTCTTATAAATTTGTCATCTTCTACAATAGACACATTGATCATAATGAAGTCACCAGCTTTATTGTTGTTCCTTTATTTTTTTCGGATGTAATATTTACCACGCCGTTAATTTGTTTTGTCCTTACTGCTATATTTTTGAGCCCGTATCCCTTAGAGTTATCATTGTTGTCAAAACCGATCCCGTTATCTTCCAGCAGGATAGTTACTTCACCTTTTTGATATTCTATTGAGAGATTCACAATTGTTGAATCAGCATACTTCAGGATATTATTCATGCCTTCTTTAAAAATATATACAAGATGTCTCTTTGAATTCATCGTTAAGGATACTTTTTTAAAGCTTTCAGGAATTTCATTCATAGTGAATTTGATCTCAGAATTATCAAATAAGCTGTTTCCAAAATCCTTAAGTCTGACTGCCAGATCATATAAAGTGTCTTCCTGCGGATTTAACGACCAGATCAGGTCTTTCGCACCGCTTTGAAGGCTGTTGGAAGTATCTACTATATTTTCCAGGTCGTGAGTAAGTCCGTTTGCATTCGAACCAAGTTTTTTCTTGATTCGGCGTGTATAAATTGATATGCGAGTAAGCTTATGCCCTAGCTCATCGTGATAATCTCTTGATGCCTGGTCGCGTACTTTTTCACGTTCGATCTCTTTTGCGAGTTCAATATCAAGCAATGCTTTTACCTGCTGCTTTATTCTGTAATTGTATGAACCGGCAATTAGTGCGAGGAAAGCAATCGATATTAGCAGGTAAAACCACCATGTTTTCCAGTAGGGAGGGGTTATTTTTATAGTTATAAAATTCCCGGCTTCATTCCATACTCCGTCTGAATTTGTCCCCTTAACCCTGAAAGTATAAGTGCCGGGGTTAAGGTTCGTGAATACTGCTTTAGTCGAATTACCGGTATATTGCCAGGAGTTCTCAAAACCCTCCAGCTTATACGCATACTGATTCTTCGCAGGATTGGTATAATCCAGTGATGCGTACTGTATCTCTATTATATTATCTTTATATGAAAGTTCAATATTATTTATTCCGGAAATATCTTTTACCTCTTTTGAGCTTTCAGAATATTTGGTAAAGTTTGTGAATACAATAGAAGGGATAAATTTATTTTCTTCTATTTGTGAAGGATTAAAAATATTGAATCCTTCCGTGCCGCCGAAAATAATATCTCCAGTTTTTTGTCTGTATGCCGAACCGGTGTTGAACAGTTTTCCCTGCAGCCCATCCGAAATGTCATAATCTTTAAAAGTATTTGTTTTAATATCGAATTGGGATATTCCGTTATGAGTACTTATCCATAAATTTCCTTTGGCATCTGTTACCAGGCCGCAAATGACGCTGTTTGGCAAACCTTCTTTTTCTGTGTAATATGTAAAAGTACCATTCTGCCGGTTCAGTTTATTTAAACCTCCGCCTGTACCTATCCACAGATTATTTTCATTATCTTCGGTGAAACAAAAAGCGTAATTATTGCTAATGGAATGTTCATTATATGGATCCTGCCTGTACCTGGTAATTTTCCCTGATTTATCTAATTTATCTAATCCGGTGTAAGTACCTATCCAAATTTCGTGATTTCTGTCCTCATAAACTGAAAGTATGTAATCTGAGCTTAGTGTATTTGTATCAGCTGGATCATTAGTAAATATTTTATATACATCAGTCGTATGATCGTACTTTACCAGGCCGTTTGCTGTACCTATCCACATGTTACTATCCGACGACTCAAATATCCTGGTTATGTTTTCCTGTTTTAATATTTGCGGCACGGAAACATCATTATCTTTTTCAAAAGTATTCTTATCCCTGTCAAACTTATAGAGCCCTGCATTTGTACCGATCAAAAGGATATCCTTCGAATTTTCAAAAATGGAGGAAATAATATATCCTTTACCCTTTATATTCTTTTCTACAGGCGGTATGAAATGGGTAAAGGTATTATCGCTTTTATTATATTTGTTTAACCCGTTTTCTGTTCCGATCCAGACCTGTTCATGAGAATCTTCAAACGCGGACAAAACATCATTCCCGGATAAAGAATTTATGTCATTTGCACTGTGCTTAAATGCAGCTATCTTATTATTATTTTTATAAAGCTTGTATAAACCATTATTGTATAACGTAGTCCATAATACCCCTGAATTGTCAAGACAGATTGAATTTGCTGTCTGCGGGGCGGAAGAAGGGGAGGATAATAAATTAATTCTGTAAAATTTCCCAGAACTTTTTTCGTATCTGTTTATTCCATTTGTAGTTGCAAGCCATACATCTCCATTAGGCGCCGGGGCTATACTGATTATGGAGTTATCTGAAATGCTGAATTCATCATCCGGGCTGAAAACATATTTTTTGAATTCACCGGTTTTAGTGTCTAATAAATTTAATCCTTTTTGCAGTGTTCCCGCCCATAATATTCCGTCATTATCACAATATAAAGATCTGACATAGTTTCCGCTGATTGAATTTACATTGAGACTATCCCTTTTATAAATTGTAAATGTGCCCGTACTTCTATCCATTTTATTCAATCCGCCAAAGGCTGTACCAATCCACAAATTTCCTGATTTATCTTCTGTAATAGATAAAACAATATTACTTCCGATGCTCTTCTGGTTGGCGGGGTCATGAGAAAACACACTGAACTTTCCATTTTCAAATTTATTTAATCCGCCATCAGTTCCAAACCATAATGTGGAATTATTGTCCTGGTAAACGGACCATATTGTATTTTCACTAATTGAATTTTTATCTTTTTCTTTATGAATAAACCGGGCAAACGTGCCAGCAGCCCTGTCATACCTGTTAAGCCCGCCTTTATATGTACCGATCCAAAGATATCCCTGTTTATCTTCATAAATTGAAACCACGTCATCATTAGAAAGAGAATTTGTATCGGCAGGGTCATAGCGGTAAGTTACAATATTACTGCCGTCATATCTGACCAGTCCGAACATTGTACCAAACCAGATAAAGCCTTTGCTATCCTGGTAAATCGTGAATATGAGGTTCTGAGAAACACCCTGGGGAAGAGCTACATTCTCTATCTTATATTCATTAGCCTTGTATTCATTCGCCTGTGAAAATAAAAAAGGCTGAAAGTGAATTAAAAACGAAACAAATAATATTAAGCAAATTCTTACCATTCTATAAATTAAATACTAATAATTTTTTATGCAATCACGTACGCAAAACGCTATCAGTCAATATTTACAACTCTCACAGCGATACAGTTAGGACTGAGGAGTGTACCAGTTGTAATGAAAGCGCCCTGCGAAACTCCCTGGCTATCATATCTATAAATTTTATTTCTTGTCCAGTCGCTTAACAGCAGCGATCCGTCAGGCATGAAGGCGTAACCTTCGATATTTGCCATTCCGGAAATATAAGTGCTAATGAACTGGCCGGTGCTGTCAAAATGCTGAACTTTGCCTAATGTCCAGTCTGCAACAAACAGGTCTCCTGCTGAATTGAACCATATATTACTTGGACCTTTAACATTTCCCGTTGGAACGAATGTATTAATGAGAGTACCATTAGCATCGAATTTATAAATCCTGCCATTATTTCCTGAACCGTACGATGCAGCGTAGAAATTACCGGTGCTATCCCAGGCATGCCCCAATCCAGAGGGTACACCTATACTTGTAAATTCGTTTACAAAAACACCTGACTGGTTAAAACGTACAATTTTATTTTGAGATGTACCCCATTGGCTAACATAGATCAATCCGTCTTTGCCTAAAGACATTTTTGTCGGATTAGCCAGGAGATAACCGGTTGTAAAATCCCCAAGGTAAGCACCTGTTATACCATTATATTTTTTTATGGTATTATTATTGATCCCGGTAACGAGCAAAACACTGTCTGAAAGAAAAAGAATATCCTGTGTTGTATTCAAACCACCGGAGCCTGTACTAACAATATCACCAATATATGTCCCCATGGAATCATATTTTTTTACTGCGCTGTTGTTACGGCTGCCAACATAAATGTCAGTTCTGGTTTTGTGAACAACCGGTACAATAGAAGGCTGTACTGAATTTGAACAGGAACTAGCCAACACCAAAAAAATGACAATTACAAAAGGTACAAGAAAATTCAGGGCTTTTAAAGGATAATACTTCTTTGCATTCATGATCTTAAAATTAATTATTGTGGAAATATTTATAATTAACTTATATGATCATGAATATTAACGCCATCTCACAAATATATGGTTATTTTTGCGATTTAAGGCTCATTTATGATATATTGGTCCGGAAAGTTAAATCCTTTAATATTTTTTTTATTCCAGGTAAGTTTATATAATCCGCAAAACATATTGTTAACATCTTTAAATCCTGCTTCAACAAGCTTTTTACACACCTCTGATGATTTTCCCATTCCTGAAACATTATCATATACAAGTATTTTTTTATCCTTATACGCTGAAAGTTCTGTAATACGCTTATCAAGATCTGCAGCTGGTATGTTAATGGCATTTTTCAGGTGGCCTATTCTCATCATTACCATTTCATTCTGGTTGCTGTAGTCCTTTTCGGATCTGACATCAAGAATAATAAGGTCTTTGTTATGTAAAATCTCATTTACGGATCCATCGACAGTTAAATTTTTATACGCCGGCACCTTTTCAATTAAATTGTTTTCCCCGATCCTGTTAATCCATGTTGTCAATCCGAAGATCATAATTCCGATATTCGTGTATCCCTTTTCTGTTAGCTTTTTTGCAGCTGCGGGACTTAACCTGCTATCAAGATCATAAAGTATGACATTTTTGTTTTTATCAATTTCACCAAGCCTGCTTTCGAGTTCAGCCATTGGAATATTTATTGAATTTTTTAATCTCCCAACATTCCTGTTTTCGTCGCTTGAAATGGCTTCATATTCATCTTTTGGGCGAAGATCGATAAGCTGTATGTTATTCTGATCTATTAAGTCTTTTACTTTTTCAGGTGGGAAGAGTTTGTATTTCAGGTTGGTTGTATATAATCCATTATCACAATTTATGTTCTCAAGAACCCAGTCAGACATACCGCCATTAACATTGTAAACATTAGTATAGCCCTGCTGCACAAGGTAATCACTGCATACCCTGCTCCGGTTGCTGTGTGAGCAATACACATATATTTTTTTGTCTTTTGGTACATTCATTGAAGGGAATATTTCTTCAAACTTGGGTGTTTCAATGTTAATTGAATTTTTAAACCTTCCGATGTTGAGGGAGCCTATTGAAGAAGTATCGTCGTATTCACCGGGCGAGCGTACATCAAGAAGCAGGGCATCTTTATTTTGCTGAAGCTCGGTACACAGGTCTTCCAGATAAACTGTGTGGTACTTTGACTGATCGTTTACCTGGCTGTCTGTTTCCCGGAATAAAGTTAATGTGAAGAAAAGAAAATAAGCTAAAATTAATGTGGTTTTCATGTCAGTGTTAAATTGTTCAATTGAGAATATTCTCTAATAATTAGACAAAATTGAACAAAAATTGTGACAGCTAGTTTTGGAGACACATTTGAAGCATAAAAATGAAAAAGGACAAGGTAGTCTTGTCCTTTTTTGTAAATATTTTAATTAGTTTTAGGTGAGCTGTCATTATGGCCATCATCGTAGAGGCCTGCAATACCGGTTACATTTCCATTTGAATCTTTTTCAAATTTTATTCTGAAATAATCTATATCTCTGAACATGAAAGTATCATTTGACATTGGTGTCATCTGGAATTTTTGGCGCCCTTTGCGCTGGTAATACAAATTTCCATTTTCTATTGTAATGGTTCTGTCACCGTAATTTCCTGCATAGCTTTTCATAGTCGTTTCATCAATTCCTTGTGCGTTCATCGCTCCTTCAATTGATTCTATCATCCATTGAAAATGTGATTTCATTTTTTCATCTTTTACATTTTCAGAAATTTTCTGCAATGCTAGTATCTGTGCCTTATCAAGCGCTTTTACTGAGGATATTTCTACATCGGGTGTAACGCCCGTTCCTTCCCAGTTTGTTTTTGTTACAGGGCTGATAGCTCTTCCTCTCGGAGGGAAAG